>VOFC01002261.1_pt1 | contig 74603 bp, 93 predicted proteins | sample 5384161 | NCBI WGS metagenome assembly VOFC01 (sample SAMN12384722, study PRJNA508395) | human gut metagenome | isolation source: healthy gut B | host: Homo sapiens | reverse complement strand
ACCTGTTTGATGCATGGTTCCGCATTCTGGTGCTGGACTGCCCGGGTGCCGGTACCTTTGCGGACCGGCAGGCCGTGGATGCCCTGGTGGACTGCTACCGCCGCACCATCAGCGAGACCGAGTGGCAGAAGTACGTGCAGTTCTACTGCCCGGACGGAACAAAATACTGCTGAGCAGAAGGCGCTCTGTGCAAATTATGTGTACAGAGCGCCTTTTTGTCATATTTTTGTTGACAGACTCCCCAAAAGTGGTACGCTAAAAGCACAGAAAAACGCTTTTAGAGGAGGGCAATGTTATGGCAGAAAAAATGACCCGGCGTACCTTTATGAAGAGCGCAGCAGCTGCGGCTGCAGCAATCTCTTTGTCCGGCGTGCTGGTCGGCTGCGGCGGTGGAAGTGCTGCGGCCGATGAGGTGAAGCTGGGCGCATATACGGTGAAACTGTACAGTGCGAATACACATGCAGAAGTACAGGGCACCGGCGGCTCTTCGTATAAGATCACGGCAAAGGCAGATATTACATTTGATAAGAATGCGGGAGGCACGTTCCAGGAACTGCCCTGTAAAGGAATGTTTACGGGTAAGATCGGCGCGGTTTCTCTGAATACAACCAAACCGACCGGCAGCCTTACGATGTCGAATTTCGCAGGTCTGAACTGGTTCATGAGCAAGGCGACAGTCGAGGTTGAAATGACGATCCCGACAAAGGAAGCCTATGAGAAGATCGCCGCCGGAACCCCGGTGGAGATAACGGTCAAGCTCAACAATGTAGAGGGAAAGCTGTATATCGTACAAAAGGATCAAACATTCCTTGTGCTGAATACAGACCCGACGCCCGCAGGGTGATTTTAAACGCAGATCACGTTAGACAGCAATCAAAAAAGAAGGCGCTCCATAGAGAGCGCCTTCTTTTTTTGTCACTTTGTCCAACCAGAAAATGGCATTTTCGGCATATTTATCCTGTTTGTAAAATTTGAGTACAGGCTTTTCATGCCGGCTTTACGCAGGCTTGACACAGCCGCCGGAGCCTGTGCAAAAGCTTTACCTCCATTTTGCGCGTACATGGTCGCAGCGCGCATGGCGGTGCGGTACAATAAGGCCGTTCCCAAGGAAAACACAAGAAAACATCGGCCGGAACGGCGTTCCGGCATTTATTGGAGGAAAAGGGTTATGAAAAAGATCACTCGTCGTTCGTTTATCACTGTCTGCGGCGCTGCTGCTGCGGCTATGGCTCTGACCGCCTGCGGCGGCGCGGCCTCTTCCACTGTGGCATCCTCTGCTGCGGAGTCCACCTCTTCTTCTGCCGCTGCTGAGACCGCTGCAGGCACCCTGTCCGGCAATGTGGCTACCGGCGGTTCTACCTCTATGAAGAACGTCATCGCTGCCCTGACCGAGGGCTTTGCCGAGGTGGAGCCGGGTGTCACCGTCAGCTACGACCCCACCGGTTCCGGCGCAGGCATCACCGGTGCTACCGATAAGACGCTGGACATCGGCCTGTCCTCCCGCGCCCTGAAGGACGACGAGAAGAACGATGTGGACGGCACCACCGTGGCTCTGGACGGCATCGCCATCGTTGTCAACAAGGCCAGCAAGGTGGCAGACCTGACCGTGGACCAGCTGAAGCAGATGTTCACCGGCGAGATCACCAACTGGAAGGATGTGGGCGGCGACGACGGCGAGATCGTTCTGGTGGGCCGCGAGGCCGGTTCCGGCACCCGCGATGGCTTTGAGAGCATCGTGGACGTGAAGGACAGCTGCAAGTACGCACAGGAGCTGACCGCTACCGGCGCTGTCATCAGCGCTGTGGAGGCCAACCCCCTGGCCATCGGCTACGCTTCCCTGTCCGCTGTGGGCGACACCGTGGCCATGGTCACCGTGGAGGGCGTGGAGTGCAGCGAGGACACCGTGAAGGACGGCAGCTACAAGATCCAGCGTCCCTTCGTGTTCGTCACCAACAAGAGCGTGGCCCTTTCTGAGCAGGCCCAGGCCTTTGTGGACTTTGCCACCAGCAAGGACGCTGCAGACCTCATCCGCACCGCAGGCGCTGTGCCGGTGAACGAGTAACGGTTAGCGGGCTCGCCCTCTCCGTCATTGCTTGCGCAATGCCACCTCGTTCCCCTTTCTGTCGCTCACGCGACATCTGCTCCTCTCTTTGTCACCTACGGTGACATTTCTCCCCGGCGCGGGGAGAATCTGTCCCGCCGGGGGAAGTCTATCAAAGTGAGAGGCCTTGGCAGTCCATGCAAAGTCTCTGGTTTCGCCAGAGGCTCTCCCTTTGGGAGAGCTGTCGAGACACGAAGTGCCGAGACTGAGAGGGCGAGGCCGTTCACAAAATACCCCGCCGCGTCGGGCTGCCGTTTCTGCGGGCCGACGCGGCTTTTATAAAGGATTTCAGCTATGAACAAAAAATCCTATCTGAGCCGGGTGCGGCTGCCCCGCACCCCCGCCGAATGGCTGGAAGCGGTGATGAACTTCATCTTCTTCCTGTGCGGTATGCTGGCGGTGGGCTGCGTGGTGCTCATCTCGGTGTACATGGTGATCTCCGGCGTGCCGGCCATCCACAAGATCGGCCTGTTCCAATTCCTGTTCGGCACAAAGTGGGCCTCCACGGCGGCCCAGCCGCTGTTCGGCATCCTGCCCTTTATCCTGTCCAGCATCTACGGCACGCTGGGCGCTGCCATCATCGGTGTGCCCATCGGCCTGCTGACGGCGGTGTTCCTCTCCAAGGCCGCCGACCCCAAGCTGCGCACCGTGGTGGTCACCGCCATCGAGCTGCTGTCCGGCATCCCCAGCGTGGTGTTCGGCCTGCTGGGCATGCAGGTGCTGGTGCCCGCCGTGGCAAAGACCTTCGGAAAGGCTTCCGGTGCCTGCCTGCTGAGCGCAATCGTGGTGCTTTCCATCATGATTTTGCCCAGCATCGTGTCCGTGTCGGTCACGGCACTGAACGCCGTGCCGCCGGAGTATGAGCAGGGTAGTCTGGCACTGGGTGCCACCGACACCGAAACATGGTTCAAGATCAGCATTCCGGCAGCCAAAAGCGGCATTGCCGCAGGCATTGTTCTGGGCATCGGCCGTGCCATCGGCGAGGCCATGGCGGTGATGATGGTGGCAGGCAACAGCCCCAACATGCCGGACAGTCCTTTCCGCAGCGTCACCTTCCTGACCACCGCCATCGCCAAGGAGATGAGCTATGCCGGCGGTCTGCAGCGGCAGGCGCTGTTCAGCATCGCGCTGGTGCTGTTCGTCTTTATCATGATCATCAATGTTGTGCTGAACGTTGTGCTGAAGGGAGGAAGCCGGGATGAATAAGGGCCTTTCGCCTTCCCGTCAGATGTGGAACCGGGTCATGACCGCACTGGTCTGGGCCAGCGCCGTTCTGGTGATGGTTCTGGTGGCCGGTATCATCGGCATGGTGCTGGTGCGGGGCATCCCCCACATCAGCTGGAAGTTCCTTTCTACCACTGCCAGTGTGCTGAAAAAGACCGACGGCATCCTGCCTGCCATCCTCAACACACTGTATGTCATTGTGCTGACATTACTGATCGTACTGCCTCTGGGCGTGGGCGCGGCGGTCTACCTGACCGAGTATGCCTCCAACCGGCGGCTCATCGAGGTCATCGAGTTCACCAACGAAACGCTGGCGGGCATCCCCAGCATCATCTACGGTCTGGTGGGTATGCTGGTGTTCAGTCAGGCGCTGGGCTTCCAGACCTGTCTGCTGTCCGGCACTCACGCTGGTGGTCATGAACCTGCCCACCATCATCCGCACCACGCAGGAATCCCTCAAGACGGTGCCGCAGGGCTACCGTGAGGGTGCCATGGGTCTGGGTGCAGGCAAGTGGCACATCATCCGCACCATCGTGCTGCCCTGCAGCATCGACGGCATCGTGACCGGCTGCATTCTGGCTGTGGGCCGCATCGTGGGCGAAAGTGCCGCCCTGCTTTTCACCGCCGGTGCCGCAGAGGTCATTGCCAAGAGCGTGGCCAAAGCCTACACCTCCAACGGTGCCACCCTGTCGGTGCTGCTGTACCTGCGTGCCTTTGAGGACGGCGATTTTGATTCCGCATGGGGCATCGGCGCGGTGCTGCTGGTGCTGGTGCTGGCCATCAACCTTGCGGCGCGGCTGGCAAAGACTAAGCTGAAACAGAAACAGTAAAATTTGATTTTACTGTTCAAAATGGCCTCCGCATTCGCTCTGGCCATGAATAGCGGAAAATTATTTTTAATTTCGTAGATTTGAAAAATCTGCGGATTTTTCAAATCTACCTTTTCACGGGAAGGGTCGAAACGGTAAACTTCCTGTTGAAATTCAACAATGAGGTACTCTATGGAAAACACGAACATGCCGGTGATATCGGCAAAAGACCTGAACCTCTGGTACGGCGACTTCAAGGCGCTGAAAGGCATTTCGCTGGACGTGGGCGAGCGGGAGATCACTGCGCTCATCGGCCCTTCCGGCTGTGGCAAGTCCACCTTTTTAAAGACCCTCAACCGCATGAACGACCTTGTGCCGAATGTGCGCATCGAGGGCGATGTGCGGCTGAAGGGCGAGGACATCTTTGCCCGGGAAATGCAGCTTACCGACCTGCGCCGCCGGGTGGGCATGGTGTTCCAGAAGGCCAATCCCTTCCCCATGAGCATTTACGACAATATCACCTACGGCCCCAAGCTGCACGGCGTGCGCAATAAGGCTGAGCTGGACGAGCTGGTGGAAAGCAGCCTGCGGGGCGCGGCCCTGTGGGACGAGGTGAAGGATCGCCTGAAAAAGAGCGCGCTGGGCCTTTCCGGCGGCCAGCAGCAGCGTTTGTGCATCGCCCGCGCACTGGCGGTGAAGCCCGAAGTGCTGCTGATGGACGAGCCCACCAGCGCATTGGACCCCGGCTCCACCATGAAGGTGGAGGAGCTGATGAGTGAGCTGAAGAAGAACTACACGGTGGTCATCGTTACCCACAACATGCAGCAGGCGGCCCGTATCAGCGACCGCACCGCCTTCTTCCTGCTGGGCGAGCTGGTGGAAGTGGGCCCCACGGCGCAGATCTTCAGCGCACCGCAGGATAAACGCACCGAGGACTACATTTCCGGTCGGTTCGGTTAAATCGAGGAGGAAACAGCTATGAGTATCCGTAAACAGTACGACACCGATCTGGAATCGCTGAAAAATTCGCTGACCGAAATGGGCCGCAACTCTGCCGATGCCGTGGAGAACGCTCTGGAAGCGCTCTGCGTTGCTGATGCCGATGCGGCTGCGGCCATCGTGAAGGGGGATGCCCGCATCAACAATATGGAGCGGGATATCGAGCACCGCTGCATGACGTTGCTGCTGCGTCAGCAGCCGGTGGCAGGCGATCTGCGCCGCATCTCCACTGCCATGAAGGTGGTCACGGACATTGAGCGCATCGGCGACCATGCCGCCGACATCGCCGAGATCATCCCCCACCTTGTCACCGTCCGCAAAGAGGGCGACCCGGCGGTAAGTCAGGCCATTGCCATGGGCAAAAAGGCCCACCAGATGATCCTGGATGCCCTCGATGCCCTGACGGCAGAGGACGAAAATGCCGCCCGCAGGGTGATCGCCGCAGACGACGCGGTGGATTACGACTTCAATGCCATCAAGCATCAGCTGGCGCAGGAGATCGCCGAAGACCCCGGCAAGGTGGACGCAGCGCTGGACCTGCTGATGGTCATTAAGTATCTGGAGCGCATCGGCGACCACGCCGTGAATGTGGCCGAGTGGGTGCAGTTCGTGCGCACCGGCCGTTATAAGGACGAGAGCATGTTCTGAGCATTTCCCTTCCTCATTTTTGAGGGTTCGTGTTTTCTTTATTTCTCCTGAAAAAGGCCGTTTCTGCCCGGTGCGGAAGCGGTCTTTTTCTGTAAGACGAAAACCCTCTCAGGCTCACTGCGTTCGCCAGCTCCCCCGAAGGGGGAGCTTTTAAGCATCTACCGGTTCGTGCCGATAAAGCTCCCCCTTCGGGGGAGCTGGCACGCCGTTAGGCGTGACTGAGAGGGGTCTGACTCCTACAACGAAAATTGACTAAAAATTTTTTAGCTTTCTGCAATATTCCGGTGCGTCGGTTCGTATCTGAGGTGTAGGGCGGCAGGAGCCGCCATTCCCTGTGCGGCGGGCGTCCGACATCCCCCAGTCCCCGCCCGCCGCACCCTTTACGGAGGAAACGCAGATGACACAGACGAATCCTATCCTGCCGGAAGTCAGGGCCGGAACGGTCAGCCGCGAAGCGCTGGTGCAGGCGGCACTGAAAGAGATCACCCAGAACTACCGGGAAGCAAGCCTTTCCAACGTGGCGCGGGAGTATGGCGTTTCGCTGGCATATGTCAGCGAGTGCGTGCGTGCCCAGACCGGACGCACCTATAAGGAATTGCTGCAAAAGCACCGTATGGAGACCGCTGCCCGCCTGCTGCGCCGCAGCGACATGAACATCCAGCAGATCATTTCTCTGGTGGGCTACGAGAACACCAGCTATTTCTACCGCCTGTTCCACGAGCGGTATGGTCTCAGCCCGCGGGAATACCGGCTGGTGCGCACCGGCCATGGCCGCGCCAGCGCATAAGGTACTTGCTCTAAAAGCAGGGACTGCTGCACATCGTTTTAGCCGAAAGTGCAGCAGCCCCTGCTTTTTGCCGTTTTGGAGCATTTTAAGGTACTTTGGTGCGGGAACTGGATTTTTATGGTAATTTGTAGTACAATAAGAACAATTCTCAAAGTGCTGTGCCGGACCGAGCGCAGCGCAGAAAAGACGAGGTGGAATGAATGTTTCGTGGAGCAGTGAGAGGGGATCTGCCCCAGATCCTGAAGATCTACGCCCATGCACGTGCAGTCATGAAGGCATCTGGCAACCCGACCCAGTGGGGGGATAATTTCCCGCCGCAGGAACTGCTGGAGGAGGATATCGACTCGAACCGGTTATTCCTCTATGTGGTCAACGGCCAGATCGAGGCCGTATTTGCATTTATTCTGGGGGCAGACCCCACCTACGCCGCCATTGAGGACGGCCAGTGGCTGGACGATACCCTGCCCTATGGCACGGTGCACCGTCTGGCATCAGCCGGAAAGCACAAGGGCGTGGGCAAGGCCGTGCTGGACTGGAGCATGGAGCACTGCCAGAGCCTGCGTGCCGATACCCACGCCGACAACAAGATCATGCAGCATCTGCTGGAAAAGAACGGCTTTACCCGCTGCGGCATCATCCATGTGGCAGACGGCTCGCCCCGCTTTGCCTACCAGAAGCTTGCCCCCGCCCAGCCGCTGGGTTGAAACAGAATACACCCCCAAAGAGCCCCGGTCTGCGGATGCAGAGCCTGCCATGCAGGACTGCGCACGCAGGCTTTTTTGTTTGCCCCCGCTCGCTCCGCCCTGCGCCGCTCGACGGTGACGGAGAGAACGAAGCCGCGAACGGTTAAATCTGTCCTCGCTACAAATACAGATCGACGGAAAAACCCCATGGGCACCGACCTGAATGCAAATTTGTGAACGAAAAATGTCTGAAAACGCTTTCATTTCTCTGCCGTATGTGCTATAATAACACCCGTCCTTGTGTAAGAGACAGGAAGCTGTACGCCATTGGCGTACAATAGGAAAGAGGAGTGTCTATATGAAAACGTTGAATAAGGCAGTTGCCCGCTACAACGGCATCAGCCTGATCGTTCGCATTCTGATCGGCCTGTTCATCGGTGCGGTGCTGGCTCTGGTGGCCCCCGGTGCAGGCTGGGTGGGTGAACTGGGCAGCCTGTTCGTTGGCGCACTGAAGGGCATCGCCCCGGTGCTGGTGTTCGTGATCGTGGCAAGTGCTCTGGCACAGGGCTCTTCCAAGCTGGACCGCCGCTTCGGCACGGTCATCTGGCTGTACATGCTCACCACCTTTCTGGCTGCGGCCATCGCAGTGGCGACCAGCTTTATGTTCCCGGTCACGGTCGTGCTGGCAGACGCTACCCAGTCGGACGTGGTGCCGCAGGGTCTGGGCGAAGTGATGGGCACTCTGCTCACCAACTTTGTGGCAAACCCCGTCAGTGCCATCATGAGCGGCAACTACATCGGCATCCTGTTCTGGGCCTGCATGTTCGGCGTGGCCATGAAGAAGATCGGCTCTGACACCACCAAGACCTTTATGGCAAACACCGCCGATGCGGTCTCTCAGATCGTGCGCTGGATCATCAATCTGGCACCCTTCGGCATCATGGGTCTGGTGTACACCAACGTTTCCGGCAACGGCCTTGCCATCTTTACCCAGTACGGCAAGCTGCTGGCCCTGCTGGTGGGCACCATGCTGTTCATGGCCCTCATCGTCTCCCCCTTCATCATGTTCCTCTATCTGGGCTGCAACCCCTATCCGCTGGTGTTCCGCTGCCTGCGTGAGTCCGGCCTGACCGCCTTCTTCACCCGCAGCTCCGCCGCCAACATCCCCGTGAACATGGCCCTGTGTGAGAAGCTGGGGCTGGATAAGGACATGTACTCCGTGTCCATCCCGCTGGGCGCCACCATCAACATGGACGGTGCCGCCATCACCATCACCATCATGACGCTGGCCGCTGCCAACACCTTGGGCATTCAGGTGTCTCTGCCTGCAGCCATCGTGCTGAGCGCTATGAGCGCTCTGGGTGCCTGCGGTGCTTCCGGCGTGGCCGGCGGTTCCCTGCTGCTGATCCCCATGGCCTGCTCCCTGTTCGGCATCTCCAACGATGTCGCCATGCAGATGGTGGGTGTCGGCTTCATCATCGGCGTGGTGCAGGACTCTGTGGAGACTGCGCTGAACTCTGCCGGTGACGTGGAGTTCGCCGCCACCGCCGAGTATCATCAGTGGCTCAAGCAGGGCAAGTCCCTGCCGGAGTTCCTGACCGGTAAGAAGAACTGAAAAATTTAAAAATATAGAAAAGGGCTGTTGCCAAACTCCTTCCGACATCGCTTACGCGATGCCACCTCCCTCAATGAGGGAGGCTTCACAGCTTACCGTCATGTCAGGCTCCCTCCGTGAGGGAGCTGGCGCGGCGAAGCCGTGACTGAGGGAGTTCTTGGCAACAGCCCCTTCGCTTTTTACGGGAAAAGATGTAACGGGCAGCAGGGCGTTTTCATTACGGCCCCTCCCGTGAAAAAACAGAAGAGCAGCGGCCGCAGCCGCTGCTCTTCTGTAATAATAAAAATAAAATTTCCGCTGAAGATATTCGGGTTGCGGCTCCCTGTGTCTGCTTCGTGCCTTAGGCGGCACTCGCACCCAGCAGGCCGCAGCCCCAACGGCTCCTCCTTGTTTCTGCCGCAGGCAGCGGTCGTTGCCGTTGCAGAGCAAAGCGGAGGGCAGCCTAAATAGTAAGTCAATCCATGAACTTTGCCTTCTGCAGAGCAATCAGAATCAGCGGGATGAGCACCAGCTGGGCCACGATGCCCGGCACGGCGGTGAGCAAGGCACCGGACAGAAACGCGCTGAACGGGAAGCTGCTGCCGGTCAGGCCTGCCAGCACAAAGCGCACAGCACCCCACACCAGACGCCCCGCCACCATGGCGGTGACGAGAGAAGCGTACATCATGGGAACGGTGTGCTTCACCTTGTGCCAGAGCACGCCGGACACAAGGCCGTAAGCGGCCAGCTCAAAGGCCATGGAGATGGCGATGGGGAACATGGGCGGCATGCCGAACAGCACCGACCGCACCAGCGGAGCAATAAAGCCCACGGCAAGGCCCCATGGGCCGCCCAGCACAAAGCCGCACAGCAGAATGGGAAAGTGCATCGGGCACAGCATGTTGCCCACCTGCGGCACATGGCCGGTGATCATGGGCAGCACAAAGGCCAGTGCAAGGAACAGTGCAGCCAGCACAAGGCTGCGGGTGGTGGAACGGGGGTTGGTTTTCATAAAAAGCTTCCTCCTTTTGCCAGATAAAAAAGGGGCCTGCCCGGCTTACAAGCCAAAGGCAGACCCCTTCGTGGCGTCTGTAAAAAATAAGATGGCAGGGCCTGGACCGGCCCGCCGCGCCGCGCACATGCACAACGCGCAGATGGAGCAGATGCTCCGCACAAATGGAGAAAACAGGCTTCTGCCTGCGCATCCGGCTTCCTGCCGGAATCTGTGAAAAATATAGCAGATGCCTCTGGCTTTGTCAAGATACGGCAAAAAGCCTGCAATTTAACCAAAAAGCGGCAAATTTCCATGAATATTTCCCCGCGTATGTACATTTTGCATGAAGAAGCTTGACCTTTTTGCATAGAATAGCTAATATAAACTTGAAAAAGAGCGCGCTGCGGGCAGCAGGACTGCACCGGCGCTGACGAAAGGCTTTTTTGAACATGTGCAAATCTGAGGTTCATACGGGAGGACCATCATGACAAATGCAGAAAAACTTACTCTGGCCAAGCACGCCTGCCACATCCGCATGGGCGTGATCGAGGGCACGCACAGCGCAAAGTGCGGCCATCCGGGCGGCAGTCTGGATATCGCCGAGCTGCTGAGCTACCTCTATTTCGTGGAAATGAACATTGACCCGAAGGACCCCAAGAAGGCCGACCGCGACCGTCTGGTGCTGTCCAAGGGCCATGCTGCACCGGCACTGTATGCAGCGCTGGCAGAGCGCGGCTATTTCCCGGTGGAAGACCTCAAGACCCTGCGTAAGATCGGCAGCTATCTGCAGGGCCACCCCAACATGAACGAGACCCCGGGTGTGGATATGTCCACCGGCAGTCTGGGTCAGGGCATCTCTGCCGCCTGCGGCATGGCACTGGGTGCCAAGCACGCCGGTAAGCCCATCAACGTCTACACCATCGTGGGCGACGGCGAGGTGGAAGAGGGCGAGTGCTGGGAAGCCTTTATGTTTGCCGCACACTACGGCCTTTCCAACCTGTGCGTTGTGCTGGACCGCAACCATCTGCAGATCGACGGCACCACCGAGACCGTGATGAACAGCGCCCCGCTGGAAGAGAAGCTGAAGGCCTTCAACTTCAATGTCGTCACCATCGACGGCCACGACTACGACCAGATCGAAGCCGCCATGCAGGCGTTCCATGCAGAGACTGCAAAGCCCACCTGCATCATCATGGACACCACAAAGGGCAAGGGCGTTTCCTATATGACCAACTCTGTGGACTGGCACGGCAAGGGCCCCAACGATGACGAGTACAAGATCGCAATTGAGGAACTGAACGCCGCATACGCCGCGCTGGAGCAGGAGGAAAACTAAGATGGCAGATGTGAAGAAGATCGCTACCCGTGAAAGCTACGGCAACACCCTGAAGGAGTTGGCCGCAGAGGGCCACGAGGATCTGGTGGTGCTGGACGCAGACCTTGCTGCTGCCACCAAGACCGGTATGTTCCGCAAGGCTTACCCGGACCGTCACTTTGACTGCGGCATTGCCGAGGGCAACATGATGGGCGTGGCTGCGGGCCTGTCCACCATGGGCTACGTGCCCTTTGTTTCCAGCTTTGCCATGTTTGCCGCCGGCCGCGCCTTTGAGCAGGTGCGCAACTCCATGGGCTATCCCCACCTGAACGTGAAGATCGGTGCCACCCACGGCGGCATCTCGGTGGGCGAGGACGGCGCTTCCCATCAGTGCTGCGAGGACTTTGCCCTCATGCGCAGCATCCCCGGCATGACCGTCATCTGCCCCGCCGACGATGTGGAGGCCCGCGCCGCTGTGCGTGCTGCCTACGCAATGGAAGGCCCCGTCTACCTGCGCTTTGGCCGTTTGGCTGTGCCTGTGTTCCACGATGCCGAAAACTATCACTTTGAGATCGGCAAGGGTGAGCAGATCACTGAGGGCAGCGACATTGCCATCATCGCCACCGGCCTGATGGTCAACGAAGCCCGCATGGCTGCGGAGCAGCTGGCCGCTGAGGGCATCCACGCCCGGGTCATCAACATCCACACCATCAAGCCTCTGGATGAGGAGATCGTCCTCAAGGCTGCAAAGGAGTGCGGCAAGGTCATTACCGCCGAGGAGCACAATGTCATCGGCGGTCTGGGCGAGGCCGTCTGCGCCGTGCTGAGCGAAAAGCTGCCCACTCCGGTGCGCCGCGTAGGCGTGCAGGACAAGTTTGGCTGCTCCGGCCCGGCATGGGATCTGCTGAAGTTCTACGGTCTGGAATGCTGCCACCATCTGCAAGACTGCCCACGAAATGCTGGGCAAATAAAACTGTCCAGAATATTATAAGAGCTGAAGGGCTGCTGCACGTTCGTTCAAAACGAGGTGCAGCAGCCCCTTTTTGCGTTCATTCGCCCAGCAGCTTTGCACGGCTGGCGTATACAGCGGTGAATACCTCCCGCAGCCGTTGGATCTCGGGACGCGGGTCGTCCCGCAGGGTCAGCAGACAGGTGTCCGGCAACGGCAGCTGCAGTGGCAGGTACCATGCCGCCGGAAAGGCCGGGTATTTCATCGGGCACAAAAACATGCCGCGCCCGGCAAGCAGATCGTTGTAAACACACTCGTAGTTTTCCACCATGTGCCAGCTTGGTGCGGAAAACGGCAGGCCGGGCTGAACAACGGCAAGATCCACCATTTCCTGATACAGCGGCTCATAAAACAGCTGCTGCCCGGCAAGATCGGCCAGCGCCAGAGTGCTGCGCCCTGTGAGCGGGTGCTCCGGCGATACGATCAGGTAAAAGGTGTTGTGCAGGATGGGGAGGCGCTCGATCTCCGGCTGCAGCGGCCCAAAGGGCAGATAGAGGGCTGCGTCTGCCTCGCTGCAGAGCATTTCGTGGGGATTGCGTGACACGGGCCGAGTGTCCACCGCAAACTCATATCCCGGCAGCGCGGCGTGCAGCCGTGCCATCAGGATGGGATAAATGGGGTCCCGCTGTAGCAGCACCGGCGGCAGGCGCAGGGTCAGTGTGCGCCGCCGGGCAAAGCCCTTCAGCGCGGTGCGGGCGTTCAGGATGCTGCGATAGATCCCCTCCGCCTGCGGCACAAAGGCCCGGCCTGCTTCGGTCAGCGCCACGCGGGTGGTGCTGCGCTCAAACAGGGCCAGATCCAGCTCCTTTTCCAGGCTGCGGATCTGGTAGCTGAGGGCGGGCTGGGTGCAGTACAGCTCCCGGGCGGCTGTGGTAAAATTCAGGGTCCGGCTCACGGTGAGAAAACACAGCAGCTGGTGGTCGTTCATCCGAAAAAAGCTCCTTTCTGTGCAGGGGAAGATCCGTCTGCGCTCAGTATAGCATGTCGAGAGACGGTTATAAACACTTTTTATTGGTGTGACAAAATTTTTTTGTTTCCCTTTTACTTCGTTATATTTTATACTAAGTGCGGCACGGGAAAAACTCCCGCAGAGACGAAGAGAAATTGATGAGAAGAAAGAGGAAATCCAAATGGAAAAGATCTCCCGCAAAGGCTTTTTGAAGGTCGCCGCCGCTGCCGCCATGAGCGGCGTCACCGCCGGTGCGCTGGCTGCCTGCAACTCCGCAGCTTCTTCCAGCACCGCCGCTACCGGCGATGCCATCTACACCGCCGGTACCTACACCGGCACGGCCACCGGCATCGGTGAGGTGAAGGTGACCATGACCTTCAGCGAGACCGCCATCACCGAGGTGGTCATCGATGCTTCCAACGAGACCGAGAGCATCGGCGGCGTGGCCGCACCCACCCTGCAGGAGGCCATCATGGCCGCACAGGGTACCGAGATCGACAACATCTCCGGCGCTACCGTCACCACCAATGCCGTCAAGAAGGCGGCTGCCAGCTGCATCGAGCAGGCCATGGGCGTCAAGGCAGACGGCGCAGACGGTTCTGCTGCCGCTTCGGAGAACGACTGGCTGGGCACCGAGCCGGAGATCGACGAGAGCAAGGTCACCAAGACGGTGGACGTGGATGTGGCCGTTGTCGGCTGCGGCGTTGCCGGTGTGGCAGCTGTGCGCAGCATCGCCGAGGACGGCGGCAAGGTGGCAGCCTTTGAAAAGGCTGACGGTCCCCAGTGCCGCAGCGGCGAGTATGCCGTTATCAACGGCAATGTGCAGGCCAAGTGGGGCCGCAACACCTGGACCCGTGAGCAGATCGACGAGATCGTGGACTCTCACATGGTGGAAAGCACCTACCGCTGCAAGCGCTCCATTATGAGCAAGTGGGCCCACAACATCGGCGATGCCTTTGACTGGTGGGTGGAGGCAAACCCGGATCTGTACTACGCCGAGACCACCCGCAGCGCCATCCCCGACGAGAATGCAAACAACTTCCTGATCCCCATTTTCTACCCGCTGCCCGAGAACTACGACTGGAAGCAGGAGCGCTTCCCCTGCTACCCCACTTCCGTGGAGTTCCTGCCCAACCAGTCCGTCACCGTCAATGCCAACATGCAGAAGGCCGTTGACACCGGCAACGTGGAAACCTTCTACGGCTGCTTTGTGGAAAAGCTCATCATGGAGGACGGCCGCTGCGTGGGCCTGTATGCCCGCGATGCTGCCACCGGCGAGTACATCAAGTGCAACGCCGCCAAGGGCGTCATCCTGTCCACCGGCGATTACTCCCAGAACACCAAGATGCTGCAGCATTTCTGCCCCGAAGTCATTGAGAACAACATCCAGTGCCTGTTCACCAACGTGGACGTGGAGGGCAGCTTCACCAATCAGGGCGACGGCATCCAGCTGGGCATGTGGGCAGGCGCTCAGGTGCAGCAGAGCCACGCACCCATGATCCACCATATGGGCGGCGGTGCCGACCTGTCCGGTGTGGGCGTCATGGGCAACGCAGGCTTCCTGAATCTGGATCTGAACGGCAAGCGCTTCATGAACGAGGACCTGCCCGGCCAGCAGCTGGAAAACCAGATCGAGCTGCAGAAGAACCGCGAGAGCTGGCAGATCTTCGACTCCAACTGGCCCCAGCAGCTGCCCTACATGCCCGCAGCCCACGGCGGTGCCTGCTACTACGAGGACTACGCCAGCGAGGCAGAGGGCCCCAAGAACAACACCACTTACCGCAACTACAAGAGCCCCTATCAGCTGGAGGCAGCCGTGGCCGATGGCCGCGCTGTCAAGGCTGACACGCTGGAAGAGCTGGTGGCAAAGATCTACCCCGATGACACCGCTGCCCAGCAGACCGCTCTGGAGTCCATCCAGCGCTACAACCAGCTGGCAAAGGACGGCTACGACGAGGACTTCCACAAGCCCGCATCCCGCATGTGGGCGCTGGAGAACGGCCCCTTCTACGCCGACAAGTTCACCACCGCCCTGCTGCTGGTTTGCATCGGCGGTCTGGAAAGCGATGAGAACTGCCACACCTTCGATGCCGACCGCAACGTGATCCCCGGCCTGTATGTGGCAGGCAACGTGCAGGGCAACCGCTTTGCCACCGAGTACCCCATCGGCCTGAAGGGCGTCAGCCACTCCATGGCCATGTACTACGGCTACGTTGCAGGCAAGAACGCCATGCAGGAAGTCTGAGCCTGACAGCACAATAACATAACCATTCCCCGCCCGGAGCAGTATTCTTTCTTCCTGCTCCGGGCTTTTTTGCGCCCCAATGTGACCCGGTTACGGAAAAGCCCCGGCGTTTTGGGTATACTGATGCCATAAGAACAACCACGAACGAACCCTTTCAGGAGGTAGAAATATGGCAGTTGTTACGATCACGAAGGAAAATTTTGAGCAGGAGGTACTGCAGAGCACAAAGCCCGTCCTGCTGGATTTCTGGGCCAGCTGGTGCGGCCCCTGCCGGATGCTCAGTCCCGTTGTGGACGAGGTGGCCGAGGAGCGCACCGATGTGAAGGTGGGCAAGGTGAACGTGGACGAGCAGCCGGAGCTGGCAGGCCAGTTCGGCGTGATGAGCATCCCCACCCTGCTGGTGTTTGAGCAGGGCAAGCTGGTGCGTCAGGCCGTGGGTGCCCGCCCGAAGGCCAGTGTGCTGGACCTGCTTGGGTAAATATGCGTGCTGAAAAGGAGCTGTTGCGCCATGCAACGGCTCCTTTTCTTCTTTTCCCTGTACAAACGCACAGAAAAATCGTATCATTGAGTTGAAAACACCGTCACTTTCCTACTTTACAACTTTACCTAGATAAAGTAAAATAAACTCAAGTAAGAAATGGGGGAACCGACAATGGAATTCAGCATTGCAAACCTGCAGCCCAAGGAGCGCGCCTCCTTTGCGCTGCGCGCCTTGTACGAAGCGGCGGGCTGCCGCAAGTATCATATGGGCCGGTTTGAGGAGTACGGCCTGTATCAGGAGAACCGCAGCTTTCTGTCGTCCGAGCAGGTCATCACCTTTACCGATCTGGATGGCCGTCTGCTGGCCCTCAAGCCGGACGTGACCCTCTCCATTGCCAAGACGGCGCAGCCCGCCCCCGGCGAAACCCTGTGCTACTACTATCACGAGAACGTCTACCGCCCTTCCGCCGAGAGCCACACCTTTAAAGAGATCAGCCAGATGGGCCTTGAGATGCTGGGCGCGGTGGGCGAAGCACAGGTGCAGCAGGCGGTGTGTCTGGCGGCGCGGTCGCTGGATGCGCTGGGGGCCGAGTGGGTGCTGGAAGTGAGCCACATGGGCTACCTGTTCGGTCTGTTCGACGCGCTGGGCGTGCCGGATGCCGCCCGCGCAAAGCTGCTGGAAAAGCTGCGGGAGAAAAACGCCCACGAACTGCGGGCTGCAGCCGGAGCCGCCGGTCTTGCCGATGCCGCCGATACCCTGTGCAGCGTGCTGGATCTTTCCGGTGCCTATGCCGAAACGATGGAAAAGGCTGCAGCCCTGTGCAAAAACGATGCCATGCGCGCGGCGGTGGCCGAGCTGGAAGCGCTGGCTGTGCCGCTGGAAAAGGCGGGCGGCGTGATCCGGCTGGACATGACGCTGGCCGGTGAGATGGAATACTACAACGGCCTTGTGTTTCAGGGCTACCTGAAAGCCCTGCCCCGCCCCCTGCTCAAGGGCGGCCGCTACGACCTGCTGATGCAGAAGTTCACCCCCGGTGCCGGTGCCATCGGCTTTGCGGTCTATCTGGACGAGCTGGACCGCCTGAGCGCCCCGCTGCCGCCGGTGCAGAAGAACAGCACCGACAGGGTGATGCTGAACGTGGCCCTGCCCAAGGGCCGTCTGGGCGATAAAGTGTATAACCTGCTGGCGGGCATCGGCTACGGCTGCCCGGAGGACTACAACGCCACCCGCAAGCTGGTGGTGGAAAACCCGGAGGCCGGCATCCGCTACTTCCTCGTCAAGCCCAGCGACGTTGCCATCTATGTGGAGCACGGCGCCGCCGATGTGGGCATCGTGGGCAAGGACATCCTCACAGAGGCTTCTGCCGATGTGTACGAGCTGCTGGACACCGGCCTTGGCAAATGCCGCATGTGCGTTGCCGCCCCGGCCGATTACCAAGACGACCCCAGCCGCCCGGTGCGGGTGGCCACCAAATTCGTCAACATTGCAAAGAGCTATTACGCATCCATGGGACGGGACATCGATATCATCAAGCTGAACGGCTCCATTGAGCTGGCCCCCATTCTGGGCCTTTCGGACGTCATCGTGGATATCGTGGAGACCGGCACCACCCTGCGGGAGAACGGCCTGAAGGTGGTCACCGAATTTTTGCCCATCTCGGCCCGGTTCATTGCCAACAAGGCGAGCTACCAGTTCAAGCACGCCGAAATGGACACCATGCTGGAAAAGCTGCGGGCGGAACTGCAGAACAAGGAGGAAGCAAAATGATCAAGCTGTATAACTTTGACGAGCTGAAGCCCGAAGAGATTCTGAACCGCGATATCCGCGCGGAAAAGAACGTGGAGGATGTGGTGGACGGCATCATTGCCGATGTGCGCGCCCGGGGCGACGATGCCCTGAAGGATTATGCGCTGAAATTTGACGGCGCGAAGATCGATGCCCTGCAGGTGACGCAGGAGGAGATCGACGAAGCCTTTGCGGGCATGGACCCCTACTTCCTCGAAACGCTGCGCGAAGCCGCCGCCAACATCGAGAGCTTCCACCGCCAGCAGGTGCACAAGAATTTTGTGGTGAACGACAAGCCCGGCATCGTGCTGGGCCAGAAATATACCCCCATTGAAAAGGCCGGTGTCTATGTGCCCGGCGGCACGGCGGCCTATCCCTCCACCGTGCTCATGGACGTGATCCCGGCAAAGGTGGCAGGCGTGTCCGAAATCGTCATGACCACCCCCGCCGGAAAGGACGGCAGGGTGAACCCGGTCATCCTTGCCGCCGCTGCCACCGCAGGCGTGACCAAGATCTTCAAGACCGGCGGCGCACAGGCTGTGGCGGCTCTCGCCTACGGCACCCAGAGCATCCCTGCGGTGGATAAGATCGTTGGCCCCGGCAACATCTACGTTGCCACCGCCAAGCGCAAGGTATTCGGCAAGGTGGGCATCGATATGATCGCCGGCCCCAGCGAAATTCTGGTTCTGGCCGACGGCGACTGCAACCCCGCATGGGTGGCGGCAGACCTGCTGAGTCAGGCCGAGCACGACAAACTGGCAAGCCCCGTTCTCGTCACCGACAGCCCGGAGCTGGCCAAGGCCGTGCAGGCGGAGCTGGAGGTGCAGATCCCGCAGCTGCCCCGTGCCGCCATCGCCCGCGCCAGCGTGGACGACAACGGCAAGATCATCCTCTGCACCGACCTGCACAAGGCCATTGAGGCCTGCAACATCATTGCACCGGAACATCTGGAAGTGTGCGTGGAGGACCCCTTCGGCGTGCTGAACGAGATCAAAAATGCAGGCAGCATCTTCCTTGGCCGCAACGTGCCGGAAGCGCTGGGCGATTACTTTGCAGGCCCCAACCACACCCTGCCCACCAGCGGCACCGCCCGCTTCTCAAGCCCCTTGGGCGTAGACGACTTTGTAAAAAAGTCCAGCTTCCTCTACTACACCCGGGAAGCGCTGGGCGAAGTAGCCCCCCGCATCGCCGATTTTGCCGAGCGCGAGGGCCTGCACGCCCACGCCCGCAGCGTGACCATCCGGTATGAGAAGTGACCCTCTCAGGCGCTTGCGCGCCAGATTCCCCTTTTTGTCACCCACGGTGACATCTTCCCCCGGCCGGGGGAAGTCTTTCCTCGAAGGGGAGCTTTGAGAGTGGAAACCGTAAGATGCAAAAAAGCTCCCCCTTCGGGGGAGCTGGCAAAGCCGTAAGGCTTTGACTGAGAGGGTTTTTATATGAGTCGTTTCCTTTCTCCCACTCTGGCCGCTGTCACCCCCTACACCCCGGGTGAGCAGCCGCAGGATCAGCAGTACATCAAACTGAACACCAACGAAAGCCCCTATCTGCCCTCCCCGGCGGTGATCGCCGCCGTGAGCGAGCACGAGGTGGAAAAGCTGCGCCTTTACTCCGACCCCGCCTGTGCCGACCTGCTCAAGGCGGCCGCAGCCCACTTCGGTCTGCAGCCGGAGCAGATCATGCCCGGCAATGGCAGCGACGAGAACCTCTTCTTTGCGCTGCGTGCCTTCTGCGACGCAGACCACCCGCTGGCCTATGCCGACATCACCTACGGCTGCTACGGCGTGTGGTGCGGACTGATGCACATTCCCAGCCACATCATCCCGCTGAAAGAGGATTTCACCCTTGACCCGAAGGACTACTACGGCCTGAACCAGACCATCGTCCTTGCAAACCCCAACGCCCCCACCGGCATTGCACTGCCCCGGGCGGAAATTGAGGGCATCTTAAAGGCAAACCCGAACAATGTGGTCATTGTGGACGAGGCCTATGTGGACTTTGGCGGCGAGAGCTGCGTGCCCCTCATCGACCAGTACGAGAACCTGCTGGTGGTGCAGACCTTTTCCAAGTCCCGGCAGCTGGCCGGTGCGCGTCTGGGTCTTGCCATGGGCAATGCAAAGCTCATTGCCGACCTGAACCGGGTCAAGTTCAGCCTGAACCCCTACAACATCAACCGCCTGACCCTGAAGGCCGGGCAGGCCGCGCTGGAAGATACCGCTTATTTTGACAGGACCCGCGCCGCCATCGTGGACACCCGCGCATGGACAAAACAACAGCTGGAACAGCGCGGATTTGCCGTGCTGGACAGCCGTTCCAACTTCCTGTTTGCAAGTACCGACAGGAAAGACGGCGAGACACTCTACAAAGAGTTGAAGAAAAACGGCATTCTGGTGCGCCATTTCGACGCGCCCCGCATCCAGAACTGGCTGCGCATCACCATTGGCACATCGGAACAGATGAAGATATTCGTGAACACACTGGATAAGATCATGGAGGAATGAACCATGCCGAACCGAATGATCTCGCTGGAACGCAACACCAATGAGACCCAGATCGACCTGACCCTTGATCTGGACGGCACCGGCCGCTACGAGGTGGACACCGGGTGCGGCTTTCTGAACCACATGCTGGAGCTGTTCGCCCGCCATGGCCGGTTCGATCTGGTGCTCACCTGCCACGGCGATGTGCAGGTGGACTACCACCACACCACCGAGGATGTGGGCATTGCACTGGGTCAGGCCTTTGCACGGGCGCTGGGCGATATGCGCGGTATCCAGCGCTACGGCAGCTTTTATCTGCCCATGGATGAAGCGCTGATCCTGTGTGCCGTCGATCTTTCGGGCCGCTGCACCCTGAACTGGGACATCCATTGCAGCACCGAAAAGGTGGGCGATTTTGACGTGGAGTGCGCCAAGGAATTCTGGCTGGGCTTTGCCCGCAGCGTGCCCGCCACGGTCCACTTTGTACAATTTGCGGGAGAAAATACACACCACATCCTCGAGGCCTGCTTCAAGGGCGCAGGCCATGCACTGGGCGCGGCCGTGAAGATCGACGAAGCCCACAAGGACGAAATTCCTTCCACGAAAGGACTGCTGGTATGATCGCAATTATCGATTATGGCGTGGGCAACCTGTTCAGCCTGAAGTCCAGCCTGAAGCAGCTGGGACTGGAAGCCGTTGTGACTGCGGACGCGGACACCATCCGCAAAGCCGACCGGCTGATCCTGCCGGGCGTGGGCGCTTTTGCCGATGCCATGGCCAAGCTGGAGGCAACGGGCCTTGTACCGGTCATGAAAGAAGAAGCCGAAAGGAAGCCGCTGCTGGGCATCTGCCTTGGCATGCAGCTGCTGTTTGAAAAGAGCTACGAGTACGGTGAGCACGAAGGCCTTGGCTTTGTGAAGGGCGAAGTCTGCCCGCTGGAGCCCGACCTTGCGGACAAGAGCCTGAAGGTGCCGCAGATCGGCTGGAACGCCTTGCACATTGTAAAGGACGACCCGCTGTTCAAGTACATCCGTGAGGGAGAATACGTCTATTACGTCCACAGCTACTACGGCAAGAACTGTACGGAGAGTACACTGGCTGTGAGCGACTATTCCATTCCCGTCACCGGCGCGGTGCGGGCGGGCAGGGTGTATGGCGCCCAGTTCCACCCGGAAAAGAGCGGGGATACTGGACTACGAATTTTGAAGGCGTTCAGCGAATTGTAAGCGGGCTCGCCCTCTCAGGCGCTAACGCGCCAGCTCCCCCAAAGGGGGAGCCCTTGGCAAAACCGGAAACTTTGCCGTACTGCCAAGGCCTCTCCCTTTGGGAGAGGTGGACACGAGCAGTGCGAGTGGACGGAGAGGGCGCTAAAGGAGAAACAACGATGCAATTATTTCCAGCCATTGACCTGCGAGGCGGCAAGGTGGTGCGCCTGACGCAGGGCGACTACAGCCGCATGACCGTCTACGGTGAGGATCCCTGTGCACAGGCGCGGGAGTTCCTTGCAGCGGGGGCCAAAAATCTGCACGTCGTCGATCTGGACGGCGCAAAGGACGGCACCCTTTCCAACTACGATACCATTGCCGCGCTGGCAAAACAGGGCGGCTTATACATTGAGGTGGGCGGCGGCATCCGCACCGAGGAGCGCATTGAAACATATCTTTCCCTCGGCGTGGGCCGCTGCATCCTTGGCAGCGTGGCGGTGACGGATTTTGCCTTTACCGCCCGGATGCTGAAAAAATACGGCGATAAAATTGCCGTGGGCGTGGACGCAAAGGACGGCTATGTGGCCATCCATGGCTGGAAGGAAGTGAGCGCCGAGCCGGGTGTGGACTTCTGCAAGCGGCTGGCCGCCGCCGGATGCACCGCCATTATCTATACGGACATTGCCTGCGACGGTGCCATGAAGGGCACCAATCTGGGCCTGTACCGCCAGCTGGCAGAGGAAGTGCCTGGCGTGGCCTTTACGGCCAGCGGCGGCATCTCGTCCGAAGCAGAGCTTCTGAAACTGAAAAAAATGGGCACTGCCGCTGCCATTTTGGGCAAGAGCCTGTACACCGGCGCACTGGACCTTGCGCGCTGCGTGCAGCTGGTGCAGGAGTGAACGGAGGGGAAATGACATGATCACCAAACGCATTATTCCCTGCCTTGATGTGCGCAATGGCCGCGTGGTCAAGGGCACGAACTTTGAAGGCATCCGGGATGTGGCCGACCCGGTGGAAATGGCCCGCATGTACAACGCTGCCGGTGCCGACGAGCTGGTGTTCTACGATATCACCGCCAGCGTCGAGGGCCGCGCGCTGTTCACGGATATCCTGCCCCGCGTCGCCAGCGAAATTTTTATCCCGCTCACGGTGGGCGGCGGCATCAACACGCTGGAAGATTTTGACCGGGTGCTCAAGTGCGGCGCGGACAAGGTCAGCGTCAACTCGGGCGCACTCAAAAATCCCGACCTCATCCCGGCGGCAGCACAGCGCTACGGCAACCAGTGTGTGGTGCTCTCTGCCGATGTGAAGCGTGTAGACGGCCAGTTCCGGGTGTTCGCCAAGGGCGGGCGCGAGGACACCGGCCGGGATGCACTGGACTGGATCAGCTGGTGCGTGGACCACGGCGCGGGCGAGATCTGCCTGAACAGCATCGATACCGACGGCGTGCGCAGCGGCTTCGACCTTGAGATGCTGGATGCAGTTGCGGCGCGGGTGAACGTGCCCATCATTGCCAGCGGCGGCGCAGGCAAAAAGGAAGACTTTCTGGAGCTGTTCCACCACAAGGGCATCGACGCAGGCCTTGCGGCGGGCATCTTCCACCAGAAGCTGCTGACCATCCGCGACCTGAAAGAATACCTCAACGCAAACGGCGTGGAGATGCGGCTGTAACGCCGGGGTATTTCTCCCCGGCGCGGGGAGAAGCCGTAACGCGAAACTGGATTTCCGCAAAAACAACCCGCAAACTCTTGCGTTTGCGCACCGAATACGCTAAACTAGTAATATCCCCATCCGGGGAGGGAGAACCGTTATGAATCTGAAATTTGATGAAAAGGGCCTGATCCCTGCCATCGTGCAGGACCACTACACCAAAGAGGTGCTCACCCTCGCATACATGAACGCCGAGACGCTGGCGCTGACCATTGCCGAGGGCCGCACGGTGTTCTGGAGCCGCAGCCGTCAGGAGATCTGGCGCAAGGGCGAGACCAGCGGCAACGTGCAGCGGGTGGTGTCCATCACCGCCGACTGCGACGCCGACGCCCTGGTGGTGGAAGTGGTCAAATCCGGCCCCGCCTGCCACACCGGCGCGGAGAGCTGCTTCTTCAACGAAGTATACGTCTCGCCGGAGCTGAAGCAGTTCAGCTGGCAGGGCCTGTATGAGCTCATCAAGGGCCGCAAGGATAGCCCCAAGGAGGGCAGCTACACCACCTACCTGTTCGAGAAGGGCAAGGAGAAGATCCTGAAAAAGGTGGGCGAAGAGTGCACCGAGGTCATCATTGCGGGCGAAAAAGAGGATAAGGAAGAAACCGTTTACGAGATCAGCGATCTTGCCTACCATGTTCTGGTGCTGATGGTCAGCGCCGGCATCACGGTGGAGGATGTGACCCGTGAACTGGAAAAACGTCACGTCATTGACCACAAGGTCAAACAGGAAAGGATGCAGTGAATTATCTATGGCAGATTATAAGAAGTCCAGTGTCCATTGCCACTCCACCATGTGCGATGGCAAAAATACCTTGCAGGATATGGCAAGTGCTGCGTGTGCGCAGGGTTTGACCACGCTGGGCTTCACCGGCCATAGCTACACCCAGCGCGACCGCGAATACTGCATGAGCCCCAGCCGCACCGCCCAGTACAAGGCCACCATTGCAAAGCTCAAGGCCGAATACAGGGGCAAGGTGGATATCCTGTGCGGCATCGAGTGGGATATCCTGAGCGAGGATAAGCGCACCGGCTACGATTACTGGATCGGCAGCGCACACCACCTGTACGGCAAGAACACCGGCAAGTATTACGAGATCGATTTCCGCCCGCAGGACCTGTGGGACTGCATCAACGACGACTTTGACGCAGACCCCCTTGCCGCTGTGGAAGCCTACTTTGCCGAGGTGGAAAAGGTGGCTGCCCTCAAGCCGGATATTCTGGCCCACATCGACCTCATCAAGAAGCTGAATGCCAACGGCGAGTTCTTCGACGAAGAGTCGCCCCGCTACAAGGCCGCTGCCCTCAAGGCCCTGCAGGCCGCAAAGGCAAACGACTGCCTGCTGGAAGTGAACACCGGCAGTGTCTACCGCGGCTACCGCAAGGACTTCTACCCCGGCCCGTGGCTGCTGGGCGAGTGGCAGAAGATGGGCGGCAAGGTCATCATCACTTCTGATTCTCATGATATCAACAGCCTGACCTACGGCTTTGACGAAGCTGCCGCCGCCATCAAGGCTGCAGGCTTTACCAGCGTGCACAGGTGCTTACCGGCAGCGGCTTCGAGACGCAGGAGCTGTAATTTTATGGCACGGACTCCTTCCGTCACCTTCGGTGACACCTCCCTCTGAGAGAGGCATTGGCAAAACCAGAAACTTTACCGTCATGCCAAAGGCTCCCTCTTTGAGGGAGCTGGCAAATCCGGAGGATTTGTCTGAAGGAGTTCAGGCCCGCAAAAAGATCGATCATCTGCAATGCCTTTTCCTGTTTTTTTTATAAATCGGGAAGGGATTGCAGATGTTTTGTTTTGTGTACAGATATCTTAAAAGTTATAATTTTGGAGGACCCCTATGACCCACGCGCAGCCCCAAAAGAAAAGCTTCTTCAACATGAACGTAGACCTGATGCACGGGCCTATTTTAAAAGCCTGCTGCTGTTCATGCTGCCCATTCTGGTTTCCAACCTGTTCCAGCAGCTCTACAACACGGTGGATACCATGATCGTGGGCAATGTGCTGGGCGATACAGCCCTTGCCGCCATTGGCTCCTGCGGTTCGATCTACGAGCTTTTAGTCGGCTTTGGCATCGGTATCGGCAATGGCCTTGCCATCGTTGCAGCGCGCTCCTACGGCGCGCAGGACGAAGACCTGCTCAAGCGCACGGTGGTGGGGTCGGTCGTCATTGGCCTGATCGCCTCGCTGGTCATTACAACGGCAGGCTTTTTCGGCCTGCATGCCCTGCTGCAGCTGCTGGATACCCCGGCAGAAATTCTGGAAGATGCCTACAGCTATATCATCGTGATCGACCTTGGCGTTGTGGTCATGTTTATGTATAACCTGTGCGCAGGCCTGCTGCGCGCCATTGGCAACAGCGTGATGCCGCTGGTGTTCCTGCTCATCAGCTCGGTTCTGAACGTGGGGCTGGACCTGTGGTTCATTGCCGGGGTTGGCTTGGGTGTGCGGGGCGCAGCGGTGGCAACGGTCATTGCACAGGGCATCTCGGTGGTGCTGTGCGTTCTGTACGTGCTGGCAAGGGTGCGCATCCTCATCCCGGAGAAAAAGCATTTCGCCGTGGGCAGTCATCTCTACTGGGAGCTGTTCAGCCAGAGCATCTCCATGGGCCTGATGAGCAGCATCGTGTCGGCGGGGTCGGTGGTGCTGCAGTACGGCATCAACGGGCTTGGCACCCTGACCATTGCGGGGCACACCGCTGCCCGCAAGCTGTTTGCCTTTACGGATATGCCGCTCATCTCCATGGCGAACGCCGGTTCCACCTTCGTTTCCCAGAACCGCGGCGCAAACCAGCCCGACCGTGTGCGCAGGGGAATGCGGCAGATGTATCTGTACTCGGTGGTGGTGATGGTCGCCGCCGTGGTGCTGATGAGCTTTGGTGCTCAGTGGATGGTGCAGCTCATCTCCGGCTCTTCGGAACCCATCGTGCTGGAAAACGGTGCGCGGTATCTGCTGTGGAACGCACCCTTCTATGCCGTTCTGGGGGTGCTGCTGTGCACCCGCTACGCGCTGCAGAGCCTTGGCCAGAAGGTGCTGCCGCTGTTCTCCAGCGTGATCGAGCTGGTGGGCAAGGTGATCTTTGTGCTGGTGTTCATCCCGAAATTCCAGTACAATGCGGTCATCCTGTGCGAGCCCATCATCTGGTGCTTCATGACGGCATATCTGGTGGCGGTGTACCTGCACGAGCCCTTTGTGTTCCCGAAAAAATAACCCTCTCAGTTATCGCTGTGCGATGCCAGCTCTCCCGAAAGGGAGAGCTTTTTGCATTTTACGGGAAGCACAAAGAAAGCTCCCCCTTTCGGGGGAGCTGGATGCGAACAAAGTGAGCAGACTGAAAGGGGTTACAGCGCCGAATAGCCAAAGCTGTTCACCAGCGCATCGATGTGCTGGCCAGCCTTGCACAGGGGGCAGTCGCGGCTGTCAAAGCTGGCGTAGTCCGGCAGGCTGGCGGGGTCAAAGATGGAGGTGACTTCATAGCCCATGCACTCATGGGTGGTGGCAAAAATAGCGGAAAGGCCTGCCACGGTGCCGCCGTAGTAGTTCACGGCCTCCACAGCGGCCTGCACGGTGTAGCCGGTGGTGATGGAAGCGGCCAGAATGAGCACATGCTTGCCCTTGACCATGGGGACCAGATTGTCGCGCAGGATGATCTGGCTGCCGGTGGTGTACTCCGGGGTGATCACATAAATGGTCTGGTGGGCGTTCATGTTGGCAAAGCCGTCCTTGGTCAGCTCGTTGGCAAGGCAGGTGCCGATCACCTGCGTGCCGTCCAGACAGAGCACGGTGTCCACAATGGTGCTGTGCTGGTAAGCGGCCACCAGCTCCTTTGCCACGGCCTTGGCCTCGGAAAGGCGGGACTTCTGGGTGGTGACATCGATGTAATAGTTGATATGGCTGTGGCTGGTAGCAAAGTGGCCCTTTGCTACGCGCAGGAACAGGTTACTTTTTTTGGTGGGAAGCTTTACCATATTGATCATCGAAACAACACTCCTTTTCAGGTTTTCCGGGTTGCCCCTCAAATGCAAAAAGCACCGCATCGCTGCGATGCTCCTGCACATTTTTATAACCCTATTGTACCGGAAAAGAAACCTGTGCACAAGGCATAAATCCACTAAAAAACTTTGTGCATTTTACATGATATCGCCCAAAACTTGGATACAAATGGCCCGCATACGCAAAAAGACCCGCACCACAGGGCGCGGGTCTTTAATGCAAAAGTAAAATCAGGTCAGAGCGAACCCTTGATGGCCTCGGTGATATCCCAAGTGCCGTAGACATCACTGTAGGAATCAGTGAGGCTATCCTTTGCCCACAGCTTGGGAATATAAACGACTTCGATCTTATCGGCAGAGGCAAGATCGTCAATCTTAACCGTAAGAACCGGACTTACAGAAGTTTTGGCTTCATAATCATTAAGAGCGTTGGGATCCAACTCAATGTTAGAATTGCCGTAGTAATAGATCTTGGTCTTATCATCCTGAGTGACGTTGACCTGGAAATGGTTTTTGTTGATCTGCAGAGAAACCTTGGTGTAAATATCAAAGTTGCAGGTAAGAGTATTGCCAGTATAGGTGGCGCTCTTCAGCGTGGCATCACAGATTCTGTCGCCCGGAGACAGCTTGCTGCCAACAGTACCGGTAGGACGGTTCGGGTTGGAGCAGCCGGTCAGCATGCCGGAACCTGCAATGGCAACAGCGGTAAGAGCGGTATATTTCATAAAGTCACGGCGGGAGAATGTATAGGACATGTTCGTTCCTCCTTTAAAAAGCAAATCAGTACGGCCTTGCGGCATTACCTATAAGATAGGCGAAACCGGGCCGGATGTCAATGCCTTTTGGCAAAATAAAATGATGAAATTTTGAGCTGTGACGTTGTTTTGCGACGAAATTTCGTCCTGTGCGGGCCGCATATCAGGCGCGGGTCACGTCTGCAGCGGTCATGACGAAGGTCATGGTCTTATCTGCTGCAAAGGTGGGCATGTAAGTAACGCTCAGCTGCTGCCAGCCCTTGGGGACCATCAGCATCAGCTGCAGATAGCCGGTACCCTGCGGGGGCAGATTGGTGGAATCCGAGAAGGTCTGAGAGTTGGAGTTGTACAGCGAGATGTTGGCACCGCACTCCACGCTCTGGCCGTCGCAGGAAGCAGAGAAATCGGTAGAAGCTGCTGCCAGTGCGTGGAAGTTTGCATCCACGTTCTCCTGCGGGGGCACGGGATAAGCAGCATTGATCTCGGCCAGATTCTGTGCGCCGATGTTGAAGGTCTGGTTCTTGGTGCGGTTGACCACGGTGACCAGAACAGCAATGTATTCGTAACCGGCCTGTGCAGGTGCGGTATCAATGTTGAACAGGCTGGTCAGCTGAACGCCAAGGCCGTTCCAGTTGCTGACCTTATCACCGACCTTGACATCCACGATGGTGGCGCTGCCATTCTGCTGGCAGCCGCCCAGCAGGCTTGCTGCGCCCAGAGCAGCAACGGATGCGCCGGTGCACTTGAGGAAGGTACGGCGGGAAATGGAGTTGGACATAAAATAAATCCTCCTTTTGATAGGAAAAACCGTATTCCAGAATGTTCTATTCTGTTTATACCCTTTCTGCCCGAAAGATGCAAGGGTTTGGGGGCTGAATTTACAGCTTTTTCACAGGAATATCACCCTTCGGGAGAAAGGCCCTTCACATGCGTCTCGCTGGTTTTGACCAGATTTAACAGGCTGGGCGTATAAAGCGGGAACTCGCGGGTCAGGCTTTCTGTGGTCATGGTCAGGCAGGCCGGGTCCTTTACGCCCTCGCCGCCGTTCACATCCTGTCCGTCCAGCAGGGCTTCCACGTTGGCTTCGGACATGCGCATCACGGCATCGGAGCAGCCGCGCCAGCGGATGGGATCGATGCTGAACATACTGGCGGCGTTGTGGGGCTCGGCCGAGTACAGCAGGCGGAACATTTTGGCTACGGCCATCATCAGGTAGGCGCTCACCTCGGTGGTAAGGGCCTTGCTGTGGCACTGGCCGATCTTGGCGTACAGCACGTTCAGGCCGTTGGAGATCAGCTTTTTGTTCATGGTGGGCAGCACGCTGCCGTGGTAGATGTTGTCCTTCATCTTGTCCGGGTTCGGAAGGTCTTCTGCCGAGAGCATCATGCCGTTGCGCTCTGCACTGCGGCCCAGAAGATAATCGCAGGAAACATTATAATAGTCTGCCACGCGCACCACAAAGTCCAGGCCGCATTCGCGGATGCCTTTTTCGTAGTGGGACAGCAGCGCCTGCGAGACGCCAAGATCCTCGGCGGCCTGCTTCTGGGTGATGCCGCGTTCCTTGCGCAGCAGCTTGATGATACGGTTGAATTCCATGATTTTTGGCTCCTCAAAGTTCGATATAGGGGGACATCCTTGTTTTTGGTTTACAGCAGGTTGATTATACACAACGGAAAACCTTTTGTAAAGCAAGAAAAGTGACGATATTTTTCGTTGATTTTCGTCATTTTTGTCAAAAGACTTGCTCTGGACACCATATCTATGCTAAACTATAGGTATTAACGCATACATTTTGTGGCGTGCGCGGGGCCGCGGCTGCCGCCAAAGAGCAAAAAATCTGGCAGACGACACGTTTTTCTGCCAGATTTTTTCTCCGCAGCGGGTTTTGCCGCCCGTTCCCGTGCCGCCGCACAGCGATAAAGAGAGGCACTATCCATGAAAACGTTCAAGCTTCATCTCATCCGCCACGGCATGACTGCAGGCAACCTGCAGGGCCTGTACATCGGTAGCGGCACCGACATCCCTCTGTGCGACGAGGGACGCGCTCAGCTCAATGAGCTGAAAGAGCGGTTTGAGTATCCGCAGGTGGATACCGTGTTCTCCTCCCCGCTGCTGCGCGCGGTGGAAACAGCCAACATCCTGTTCCCGGATGCAAAGCACACCTTTACCGTGCACGACCTGCGGGAGGCCGGCTTTGGCAAGTTTGAGAACAAGCCGGTCAAGGAGCTGGTGCACGACGAGGACTTTAAAAAGTGGATCACCCCCGGCTCCGGCTATGTGCCCGAAGGCGCAGAGCCTACCGACCAGTTCCACGCCCGCTGCGCCGAAAGCCTGATGAAGCTGTTTGAGTATATGATCCGCATGGATGTGACCGAAGCAGCCTGTGTGACCCATGGCGGCGTGATCATGAGCATGCTCAGCCAACGCGCCGTGCCCACCCGCCGCCCGGAGCAGTGGATGGCAGACCCCGGCTGCGGCTACACGGTGCAGACCGATGTGCAGCTGTGGATGCGGGACCGTCTGGTGGAAGCCATCGACATCGTGCCCTTTGGCTATGCCGATACCCTGCGCGGTCAGGCTGAGACCGAGGAAAACGAAGCCTTTGAGTAAGGATTCGGTTACAGTTTCGGCCCATCCCTTGACAGAAGCGGCGCAATCCTTTATTGTATAAGGAAACGATCATTTTAGGAGGAAGTTCCATGTCCCAGTCCATTTCCCGCCGGTCATTCCTGAAATGTGCCGGCTCCGGTGCGGTCAGCCTTGCGGCAGCGCTGCTCACCGGCGTACCTGCAGCGGCACAGCAGCCGCGTCTTGCAGGCGAACCTGCCCTGCTGGACGGCAAGGCGGCCGTGGAGCTGCTGGGCTATGCCCCTGCGCAGGAAATGGGCAATGTGCTGGTGTACCTCTCGGTGGAAAACCTCTCCGCATCCACCCTGCCGGTGGGCGCAAGCTATCTGCAGAGCCGTGAGGTGTGCACGCTTGGCGACCTGTACAGTATGGGCACCGGCGTTACCGCTGTGTGCGATGGCAAGCCGGTGCGCTGCGGCAGCTTTGCTGCGCCGCTCTACGGCGAGAACGCGGCGGATGCTTCGGTGTTCACCCTGAACCTGACGGCAGGCCGCGGCGCGCTGCTGCACTGCTTCTGCGCAGTGCCGGACAACTGGCAGACGCTGGAGCTGACCTATCACCCGGATTTTGCGGCGGGCCGCAGCGTGACCTTTACGGTCAACCGCAGCACTGACCACGCCGTGCTGGGCGTGGTGCCCACCTCTCCTGCCGAGGTTGGCAGCGTGGTGGATCTGTAACTCCTTCAGTCTCGCATACGCTCGACAGCTCCCTCGGAGAGGGAGCCTCTGGCGAAAAGGAAAACTTGGCCGCATTGCCAAAGCCTCCCTCCATGAGAAAGACTTCCCCCGGCCGGGACAGATTCTCCCCGCGCCGGGGAGAAATGTCACCGCAGGTGACAAAGAGAGGAGCAGATGTCACGCAAGTGACAAAAAGGAGAGCAGTGGCATCGCGTCCGCGATGACGGAAGGAGTTCCTGAACGTAATAAAAGACCATCTGAGATGCAGTTAAAAATGCCTCAGATGGTCTTTTTTTGTTTTGTCAATTCAGCACATTCTGCCCGGCGGAATCCAATACCGTCAGCTCCTGCCCGGTCACGCTGGAGACCAGCGCAATGTAGCTGCGTCCGGTGCGGATGGTCAGCGGCCTGCCGTCGGCATCGTAAAAGGCAAAGGTGGAGTCTGTGCCCTGCGTCCATGTGATGTGCCACAGCTGGCTGCCGTTCAGCCAGACACCGCCGCCAAGGGACAGGTCGTAGTCCAGCGTGGTGCCGTCGTCCCGCAGGCTGGAAGCGGAGTAAAGGACCAGCAGATTGTCGAATTGCGCCTGCGCGCCGGTGTTGGCATCCAGCTGGGCGGTGCCGTCGGCACGGAGCATCCCGTAGGTGCCGCTGGCCGCATCGTAGGCAAAACCGGTGGTGCTTTGGGGCGCAAAGTTGATCTGCACCTGTTCGGCATCCCGGGAACCGGGCTCCGGCAGGCGGGGCTCTTTGGCCTGCGGCAGCAGGGCGGGCAGAGCGGAAATGGCAGAGCTGTCCTCGGCAGTGCTGGCCGAGGAGGAAGCGCTGCTGCCGTGGTCGCCCAATGCGCCGGAAAGGTTCAGGCGGCCCAGCACGGAGGCAACCTCCTCGCCGCTGGTATGCCACAGCGGCGCGCCGCTCCAGACATCATCGCAGGAAAAGGCGTTGCGGCCCACTTCCAGCGCGTCCACGGCCCGCAGGTTATAATAATCCAGATAGTTGCGGGCAAACTGCCCTGCACCCCGCTGGATGGGCAGTACTTCCTGCCCGCTGAGCAGCCGCCAGTAAAGGTCCTGCCCAAGGGTCACTGGGCCGACGGTTGGCATGGCCGATACCGAAGGATAAGCCAAGCACAGGCTGGTGGGCTGGCCGTTCTCGGTCAGGGCTTCCAGCACCACCGATGCGCTGCCAATGCCCCACTGTGTGGTGCTGGAAGCGGCGTTGTCGATCACAACGGCGGCGGTGCGTTCGCCGGGATACTGCAGCTCCTGCCCGGTCAGCGGGTCGGTGGGCGCTGCACTGTCCGGGGCAGTGGGGCCGGATAGCGCACACCCGCACAGCAGGGCTGTGCACAGCACCGCCGTGCCAAGGGCCAGATTCCAGATGCGTTTCATGCGGTTCCCTCGTTACTGATAGCTGAAGTTGGACCACTCGTCGTCGTCCACGATGGCAAGATAGGTCTTGCCGCGGTTGAAAAGCATCTGCGCACCGGTCTTGTCGTAGACCAGCAGCGGATGCTCAGGCGAAGCCTTTTCCCAGCGGCCATGCTGTACAGCGCCGCGGCTGAAATAATAGGCATCGCCGCCGGAGATGTAGCTTACCTGCTGCACATCGCCGGAGTCGCCGGAATAGCGCTCGATGGGAGCAAAGCAGACCAGCAGATTGTCAAAGCTCAGCTGCTTTGCGTTCAGCTCGTCCACGGTGTTTTCAAACTTGCCGGAGATGCGGCTGTACATCTGCATTTTATAGGTGCGGGACTGCGGATCATAGCGGAAGCTGGTCTTGTAGTGGTCCGAGTGGGTGATGCTGACCGTCCTGCCGGATGCTGCACCCTGCATGGCATTCTCCTCGCCGGTGCGGTAGTCCGCAAAGCGGAAGAAGGTGGCGTCGTAATCGTATTTCAGGCCGATGCCCGCGTTGGAAGCGGCCTGCCGGATCTCCTTGCCGGAGGTGAACTCGGTGTGTTCATAGGCCACATCCCGGCCCCGGCTGTCGCGGTGAGCCACATGCGGATGGGTGGGAGTATTAAAGTAGCTCTTGCCGCCGATGTTCAGGCCGGAATAGTTGTATACGTTGATGAATTTGGTGCAGGCGGCGCTCTCACCGTCGTGGTAGTACAGCGCCTGATAGGGCATCAGCAGCTGCAGGAACTGGTCGCGGCCAGAGCGCAGCGGGCCGATCTCCGGGATGGAGTCGGCATCGTGGAACACCGCGCAGAAGCGGGTGATGCCGCCCTCCACCTTGCACTCGATCAGCAGATCGGCAGAGGAAAGGCCGCGCTGCGGACGGGCGTTCTGACGGGAGGTGTTGGAGATGTTGTTCACCATCACGCCCACGATGCGGCCATTGCTGCGCTTGGCCTCACCGGTCAGCGGGTCGGCATCGTAAGCGGGCAGTGCGGCAAGACTGGCAGCGGGCTGCTCGCCTGCTGCCAGCGAGGAAGCAGCCATGTCCTCCGAGGATGCAGCAGAAGAAGCTGCGCCGGAAGAACTGATGCCCAGTGTCTGCTGGAGCCAGCTGGAAAAATTGCTGCCCAGAATGGCACTGCCGGAAGCACTGCAGCTGGAAAGCGCCAGCGAAGCGGCAGCGGCACCGGTCAGGCGAAGAACAGTACGGCGAGTGATCTTCATAGGAAAAACCTCCTGCAAAAAACGTATCGGCGCGGCCCGGCAGAATGCCAAAGCCGGGAAAAAGTTTGCGGGTGCAGCGCGGCGGGGCGCACACTGCCGGGCAGTAAAACGCAGCGCACTGCAGACGGATTTGATTTGATTGTAACGATTCTTGCCGGGTTTGTAAAGAGGAAGTTATCGGGATGAAGCCCCTTCCGCTGCCGACACCGGAGCATCTTCGATCTGCTGCGCGGATGAAAAGCGGAAGCCCACACCGATGCAGGAGCTTTTTGCGCCTTTTTGCCCGGGAACCCTTGCATTTTTGCGCAAGTTGTGGTAATATTATTCGGCAGTATGTTCACTGCGGAAATATGCGCGGCTGTCCAGATTCACAAGCCAGCCGCGCCCGGCATTCACATACCGGACTTTGCCGGTCTTGCAAAGCCGCCGGATATAGTGGGGTGACAGTCCGTAAATTTCAGCGGCCTGCTTTACGGTGCCCATGTTCGGGTAGCGGATCGTATTGTTCAAGCAATGCACCTCTTTTCCTTCTGGTCGGTGTATGTCGTTCTCTGTGTGCCTGCATTAAACCATGGGGCAGACCATTTTGCAAGAGGGCCGAACGTGGGCGGCAGTGCGGTAGGATGCAGCATTGATGAACGGGAATCTTTTCGGCTATTCGGTACAGCGTGGAATCTCTTTGCATCTGGTGCCATGGAGTGCCGTCCTGTGTAATCTGGTGCCATGATTTGAAATAGGATTTCTGGGTCATGTATGGACGGACAGTGCAACATCCGACACGAAAGAAAGTGCCGTGAAATTTAATCATCACACTGATGAAATCTGTTGCTAATGAAAATTTCCGAAACAACACAAATCAAATCATCCAGATGAAATAAAAAATGTGCAGAGAAGAGCAAGAGCCAGAAAAATGCGGCTGTAGCACATTTGTACTGTAATAAAAAGCCAAATTAAAGATACGCCCCAAATGCACCCAACAGGCGCACCTGGATGCACCCTTGCACCTGCACCTATGAGGATACAAAAAGAGTGCCAACACAGCGGCGGGCGCTGGGCTGGCACTCTGATGCAAGGGCTTAGAGCACATCAAGTTCCATGTACATTTCCCCGACACACTTCCCAAGTTCACGGTTTGCCTTGTTTACGGCGGTGATAGCAGTGGTGAGCACGGCCAGATAATCCAGTCCACCGTACACCCTGCCCGGCAGAACGGTATCTTCTACCCATTCACGGAACAGGTTCAGCAGGTGGCTTGCATCGTCCAAGCTGTCAGAGGTGTTCTTCAGGTACTGGTAGGCGCGGAGATCGTCAGCGGTGGTCTTGCTCTTGTTGGTGCTAGGTGCGTTCATTGTATTTTCCTCCTAAAGTTCCCGGCGGGGTCTATGCCGTCGGGTTAAATGTGTTGTTTATGCGTTCAGCGGCTTCACCTGAGAAGCGCCAAAGAATGATGCCCGGTAGGTCTGCCCGTCTCCCTTGCTGTGTCTTTATTGTAGCACTGTTTATAGTGCTTGTAAATGAGCAAAAACAACAATGTTTATAGTGCTGTTTTTGTATAGTATTGGCATTGTAAACAGTGCCGGCTCATGGTATACTGAAATTGAAAAGCTAGGGGGAGTGAAATTATGGTATCAGAAAAGAAAAAGGCTTCTAATGCCAAATGGGACAAAGAGAATATGACCACATTGGCGTGCAGGGTCAAGAAAGAATATGCGGCAAAGTTCCGTGCGGCGTGTGCAGCACAGGGGACAACGCCCAACGCTGTACTGAAACAGGCGGCAGATGATTTCATGCGGGAGCATCCTACACCGGAAGAACCGGTGATCGAGGGCGAAACCGCCGGGAAGTGATGAATATGGAACAGGACGAACCGAAATATGTTCAAGTGCTGAGAGCGGTATACTCCGGCTGATGATGCCGAATATGAGGAAGAAGCCGATTTCCTTTGGATGCTGAACGCACCGGAACAGTGTGAAGTGCAAGAGGAAGTGCTGGGCTACATGGAAGCACACCCAGAAGCCAGATTGAAAGAGTTGGTGCAGTTCTTCGATTCGCTGTTCCCGGACGGGATCCCGGAAGAATATCAGGCCCCAGAGGATGAAGAAGCCTGGCCTTGCCCTGTATGCGGTCAACACAATTTTGAAGAAGCTGATGATTTTGAAGAATGCCCAGTGTGCGGCTGGGTGAACGACGGTGTGCAACAGGCAGACCCGGACTATCCCGGCGGGTACAACCGTATCAGTCTGAACGATGCCCGGAAGAAGTGGAAAGCAGGTAGGAAGGTCTGGGATTGAATGCCCGTCCTTCGCGGTTACTAGGGGTCTGGGTGGCACTTTTTTTGTGCTATGCCTATCTGGTAAGGAAAACTATCATTGAAACAGTAAAACGCCCTCACAGGCTTTCTTTCAGGCTGTGAGGGCGTTGTTATGCGTAGAATGCCTATTTGTCAAAAATGTCAAATAGGAAAACCCGGCCATTTTTGACCGGGTTGCACGGTGGACAAAAAGTGTCAACAGTCTTGCTTCCTAAAATCGGGAAGCGCTTTCTGCTCAAATTTGAGCAGGTTCGTATTGGTCACGCAAAGATGTGCAACCAAGATTTCACTGGGGTAGATGTCTGATGGTATCCGGTCTAGCTTTGGCAAAATCAATTTGCAGATACATACCATCAAAATCAATGTCGGGGGTTAGGGTCAAATCATCCGTGTGGCCTGAAGTGTATTTGCTTTCAAAATGTAACGTGATGCCCCCGCCGGGTGCAGGGCTGAGATCAAGCAAAGACTGCCCTTGTAATGATTCCAGAAAATACGACAGTTCCGTATTTTTCATGTAGCTTTCTCCTTGTTTTCGGGCATTGGTGGCAGATTTATACCAGTTCCAGCCCATCAATGCCGAACATCAGCATAGAGATTTTATCCACCGCTGCATCATGGTCGCGGTAAACCTGCCGGGCGCTCACGTTTTCCTGCATCGCGATCTGCTCCACAGGCTTGGCGGTCTCGTCAATGTACATGGCCTTGATGATGCGCAGGCCCCGCTTCAGAGCTTCATTGTCGCTCTGGGCGCAGTAGGTTTCGTACAGGCCAAGCATTGCATCGATATGGCGAATCATGATTTTAGTGCGCCGGCAGCTGTTGCGGATGGATTCAACCGTAATGGCATTGTTCCGCTGAAGCATCATATCCAGCAGTTCCAGCGCAGTTTCTTCCTCGCTTCCGTCATGTTCACCTGATTCATCGGTGTAGACTGCACCCGTGCAATGCTTCTTGAACATCCGGTAGTTTTTCAGGAGTAGCTTCGTGTTATGTAAGCGGCGGTCAGCCCTCCCGGCGGCTTTCTGGGCCTGCTCCTTCAGAACAGCCCTTGCGCTTTCCAGTGCGGCCAGCTTGGCCGTTTCCCGAATGATGGCTTCAATATCGGTCGAAGTGTCCATTGACTTTCTCCTTCGTGCACTTTTACTGCGAGACTTCCGAAAATAATGAAAACGACAGCGAAACCGCTATGCTGGGAAGTCCGTTGCTGTCCATCTGCGGCGTAATTAGTACATGGTCAATAAAGGAGTTCTGGCTGCTCCGAAAGTGAAAACCGATTCCATCAGCAGGTTCGTCAGTGACATTGACCAATGTTTCGCCGGCCAGAGAGCTTGAAAGCAGGCTGAAGGATTCGGCAGGGGCAATCTGCTTGCAGGACGAAGAACAACTATGCAAAATGGCTTTGCAAGGTAGACCATCATCCGGGTGAATACCGGGCGTGATGGTCAAACAATGCTCTCCCAACTGAATAACGATTCCTGCATTGGTTGATTTGCGAAGATCCTGAAGCGGCTTTCCGTTCAGTCTTTCCATCAGAGGAAGAAAGCCCGGAATGTCAAATACGCTATGAATGGTCATTTGCTTTGTGCGTCCTCCTCGACAAGTTCAAAAATATCTATCTGCCCGTCCCGCTGGGACAGAGCGTTTCTGATCGCGGCCAGCTTGCGCACACTGGAACGGCTGCGGGCAAGTTCCCGGCAGTAAAAGCGTATCAGTTCATTGCGGCCCTTTTCACCCTCAGAGGGCCGGAAGTACCCGCCGGGACGGTGCATAGAGGACAGGCAGAACGCACCCTCTTGCAGTTCTTTGGAAACCCTTGCACGGCATTCCCTTTCCGACAGCCCCAGTTGTGCGGCCAGTTGTTTCGCCGGGATGGCGTTTTCCTCTCCTATTGGTAAAATATCAAAAATCTTCATCATGTCCCCCTTTCGGGTCGAGTGCCTATATTCTTCTATCTTCTATCCTCTATCTTCTATCTTCTATCTTCTGCTTTATTTACCTTTCATTACCTTTTATAAAAAAGCTATTGGCTTTTTCTTTCGGGAAATCAGATAAACAGAGAAATAAAAATGAAAGAAAGATGGTGCTTTTGCACAACGTAAAGGCATTAGCTTTAGTTGGCTTTTATTACCTTTGATTACCTTTCGTTGGCTTTATAGAGATTGGCTTGGCTGAGAATGTCTTTTTCTTAATCGTTCGGTTTCATCATCCGGCATGGTCTTGTACTTTTGTTCCCGCGCCCTCCCTGCTTGCCGTTTTCCTGTCCTGCCTTTGAACGTGCACGGTAGCTTTCAGCCGCTTCATCAATGTTGTTGCACAGACGCTTGAATGATGCCTGTTCTATTTTGTCCAGCGCTTGAAGGTCTGGGGTGCTCCCGGATTCGCAGTAGTTCAGGGCGGCCCGTATGGTGCGTCCTATTTGTTCATCGGTCATAAGGTCGAACAATTCTTTATTACTTTGCACCCAGAATTTGAACCAAGGTGTAATGTATGTCTGCACGGTTTGGCACCTCCACGCTTATCCTTGTATTTGCCGGATGCCGCAAATGCGCTGTTCTTGAGCCGCCGGGGCCGGGTCGCCCTGCTCGAAGTATCGGGCTAGGCTGTCCAGATTCACAAGCCAGCCGCGTCCGGCATTTACATACCGGACTTTGCCGGTCTTGCAAAGCCGCCGGATATAGTGGGGTGACAGTCCGTAAATTTCGGCGGCCTGTTTTACGGTGCCCATGTTCGGGTAGCGGATCGTATCGCCCATTCGTCAATCCTCTTTTCGGTCTTCCAGTAGGCTTTCTACAGGCACGCCCAAAGCGGCTGCGACTCGACGAATCGAATTTTCGTTGCAACTTTTCCCACCGCGCAGGGCGGTGATAGTTGCACGTGAAACAGCAGCTTTCTCCGAAAGTTCCTGAATACGGACGTCCTGCCGCGCCATTTCGGCAATCAGTTTTACACGGTCAATTCTCATGTACTTAACCATCCTTTCGTGTAAGTCCAATGGTTTATAATGTGATTATAGTTCGTCCTTTTTGGCTTTGTCAATATCGGCGCAAAGCGGCTCGTGCTGTTTGGTTCTCGTGCCCGGGGAGACAACCGGCCCAACAGCGATATAGATTTAGCCGTGTATGGGATGCCAGAGAGCAACCGGGCAAACTTCTGGATGGACTGCGAGGACTTGCCCACGCTGCTGAAATTTGACATCGTGCACATTCAGGACGGCATGGAGCCTGTATTTCTTGCGAACATCGAAAGGGATGGTGTTGAACTGATGGACAAGCTGCATGAAAAATACGACCGCTTTACCGCTGCGGTGGCCCGGCTGCGGGAAGCGCTGGACGATTACAAGAAGTTCCCTCTGGATTCGGTGCGGGATGGAACCATTCAGCGGTTTGAGTTCTGCACGGAACTGGCATGGAAGACCATGCGGGAATACCTGCTTGACCAAGGCTATACCAACATCAACAGCCCGAAAGAGGTTATCAAACAGGCGTTTGCCTTTGGCATGATAGACGATCAAAAGGCATGGGTGGAGCTGCTGAACGACCGCAATTTGACTTCCCACGTTTACGATGAAGCCACAGCGGCGGCTATCTTTGCACGGATAGAGGGCCAGTATCTGCCCCTGTTCGACCGTGTGACCGCCTACATGAAGGACGAATGAAGCCCGGCGGGATAGCAGAAAGCGGGGTGGACGGATGGCAAAGATAACAAAGCGGATGAAGAAAGACGGCTCTTGCTCCTACTGCATCCGAGTCTCCAATGGCTACGACCGACGGGGCCGTCAAGTGATGGTGAACCGGATGTTTACTCCGTCGCCGGGCATGACCGGGAAGAAGTTGGAAAAGGAATTGCAGCGGCAGGCGGATGCCTTTGAACAGGAAGTGCATGCCGGTGTGCTGCTGGATGCGTCCATGAAGGTGGACGACCTGATAGAACGATGGTTCACCGAGTACGCAGAAAAGAAGCTCAAGCCCAAGACGGTTTACAACTACCGGCGTTTGGTGCCGCGTATTTCCGCCGGGCTGGGGCAACTGAAAGTGTGCCAAGTGAAACCGGCGCACCTGATGGCTTTTTACTCGAACCTAGAGGAACAGGGTGTGCGGGAAGATACCACCTATACCGCAACGCCTGCCCTGCTGGAACGTCTGCCACATGGAACGCGCGGTGAGATCGCCAAGGCGGCAGGCATTGGGGACGATACCATGCGGAACGTGTACCGGGGCGCAAACGTAAGCCAGAGCACCGCCGAAAAGGTTGCCGGGGTGGTGGGGCTTCCCCTCTCCAAAGCGTTCACAGAGCACGCCAAGGACGGCGGCAGGCTCAACGGGAACACGGTGCAGCACTATCACCGGATGCTGTCCAGCGTATTCACAAAGGCGGTGCAATGGGGCCTTGTGCCGGAAAACCCTTGCAAGCGTGCGGAAGCACCCAAGGCCGAAGAGATAGACGTGCAGGCGCTGGAAGAAAAGGACGTTGCCCGGCTGCTGGAAGCCTTACAGGATGCACCGGCGCAGTTCAGTGTTATTACACAGCTTGCCTTGTTCACCGGTGCCCGGCGGAGTGAGATTTGCGGGCTGCGCTGGTGTGACGTGGATTTGGACGCGGGTACACTGTCCATTGAGCGGAACGTGCAGTACATCCCGGGCAAGGGCACTGTATTCACCACGCCCAAAACAAAACGCTCCCGGCGGTGCATCAAGATAGGCCCGGAGTGTGTGCAGCTGCTGCGGGAATACCGCCAGCACCAACGGGCGGAACGGCTCAGGATGGGCACGGCATGGGTTCGGCGTGTGGAGATCGCCGGGAAAATGGTAGAGAATGATTTGCTATTCACCAAATGGAACGGCGCACCCATTGACCCCAAGACGGTAACAACATGGTTCCCGGGGTTCCTCGCTGCCCATGATCTCCCGCCGGTACACTTCCACAGCCTGCGGCACACCAACGCAAGCTTGCTGATCGCCGCCCACGTTCCTGTTACGGCGTGTCGGGCCGTCTGGGCCACGCCAAGACCAGCACCACAACGGACATCTATGCCGGGTTCATCCGGTCGGCGGACGCTGCTGCATCGGATGCCCTGACGGATGTGTTTACCCGGATTCGGGACGAAAACCACGCATAAAAACAGAGTAGCCCACAGGGGGCGGGGATGATTCCGCCGGGCCTGTGGGCTGCTTTCTCTATGGTGGACTGCGTGCTGTCCTGTTTATCGGACGCAATGTGTACCAGAATGTGCCTTATTTGTGCCTTATCTGTCGCAAACAATTGGAAATGGTCGCACACGAATGCAAATAAAAACGACGATAATTCTATACAAAACGAACGAACACAAAACGGCTGTTTCCCAATTGGCTCATTCTTTTTAATCAGAGGGCCAGGGATTCGAGTTCCCTCGAGCGCACCAAAAAACCGCGAAGATTCGTTGGAGTCTTCGCGGTTTTTTTTTTCCCGAATCATTGCACACCACCGGAGCTGACATTGAACCTGCTTTTGATCTTGATAGGCTTTGCGGTCTGCCTTCAAAACCTGCTTTTGATCTTGATAGGCTTTGCGGTCTGCCTTCAAAAGGAAGCGGAACGCCCGCTCACCGTGGAGATTTGGACACGGTGGGCGGGCGTTTTATGTTTATTTTCCGAGTACAACGGAGAGCCTGATCTCCTTTTCCGTCTCGCTCAGGTCAAGAGCGCCGCCATCGGCGACGGTCACGCGCAGCTCATAGAGCGTACCGGCGGTAAGTTCCGTTACAGCCTTGCCGTCCTCGTCTGTGATCGACCACAGTGCAGGATCGACCTTTGCTAGCTTGCCGTCCACGCCATAGGCGTAGAGGGTCAGACCGGAGGTGCTGCCGGACAGGTTATTCATGCGGAAAGCTACCGTGGTGTTGGGATGTACGTTGCGGACGGTCACAGTGTTGCGCCAGCTTGCAACGGTGCCTTCGCCGCCGTCCTGCGCAAACTGTTCCTGCGAGAGGACATTTCTTGCTGCCTGATCAAGATCGACCTTGCGGTAGGGCATTTCGGGCAGATAAACGAAACGGTCCTGCAAACGAAGCAGTTCCAGATAGCCTGTCGGGCAGTAGAGCGCATTGCCGCTGTTGCCGGCATACATTCCAATGGCCATGTTGTTATAGCCGTACTTGTTGGAAACATCCATCGTGAAAACAGTCTCGCCAGTTTCAAAATCCAGAATGATGTACTGCCACATCCCGGTGGTCACATCCTGCACATAGCCGTAGATATAGCCCGTTGCGGTGGAAAGCTTCAGGATGGAAGTGTCGCTCAGGTCGTTCCGGCTCCAGATGCTCTTCATCTCGTAGCCGTTTGCGGTCTTTACGGTGTCCATGCGCTCGATGCCGGGGGCGATCATAACGTTGCCCTTCATGAGCCAGTTCTGGTCGTAAATATTAGCGTAGCTCTGGATGGAGGAGTCGTTGTTGGGGTCCGCCAGACCTGCATTGCCCGCGCCAAACCAGTTGCAGACGATGGTGCTGACGGTGCCATTGCCGTCGTCATAGACGATGGCGGAGTTCTCAACGGCTACCTGATAGCCCTCGGGCAGGTCATCCAGCACCGGGGCGCTTGCCACGACCTCGCCGGTCTTCATATCGAGCGCAAGAAGGTTTACAGGGTCCTGATTATCCGTGAACAGCACAAGGTTCGGTGTCAGCGTGGGAGAGCAACCGCCGCCCCACGCAAGACCGCCGCCGGTGGTCTTATCGCCTTCGCCGCTCACCTTTGCACCCGCGCTCTCATAGGGCGTGCACCATACAACGTCTACGCCTTCTTCTGCACGCAGAAGATAGCAGTTCTGGTTGGTGAGGATCACCGCACCCTCCTTGGAGGCGGCGATGCCGTTCTCAGCACCCTCGCCGGGGGTCAGCTCGTAGACAAAGACAGCCTTTGAAAGGTCTGTCTGCTCGCCATTCAGGATCGCATCAATGGCAGAACGGGCAATATAGCCGATGACGCCCTGCTGCTGGCGCTGCGGATAAATGCGGAAGCCGCCCGTTGCAAACCAGAGGTTTCCGTCATAATCAAAGACCACGGACAAAAGATTCTGCGTCAGCTCTTTTCCAAGCGCGGCTTCGGCGGCAGCCTTGATATCAATGTCCAGCACCTTCTCAAATTCGGGCAGCACATTGCCGTTTTCATCTGTTGCACGGAGCATCAGCACATGGTTGTTGCTCGTGGGGCAGACGATGCGGTTGGACGCGTCCATGAAGGTATAGGAGCTCTGGATAACGTAACCGCCGCCGTCATGCTTCTTTGGCGAGAAATAGCCGAGCGTTTTTGTTTCTTCGGCGTTCAGGTCGCGGATGGCGATGCCGCCCAGCAGCGGCACAACGGCATGGCCGTAGCTGTCAAAATAGATAGCGGGAGAAGCATTTGCATTCGTTGTCTCATAGGAAACGTTGATCTCGGGATAGATCGCAAGCGGCAGGATCTCATCCGTTGAATCTGTGTTGTAGCCGTCGTGATGAATGTTTGCATCGCTCTTGGCCATGTAGGGGTTTTCCTCCACCTGCTTGGGGTTCAAGGCCTTCACAGGCAGTGCCGCAGAGGTCGTCTCCGCAGCAGAGGGCTGCACCACGGCGGACGGTGCAGAGGGCTGAGAAGCGGCGACACTGTCTGCGGGCATCTGTGTACCGCCGCAGGCGGCCATGGAAAGGCACAATGCTGCGGTCAGCGACAAGCTCAACGCAGAGTGGATGATCTTTCTCTTTTTCATAAGTCGTTCTCCTTGTTGTGTTCGTTGCGGTCAGGTCGGCGCTGCTCTGCCGGATTTTTTTGATCCAGCCAGATGCAAAAACCCTGCCGCAAAGCGGCTTCGGTCACTGGCTCCAGCAGAAAGTAGTCTGCACGCAGCCGGAAGGCATGGAGCGAAAAATTCAGATCGCTGCACCAGATAACGCGTGTTTGGGGACAAAGCGCGTGCAGATGCTCTACTGCATTCAATCCATCCACCCCCGGCAGGGCGATCACGGCATTTGTCAGCGGCTCGCAGCGCGCGGCTTCAAAAAAGCTTTCCTGATCGTGGTAACAGTCCATTTGGGGAAATAAACAATACTCGGCGCAGAACTGCAAGATCTGCTCTGCCCAAAAAGCTTCCTGCGCCCTGCTGTTTGTCAGCACGGCGATTCGATACACAGCGCCCCTCCTTCCTTCTGCCGTTGTTGAGGTTCTCTGTCTCTAGTATACGGGCGGATACGGCTGTTTCAAGCTGTTTGGCACGAAAGCCCGGTTTCCGTCACGAAATCCCGTTTTCTGCTGCGACAGAACCGGGCAACTGTGCTATAATCAGGATGAAAGAGTTTATAAAGGAGGTTGGAAGCTATAGCAATAGCTTCTTGGTACAGCATGAGATTTGCGATCGTCGATGACCTTGGTACGGAGCGCACGCTGCTGAAGGAGCGCTTGGCACGGCAGCTGCGCCAGCGCGGTACAGAAGCAGAGCTTTTAGAATTTGACAGCGGAGAAGCTTTTCTGGCGGCAGAAAAAGCGCAGCGCTTTACCGCCGCATTTTTGGATATTTACATGGATGGTTTAAGCGGCATGGACGCGGCAAAGGAACTTCGGAAAACAGACGCAGACTGTCTTCTGGTTTTTACCACCACCTCGACAGACCATGCACTCGAGGGGTTTCAGGTACGGGCATTTCATTATTTGGTCAAGCCCTTTTCAGAGGCCGAGTTGTCCGGTCTGTTGGATGAAATGCTCGCAAAACTCCCCCGCCCGGAGCCGGTTTTGACGGTGAAGGTGGATGGCAGCAACATCCATTTGCGCTATCGTGATATCATATCCGCCGAGCATTTCGCCCACATCATCAATATCCGCACCACTGCCGGCAAAACGCTTGCCATGCGCCAGAGTTTCAAGGCGTTCACAGAGCCGCTCAAAAAGGACCCGCGCTTTTTTGTTTGTGGCCGCGGTACGATCATCAATATGGAGAATGCTGCTGATTTTCAGGATGCCGCCTTCTGTATGACGGACGGCAGCCAGGTCTATGTCAGTCAGGAGCTTTTGAAAGCCGCCCGACAGGCGTTTATGGAATTTCTGCTGCAAGGGGGGCGTGTGGGTTGAAGGATGTTCTGCGCCCGATCCTGGAGCTTACCGTTGTGTTTCCCGGCCTGCTGCTCGCGTATTTTCCGGTGCGCTCCTATCTGAAGCAGTCTTCCTCAAAACTTGCGGTATGGGAGGTGCCGCTGCTGTTCGGGCTTTGCCTTGGCGGCGGGCTGTTTTGCTATCATTTCGGTCTCTCGACCGCGTTCCCCTTGCTGCTCATAACGATTGTGACAATTTTCCTGTATCTCAAAACGCTGCGGCTCTCTCTCTGGAAATCCGGGACCATCGCGCTGGCGGTCTGCGCGGTATTTGCGTGCCTGAATAGCTTGTCCCGCGCCGTTGGTACGGCGATCACGATCCGGCTGCAGCTGCCGCCGGACAAGCCGTGGTTCTGTTTTAGCGCCTGCATTTTTTATAACGTAATCTGCTGGCTGACCGCTGCTGCAGCCTATTATCCTTCTACCCACTCAGTGCGCGCAATGGTGGAGGATGACAATTTTGCGCAGACGTGGTATGTGTTCTGGGTGCTTCCGATGGTGTTCATCCTGCTGAATCTTTTTATAACCCCGCGCTACCAGATAACACTCCAGATAGGGCGGGTCTTGCAGGTCTACATCGTTATGAGCATCGCACTTTTGTTCCTGATGTTTATGTTCAATGCAATCTTTCTGCTGATGGCAAACAGCCTTAACAAGAATGCAAGATTGCAGCAGGAAAACCAGTTTCTTTCCATGCAGCAGCAGCGCTATGAAAGCCTGAAAGCCGCCATTGAAGAAGCCCGGCAGGCGCGGCACGATATGCGCCACCAGCTGAATCAGATCTCCGCACTGGCCGAGGCAGGAGATCTGGATGACCTGAAGGCTTACCTTGCAAAAACGGTCTCCCGGATCCCGGATCTGGATATGAATTTCTGCGAAAACCGTGCAGCGGACAGTGTTGTCGGCTATTATTGTGCCCTTGCAAAGCGTGAGGGTGTTCCCTTTTGTGCCAAACTCGACTTACCACAGGTGCTTCCTGTGGACGAGATCGATCTGTGTCTGGTGCTGTCTAATCTTCTGGAAAATGCATTTGAAGCCAGCCTGCGCACCGCACCCGCCCGGCGCAAGATCGCGATCACCGCGTATGTCCATGCCGAGCGGCTTCTTCTGGTCGAAGTGGAAAACGCATTTGACGGTGAAGTCAACGAAAAAAGCGGGCTCTTCCGCTCGTCCAAGCGAAAGGAAAACGGGATCGGCATCCAGTCTGTCCAGCATATTGCAGAAAAGACCGGCGGTGCAAGCACATTTACCCATCAGAATGGCGTTTTCTCTGCCAAGGTCATGCTTTGTGGAGAAAAAAGCAGCCGCCAGAGACCGCAGACAGCACCACGGAGTTGTACGGAAAATGTGAAAAGCAATGCGGAAACTTGCCATATAAAAAGTGGAAACTTCATTTCCCAAATGGCAGCCTCCATGCTAAAAGCGGCAAGTGACATATACAAAATGCCATGATACAAAACGCCCACTCCCCTGAGAATCTCAGACGAGTGGGCGCTGTTTTATAAATCTCTCAGTGGTGGCAACCGCCGCCGCAGCCATGCTCACCGCGGCGATGGCCCGCTTCACGCCTGTTTTTCGCGCGGAGCCAGCAGGGAGTCGATGGTTTTCACCAGTGCTTTGCCCCGGCGGCCCAGGAGCTTGGGCAGCAGGATGCGGGCCATGGCCCAGACACCGGAGAAGTTGTACAGGATGATGCCCAGCGTGATGAGGCCGGTCCAGAGGCCGTAGAGAGGCACCTCGGCCAGCAGGACAAGAGCCTCTCCGGCCAACACTGCAAAGTTGAGCAGGACGCGGGCGGGGTGGATGCTCATGCCGATCATGCTGTGGGCGTCGATGGCGCGGAGGGTGAACACCACGCCCAGGCCCAGGAACGACGCGTAAGTCGCGCCCACAGGACCCCACCACTTGATGAAAAAGTAGTTCATGATGCAGTTGCTCACGGCACCTGCCAGCATGGTCCAGAGGCTGTGGGTGGATTTTTTGTTGACGACGTAGACGCTGTTGAGGAACTGGTTGAAGCAGCTGCAGGTGGACGCCAGTGCCAGGAACGGCACAAAGTGCCAGGCGGTGTAGTAGTTGGACTTCATGATGTGCATGACCGGGCGGCAGAGCCAGATGATGCCCGCCGCGCAGCAGAACAGCACGCTGGAATAGGTGCGGAAGATTTTTGTAAAGAACTGGGCGCGGCCTTCCTCTTCCGTTACGGCGGAGAGCTGCCAGGCGTCGTAGAAGATCAGGCCCAGGGTGGTCAGGATGGTGGGCAGGAAGTAGCCGGTGGAGAGCAGGCCGCTCCAGGCGTCGCCGCTGTGGCCGTCGATGCCGTCGCACATCTCACGGACAAAGAACAGGTCCGAGGCGTTGATGATCCAGAAGCTGATCTGGGCGGGGATCATGGGCAGGGAGAAGCGGAGCATCTGCTGCCAGAGGTTCTTGTTCAGGCCCTTGAGCTCCACATAATTCCACAGCTTGCCGGTCAGGCAGAGGAAGAGGACGCTGACGAGGTCGCCGCTGATGATGGCCAGCAGGTAGCCGTTGGCACCCAGCTTGAAGCCCACCAGATAAAGGACGTAGAACATCAGAGTGGCAAAGGTGCAGAGGATGCCGTCGATGGCCACCAGCTTGTTCCACTGGCGGCTGCGCACAAACTGGGTGCAGAGGGTGCGCAGACAGCTCATGAGGATATAAAGGTAGATGAGCATACCGTACTGGGCCATATCAGGCAAAAACTGCACCACTGGCCAGAAGATCACCAACAGGCCGAAACCGGCCAGAATGGTGAGCAGGCCATTGGTGAACACCTGCTTTTCGCTGTTGCCCTTATCCAGACCGAACCGGATGATGGCGTTGGACATGCCCATGGAGACAAAGGGAATGAGCAGGTTGGCGTACTGGCTCAGGATCTTGGCCAGGCCCAGATCGGAGATCTCGGCCATCGCGTAGGTCAGGAACGGCTGGACGATGAGCGTCAGCAGCTTGGACGAAAAGCTGCTGATGGCAAAGATCAGGGTGTTGCCTGCCAGCTTGCTGTATTTATCGCTGGATTTCTGATTTTCGTTTGACATAGTTGTTATGATACTTTCTGCCCTCTATCGCAGGGCCCGCTCTTATTTTAGGAATTCCCCCGGGCTTTCCAGTCCGGCAGCAGCTTTTCCGAAAGGGGAACGGCCACCTCGGCCCAGAACGCCCTGCCGTGGTTGGGCTGCAAAAAGTGGCAGTACTCATGTACTACCACATAGATCTGTGCCGCGGGCGGCATGTTGTACAGCTGCAATGCAAAGGTAATCTGCCGCTTTGCCATGGCGCAGACACCCCAGCGGCTGACCATGCTCCGCACCTTGATGGTGGGTTTCTGGCCGCCCAGCACCTCGGCAAAGGCCGGGTACACGGCGTCGCTCATGGCCGTAAAATAGGCCAGCGCCACCTCTTTGGGCGGCAGAGGCGTTTCCGTCTGGCGTTCGGCGCGGGCCAGCTGCCGGGCCTGTGCCTCCCGGATCCACTGTGCCTGTTCGGCCACAAAGCGGTCCGCCTGGGCCCAGTCCATCCGCAGGGGGATGCTGAGGGCCACGGTGCCGTCCCGCCGGACCCGCAGGTTGAGCTTTTTCACCTTGCGGCGGGAGCACTCATACCGGATGCCGCCGGAGCACCGCAGCCGCGGTGCCGCTGTTCTGCCTGCCATGGGGTCAGGCGGCGCTCTCGGCGCGCTTGCCCAGCGGCAGCTGCGCCAGCACCACGGCGGTAAAGATCAGCGCGCAGCCGATGCCCTCCCGCGCCGAGAGGCTCTGGTGCAGGATGAGCCAGCCGCCAATGGCGCTGAAGACGCTTTCCAGACACATGATGAGGCTGGCGATGGCGGGGTTCAGGTCTTTCTGGCCCAGAATTTGCAGCGTGTAGGCCACGCCGCTGGAAAAAAGACGCCGCAGAACACGATGGGCCAGGCGTTGGCCGCAAAATCGGCCAGGGTGGGCGTCTCAAACAGGAACGCGGCAAGGGTGCTCTCGATGGCCGTGACCAGGAACTCCAGCAGGCTCAGGCGCACACCGTCCACCAGCGGGGAGAAGTGGTCCACCGCCATGATCTGGAAACTGAACAGCACGGCGCAGCTGAGAAGTATCCAGTCGCTGAGCTCCATGCTGCCAAAGCCGTTTTTCATGCAGAGCAGGTAGAGCCCGGCCACCGCGATGACCATGCTCACCCAGAGCCGCGCGCTGTTCCGCCGCCCCAGTGCCAGCCCGAACACCGGCACCAGCACCACATACATGGCAGTGAGGAAACCGGCCTTGGCCGTGGAGGGGTTGAGGATGATGCCCATTTGCTGGGCTGCCGAGGCAAGGAAGAGGAACGTGCCGCAGACGACGCCTGCGGTCAGCAGGGTCTTGCGGTCCCTTTTGGCCTTGGGCCAGCCGTAGGGGGCACCTGCCCGGCGGTGGAGCGCGTCAAACACATACATGGTGGGAATCAGCACCAGCACAGCCAGCCAGCTGCGCCCGGCCAGGAACGAATAGGCTCCCATGCCGGAGCCAGAGCTCTGTGCCACGAACGCGAAGCCCCAGATAAAGGAGCAGAGCATCAGCAGCAGTGAATTTTTGGTCTGTGTCTTCATCCTGCGATGCCCTCCACTTTGAGTCCGCCGTAGAGGTAGTAGCGGCTGGAATCGTAGGAGATGGTCAGGCGGTAGCTGGCCGCCGGGTCCAGCCCGCCGATGGAGCAGCGGTAGTTCTGGCCGTCTGTCTTGATATAATAGGTGCTGCCGTCCACATACTGGGCGCCGCCATCCACCTTGCGCCAGAGGGCGATTTTATACTTCTGGGTGCCCTCGGCGGTGCCGTAGCCTGTGAGGGTGATGACGCCGTTGGGGGCCGTGAAGTAATCGGTCTGGCGGCTCCAGATGCCGTTGAAGACGATGTTCAGGCAGCTGTTGACGGCTGCCGCGGCATACTTGGCCGAGGGGTCGCCGATGCCCTCCAGGCTGAGGGGTCGCTGGTGGGCTCTGCCCACTGGGTGGTATCTTCTTCCTGCACGGTGTCGGCCTTGCCTGTGGCCTGGTCGATCGCAGCGCCCAGCGTGTCCTTACAGCTATTCAGCGCCAGCAGGACCACCAGCACGATCACCACCGGGATGATGACGCGTTTTGCGTTTTTCATAACTTGTATCCTCAAAACATTTCGTGAAATTTCCGTCTTTTTATCATACCGCATTTTGGGCCGCGTTACAAGAGAAAGCCCCTGTTCCGCGTGGCTTTGGGTCGGTTTTCACCAAAATTTTGCCCGGGCTCAGGCGTTTGCCCGGGCCAGGGCCTCCCGCTCGGCGGCGGCCCTGCTCCGGGGCGGCGCTCCCGAACAGGGAGCCGTACCGGTAGAGCGCCCAGCCGCCAGCGCCCTGGGCACGCAGGGTCTCCACCTGCTTTGCCAGCGCGCTGCCCGTGCTCCACTGGCTGGTGCTGTCCTCATTGGCACCGCCGTCTCCGGTGCCTACCCGGTAGGCACCCAGCCCGAAATAGAGGGCAACGTTCCCGCTCCGGGGCATGGCACACCACGCGGGCACGATGTTTTCAAAGGCAAAGCGGGTGCTGCCGGATTTTAACGTATAGCCAAAGCCCCAGTAGATCTGCGGGCAGAGGTAATCCACCACGGCGTCCTCCCCCTCAGCCGTCAGCCAGCTGGTCACATCGCTGTACTGTTCGGTGAGGTCGTTGTCCGGGTTGCCCTGAGGGCTGATACCGAACCGCAGGGTGGGATCGGCGGCTTTCACGGCGTCGTGGGCCGCCTTGACAAGGGCGGTCACGTTGGCCCGCCGCCAGCTGCCCAGATCCCCTGCCCCGCTGGCCGCAAACCGGGCAGCGTCCAGTGCCGGGTCTGTCGTCGGGTAAAAGTAATCGTCAAAGTGCACGCCGTCGATGGCGTAGTTCTGCACCAGCTCGGCAACCCCCTGCACGACATAATCCGCCGCCTCCGGGATGGCCGGGTTCAGGTAGGCACTGCCGTTGTCCGGGTTCTGCCACACCCATTCCGGGTGGGTGTTCATCAGGTTGTTTTCCGCAAGAGCGGCGGGCATGGAGGCCGAACCTTTCAGCCGGTAGGGGTTGATCCACGCTTCCACCGAGAGCCCCCGCCCATGGGCCTCGGTGAGGAGGACGTCCAGCGGGTCAAAGCCGGGGTCCTGCCCCTGCACGCCGGTGCAGAGGTGGCTCCACGGGAAAAGCTGACTGCGGTAGAGCGCGTCCCCAAAGGGCCGCACCTGTGCAATGACCGTGTTCAACCCAAGGGAGAGGCAGTTGTCCAGCAGCTGGGCCGCCCCGGCCCGAAACGCCTCTTCCGAGGAGAAATCCAGCTCTGCCCATTCGAGATAGCTGACCCAGACAGCCCGCCACTCCCCGGACGGGAGGGCCGGGTCAGGCGCTGTAGGCGCGGGGCCGGGTGCTTCGGGGGAGTAGCTGCCGCCTGTGTGCCCCGGCGGAGGAAGAACGCCCCCGCCGCGCAGGCTGAAACACCCAGCCCCGCCAGAAAGGCCCGGCGGCCAAAGCGGCGCCGGGCGCGGCGGGCAGGACGGCGGGGCCGTCGGCGCTGGGTCATACGGTCTCCTCCTGCCCCTTATACAGAGCCAGAGCAGCCCAGCCCCGGGCGCAGGCCAGCAGCACCCAGAGGATGTTGGTCCAGAAACTCATGGCAGACACGCCGCCGTAGACCGTCAGGAGCAGAAACAGCAGATGGAGCGCTTCCGAGATGCCCACCAGCTGAAGCTGCCGCTGGATGGGCTTGCCGTGCTGGTATTCCACCAGCAGCAGGGCGGGCCAGGCCAGCGCCGAGCAGAGATAGCCCAGCCAGCCGTTGATCATATAGCTGAACAGGAGCAGCAGAAAGACGAGGAAATAATTCCGCTTGTCCTTGGCGGGGGCACCCTTTTCCGCCGCCAGGAACAGCGCCGCAATGGCCGCCAGACAGAACGCGATCTGTTCCAGCAGGCCGAACGTCTGCCCGGCCAGCACAAAAAAAAATCCGTTGAGCATGGACACCGCCGCCGAGGCCAGCAGGAAAAAAAATACCAGGTCTTGCGGGTGAAATTCAGTTTCATAAAGTCCCTCCTGCCTGCAAAAAGGCGCAGGCTGCCTTTGAATTTGAGATTTTTCAAATATTATATCACAATTTCCGGCGGGGGTTGTGTTACAATAAGGAAAACTTGACCTGAAAATCACCTTGGGGAGGCGCACATGAACGCTGTTTTTTCCATTATCATCCTGATTGCCGTCATCGGGCTCATCATTTTCCTGCTCAGCCGCCGGGAGAACACCCGCCGCAGCCAGTACGGCCCCGCCGGGCTCAGCGAGTTCCGCACCGACCTGCCGCTGGACGACTGCTTCGACCGGCTGGACCAGCACAGCCCGGACGATGTCTTCGCCTACGAGTGCCGCCGGGAGAACGACGGCGGCTTCACCCTCCACCTGACCCTCCACCAGCCCACACAGCAGCCGCTGGATACCCTGTACACTCTCCGGCTGGATCCCGGGCGGCAGACCGTGGTGACGCTCATTTTTATCCGGGAAGCCTTTGGCTATCAAGAGCCGCTTTTCCCGCCCGCCATGCTGGACGAGTTCCTGCTGCAGAAGCTGGAAGCGCACCGCACCAAATAAAAAACGGAAAAACGCTTTTCTTTTTTGCGTTTTTTGTTATACTATCCGTTGTGGCAGTGCGCGGGCATTGCCGCAGCCGTAAGGGCCATTAGCTTAACGGTTAAAGCACGCGGCTCATAACCGCAGGAGTGGGGGTTCGAATCCCTCATGGCCCATCTAAAAAAGACACCCACTCGGGTGTCTTTTTTTTTATGGCGTCAGGACGGGAGCAATTCTTTTAGCTCCTCCGGGGTGTTCACGTTGCACACCACGGTATCGGGCAGGGATGTCCCCTCCAGGGAGATGGCCTGCCCGCCGACGGACTGGAACAGCCGCTCAACGCGGTGTTCCCCGGCGGCGTGAGCCGCTGAATCGGATAGCGGCCAGTTGCGTTCTTTACGGTAGGCGGTTATGGGATTCAGAATGTTATCCACCGCCACTCCTCACTTTCGTACAATAAACTTTTCGCTTATGATACCGTACTACGCACAAAATTATAATCCTTATTGAAGATCGCATGAAAACGTGCTATGATAAAATTGGTAAATTAGGTTTTAGAGGACGTGAGTGAGCAGCATGGAGAAAACAAAAGAAGGAATTCATTTGAAAAAACGCCTTAGGCTGAAGAATACCGACAGTATCTTTGTGATTGCGGGGCTTTTGATCATTTTTGTAATAGCGTTGTACACATTTATTCTGCAAAGTTCTTACACGAAGACTGCCCTTGAAACAGAAATCACACGTGACACAGCGAGTGCAGATGCAGTACACAAACTTGTAAATGGAAGAATCGGCAAAGAAGATTTTGATCAAATCAAAGATCAATCGGATGAAAAGAAGCAATTATATAAGGATATTTCTTCCTATTTCAATGAAATCAGAACACTGAATTCGACTCGATATATTTACACCGCTCAAAGAAATGAAGAAGGAAAACTCGTTTATGTGGTAGACGGTTTGGATCCGAATGCGGATGATGTAAGACACCCTGGAGATTATATTGAGGAAGAAATGGTTCCGTATATTGATAGGGCTATTTCTGGGGAGAATGTGTACTCTCAGGATATCATTGATACAACATGGGGCCCGATTTTTACGGCTTGCTATCCTGTAAGAGCAAATCATGATGGGACAGGAGAAATCATTGGCGCATTTTGCATTGAAATGGATATGCAATCAGCTTATGGAATGGTTGAAAAGACGAATCGTATTTCCATCATCTGCGGTTTAGTCGCAGGAGCGGTATTGCTTTTCATTTGTCTGTATACCTATTATGTTTACCAGAAAAACAAGGCAGAAGAGCAAAAACAAAAACAATTATTAATGAACGCCGCTGAGGAAGCAGATGCTGCCAACAAAGCAAAATCTGCGTTTTTGCTTAATATGAGCCATGACATCAGAACGCCGATGAATGCCATTATTGGTTTTACAAACATTGCGCTTCACCAGAACACGGTTTCAGAGATTCATGATAGCTTGGAGAAAGTTCAAAAAAAGTTCGAATCATCTTCTCTCTTTGTTGAATGACGTTCTGGATTTTAGTCGCATTGAAAGCGGAAAAGTTACGATTTCGCCCGAGCCAGTGGACATTGATCAATTGACAGATAACGTCCTGGCGATTATGAATGGACTTCTTTGTAATCGAGATCTTAAGTTTGAAGTACATCGAGAAAGCCCAAAGAGCCCCTATGTCCTTGCAGATGTTACGCGTATCCGAGAAGTTTTGATGAATCTTCTTGGCAATGCTGTGAAATTCACAAAGGACGGTGGAAAGATTACTTTGGATATCAGCAGTTACCCAGGAGCGGATGAGAAACATATCATAGCTCGTTATGTTGTTCGAGATAACGGGATTGGCATGAGCGAAGAGTTCCAGAAAAAATTATTCGCTCCGTTTTCACAAGAAGATGATTCGAATGCCAGAACCCAATATAAGGGAACCGGTCTTGGTATGGCCATCACAAAAAAATATGTGGATATGATGGGCGGTTCCATTGCTGTTGAGAGCAAAAAGGTGTGGGTTCTACCTTCACAGTGGAGATCCCACTGGAGTTGACAGAACAGGTGATTCCATCAGAACAAAAACAACATCTACAGAGAGATTTGACGGGGATTCATGTTCTTATGGCTGAGGATAATGATCTGAATGCTGAACTTGCTACGATGATACTGGAAAATGCTGGTATGACCGTAACGCGCGCATCAGACGGAAAAGAAGTTGTGGATTTGTTTAAAAATCATCCGCGAGGCACATACGATTTTATTTTGATGGATATTATGATGCCAAACATGGATGGACACCAAGCGGCAAAAAGCCATTCGAGCCTTGGGGATAGAGCGGTCCGATGCAGTTACGATTCCAATGATCGCTTTGTCTGCAAATGCTTTTGTAGATGATATTCAGGAATCCCTGGATTCAGGCATGAATGACCATATTTCCAAGCCGATTAACATGGAGGAATTGATCGATACGATCACGAAATACATCAAACACGATTAGGAAAACAAAGTCGATATGAAACGGAGGGGCTATGGGAGCCAGCAAACGGGTCTGTCCGAACTGCGGTCGCAAATGAAACAGCAGTTCATTGGGCTGTTGCCAACCCATATTGATGGCAATGTCCGCATGGCGGGCAAATATAAATTAGAAAGTGAGCCATGTAAATCCAAAATAGGAACAGTAAGTGTCGAGTTTCGTACCCAAAAATTCTTGGGGACGGTTCTGGGTACAAAGAGCCGTTTTAGAGACAAAAAGACACCCACTCGGGTGTCTTTTTTTATGGCGTCAGGACTGGAGCAATTCTTTTAGCTCCTCCGGGGTGTTCACGTTGCACACCACGGCATCGGGCAGGGATGTCCCCTCCAGGGAGATGGCCTGCCCGCCGACGGACTGGAACAGCCGCCCAACGCGGTGTTCCCCCGGCGGCGGGGCCGCCTGAATGGCCGGGAGGCACTGTTTGGTGTAGACGCCGCAGAGCGGGTGGAGGCGGCCAGCGCGGTCCCGCAGGGCCCAGGCGGGCCAGCTCTGGTCTGCAAAGCTGGCCAGAAACTCGGCTGCGGCCCGGTCAAAACAGGGCATATCACAGGCGGCGACCACAAGGCCGTCGCTCTGGCAGGCGGAAAGCGCTGCTGCCAGCCCGGCCAGCGGGCCCATGCCGGGCCGCGCGTCCGGCACCGGGGCAAAGCCAGTGCCCGCGGCCAGCTCCGGGGTGTTAGTGCTGAGCAGCTTTTCGTCAAAGCCCGCAAAGGCGGCGCGGAGCCCGTCCAGAATGAGGGCCCCGCTGCCATTGGGCAGCAGGGCTTTGGGGCTGCCGCCCATCCGGCGGTTCTGCCCGCCTGCAAGGATCAGCGCCCCCAGTGTGATGTGGCTCATGCCATGACCTCCCAGTGTCGTGTTTTTGTCGTTGGATGGTTTTTGTGGTTGCTTTTTGGAGCGACATGCTATATTATATAATATGTTATGTACCGCAAAAGTGCAAGCCTCTCCGCCCATTTTCCGCGTGCCGCTTCTTGATCTCTTGCAGGCCGCGCGCTGGCGCTCATTCTATGATACTGAATATAACTGGTAAAAAGGAGAATATACCATGATCGGAACCATTGCCAACGCCAGCACGATTCTGGTGGGCAGCATCATCGGCAGCACCCTGCGCAAAGGCTTTGACGAAAAATATAAGAACATCATGATGGATTCCATGGGCCTGGCTGCCACGGCGCTGGGCATCAACTCCATCGTGCAGGCCATGCCTGACTCCAAATACCATGTGCTGCTTATCGTCAGTCTGGCGCTGGGCGGCATCATCGGCACGGCCCTCTCGCTGGACACCCTGTTTGACCGGGCGGTGTCCAAAATTTCCAAGGGCTCCAATCTGGCGCAGGGACTTTCCACGGCCATCCTGCTCTACTGCGCGGGCACCCTGTCCATCCTGGGCCCCATCCAGAGCGCGCTGCAGGGGGATAACACCTATCTGTTTACCAATGCGATTCTGGACGGTATCACGTCCATTGTGCTCTCTTCCACATTCGGGATCGGCATTGCGCTGGCGGCCATCATCCTGTTCTGCTGGCAGGGTGCCATCTACCTGCTGGCGGGCCTTATTGCTCCGTTCATCACCGATACGCTGATGACGGAGATCAGTCTGGTGGGCGGCGTGCTGATCTTTGCCTCCGGCCTGGGCATCCTGGGCATCAAGAAGATCAAGACCCTCAACCTGCTGCCGGCTCTGCTCATTCCGCCCGTTGCCGTCACCATCCTGTCTCATTTTGGGATCTGAAAACACCTTATTATAACATCTCTGCGATTACGGGCAGCACTTTCCAAAAAGCGCTGCCCGTTTTTTTTGTTTTCCCATTATCCTCGGCTGGATATAACATATCTTGTTCTTGATCATGCTGTTATGATGTGCCCGGGCAAAGATTGTCCATATGCAAAAATATGCACAAATTGGCCGGATTTACTTTGTACGACTCTCTGATTCCGGCTGCTTTGACACAAAAATGTGAATGAAGTGTTGATATCCGCAAGATGGCTTGTTATAATACATGACAGGAAAACGGAGAGGCAAAAGCGAGGCAGGACAGGGTGGAGCGCGCCCTGTCTGCCCGCGCTTTTGCAACGGAGTATTTCAGAAGAGAAAGGATCTGTTCACGATGTATGATTTTGACAAAGTGGTAGACCGCCGCGGTACCAGCAGCATCAAGTGGAATTTCCAGAACAGCTTTTGGCCAGCAGAGCGGCCTGCTGCCCTACTGGATCGCGGATACCGATTTTGCAACGGCTCCGGAAGTGGTGCAGGCACTCCAGAAGCGCTGCGACCACCCCGTGATCGGCTATTCCAATCCGCTGCCCGGCGTTTACACCGCCATCCAGGGCTGGTGGGACCGCCGCCACGGCTGGAAGCCCGAGACCGACTGGATGCTGCTGAGCTACGGCGTGGTCACCGGCATTTACTTCACGCTGGACACCGTGGTGCCCAAGGGCGAGAAAGTCCTGACCTTTACCCCGGTGTACGACCCGTTCTTTGCAGCCATCAAGAACAGCGGCCACACGCTGGTGGACTGCCCGCTGGACCACAAGGACAACTACTACACCATCAACTGGGAGCTGCTGGAGAAAGAGCTGGCCGACGGCGTCAAGGCTGTGGTCTTCTGCAACCCCCACAACCCCATCGGCCGTGTCTGGACCGAGGAAGAGATGGCAAAGCTGGTGGAGCTGTGCGTCAAGTACAACGTCTACCTGCTGAGTGATGAGATCCACGGCGATTTTGGCCTGACCCGCAAGTACACCACCGCGGGCAAGTTTACCCAGATCTACGACAAGCTGGTGGTCTACACCGCCATCAGCAAGACGTTCAACATGGCCGGTCTGGGCTCCTCCTGCATGATCATCCCCAATGCGGAGCTCAAGCAGAAGATCAAGGACGCTTACGACAGCCGCTGGATGTTCGGCCCCTCCGACCTGGCGTTCACCGCCATGGAAGCCGCTTACACCTACGGCGACCAGTGGGTGGACGAGCAGTGCGAGTACCTCAAGGGCAGCGCTGAGATCGTTCGCAAGTTTGTGGAAGAAAAGATGCCCGAGGTCAAGGTCACCACCCACGAGGGCACGTTCCTGATGTGGCTGGATATGACCTGCTTTGGCAAGACCAGCGATGAGCTGACCGAGATCTTCGCCAAGGAGTACGGCCTGGCCATTGGCAACGGCGCACACTACGGCAAGCAGGCCGAGGGCTATATGCGCCTGAACATCGGCTGCGCCCGTGGAAGGGCCTGGATCAGATGGCCAAGATGTACGCGGATTACAGTAACAAGGTTTTTTGTTCCTGCCGATCAGATGGCTGCCCCAAGATTGTCCGCCACGCGGATTCATGAGCAACACTCCCGAACCAGCCATAAAAAGCTGAACTTCATGGACTGCATGGGCATGGCAACCGGTCAGATCATTTCCGGCATCATGGTCCTGACTGTTCCTGTTCATCGGCTTCGGCCTGCCCAAGGTCGATTGGAGCACGCTGGCCATCAGCGCTGCCAACACCATGCCCAACGGCCCCATGAACTTCTTCACCGGCGTTGCTCTGCTGAGCTTTGCCTGCGGCGGTGCGAAGTTCATCGGTGAGAACGCCGACGACATCGAGAACCCCGCCCACACCATCCCCAAGGCCATCGTCCTGTCCACCTCCATCGTTGCCGTGTTCTATGCTCTCATTGGCATCGTCGCTTCCGGCGTGCTGCCCGTTGAGGATGTTGCATTCGAGAACCTGACCCTGGTCGCCAAGGAGATCTTCCCCACCTGGCTGTACCTCTTCTTCGTCTTCGGCGGCGCTGTGTTTGCCCTGCTGACCACCCTGAACGGCACCCTGAGCTGGGTCACCCGCGGCCTGCAGGCTGCTGCCCGCGACGGCTGGCTGCCTGAGAAAGTGGCTGAGGAGAACAAGGCCGGCACCCCCGTCATCCTGCTGATGGTCTTCTACGCCATGGGCGCGATCCCCATCCTGACCGGCATGGACCTGACCCTGATCTCCAACATGGGCGTCGGCACCGATATGCTGTCCGAGTTCATGGTCCTGCTGGCCTGCTGGAAGCTGCCCGACGTTCTGCCCGAGGAGTTCGCAAAGTCCTCTTTCGCCATGAAGAAGAGCACCCTGCACACCATCCTGATCTTTATTGGCGCCCTGATGCTGTTCTCCTCCTATGTCAACCTGTCTGACCTGACCGTTCCCGCGGCGATCGCCTGCGTGATCTTCATCGGCGTGCTGTTCGTCTACATGCAGTTCCGCAACAAGCATGTTCAGGCCAAGAAAGCCAACAAGTAATCTCCAAAACCTCTTCATATCATACCTCTAACCAAATACTTCGGGAATTCTGTGGCACAGAGTCCCTGCGCGGAAAAAGGGATGCCAAGGAAGCTTGCGCATCTCTTTTCTGCGGTTTCGGGGAAATGAGCGCTTTTCACAAAATACGGCGGCATTCTCCCTGCGTTTTTGAAAAAGAGCGTTTTGAAATCGAAAAATCCAATGGAGAAAGGACTGATTAAAAAGCCATGGAACGTTTTGCGATCATCGGGTTTGGGTGCGCGGGCTACCACGCCCTGCGGGCCATCCGTGAGGCAGGCTGTGACGCCATTGTGGATGTGTACAGCGATACCGACATGCCGCCTTACAACCCCATGCTGACCACCTATTACACGGCAGGCCGCCTGCCCTACGAGGGGCTGTTCCCCTTTGGCTCGCTGGACAGCATTGCCCGGCAGTACAAAGCCAATGTCATCACGCACACCGGGTGGCTTCCGTGGACGCGGCTGCCAAGACCGTCACCACTCAGGACGGCGGCTGCGCCGCTTACGATAAGATCCTTGTGACCACCGGTGCCACGGCCTTTGTGCCGGGCAGTTTTGCCAGCCTGAAAGGCGCATTCTGTATGCGCACTGTGGACGATGCCGTCAAGCTGCACGACGCCATTGCCAAGCGGGATTACAAGGACGCTGTCATCGTGGGTGCCTCCATGGTGGGCATCAAGGTGGCAGAACTGCTCCACAAGCGGGGCTGCCACGTCACCCTGGCCGATATGGCTCCCCACATTTTTGCCCTGGCCGCCTATCCGGAAGTTTCCGAGATGATCGAGGCCCGGCTGGAAAAGATGGGGATCGATATGGTCTTCGGCAAAGCCATTGCGGGCGCGGTGGAGCACACCGACGCGGGCGGCAACATCACCGGCACCACGGTCCAGCTGGCCGACGGCAGCGCCATTGAGACCGAGCTTCTGGTGCTGAACATCGGCACCCGGCGGCCACGGGAATTCTGGACCCGCAGCAGATTCACATCGAGCGCGGCATCGTCGTAGACGAGCGGATGCGCACCTCAGCCGAGGGCATCTATGCCGCAGGCGACTGCTGCCAGGGCAACAACCTGCAGTCCGGCCAGACCCAGATCATCGGCCTGTGGGCCAATGCGGGTGTGCAGGGCCGGGTGGCAGGCCGCAACATGGCAGGCCAGCCGGATGAGACGGACGGCAACATCCTGCACAACATCACTCATTTCCTGGATATGGACTTCATCGGCCTGGGCGACAACCGCCTGACGGGCGACGTCCGCACCTACCTGGCCCCGGACAAGGGTTTTTACCTGCAGACCGTCCTCAAGGACGGCAGGCCGGTAGGCTTCAACATCCTGGACAATTACGGCGTTTCCGGTATTCTCAAGGCACACCTGATCCGGCTTTTGCGCGGACAGCCCTGCCGCTTTACGCCGGAACAGCGGGGCCAGCTGATCCGCTATGGCCTGGAAGAATCTTTTTATTGACCAACTGGAGGCGACACTATGACAGAACTGGAACGCAAGATCAAGGCGAAGATCCCCGGCCCGGACACGGGCATCGAGGTGCGCCATACGCTCTGTGATATCTGCTCTCCCGGGATGCACTGCGGCATCAATGCCTATGTCAAGGACGGCAAGGTCATCAAGATCGAGGGCATCGACGGCCATCCCTCCAACGACGGCCGCCTGTGCACCAAGGGCCTGTCCAACCGCCAGTACCTCTACCGGGAAGACCGCATCCCCACCCCGCCCAAGCGGGTGGGCGAACGGGGCGAGGGTAAATTTGAGCCCATCACCTGGGACGAAGCCTATGCGGAGATCGCCAAGGGGCTGAACGCCGCCAAGGAAAAGTACGGCGCAGAGAGCGTGGCATTCTACTCCGGCTACTCCAAGTGGTACCGCCAGATGCTCCGCCGCCTGGCCTACGCATTCGGCAGCCCCAACTACGGCTGTGAGTCCAGCGCCTGCTACACCGCCGCCTTTATGGCCTGGAAAGTGGCTGCAGGCGAGCAGGGCGGCCCCGGATATGGCCAACAGCGACCTGTTCCTGGGCTGGGCATTCAACCCGTTCTACTCCTCTTACATGGGCGCCCGCCGTGCCATGGCTCTGAAAGAAAAGGGCCTGAAGTTCCTGATCGTGGATACCCGCCGCACCCCGACCAGTGAGAAGCTGGCCGACCTGTTCCTCCAGCCCCGCACGGGCACAGACGGTGCTCTGGCCCACGCCATTGCCAACGTGCTGATCCAGAACGGCTGGATCGACAAGCCCTACATCGACAAATACGTCTATGGCTTTGATGATTACGCCAAGTACGTCAGCCAGTTCAACGAGAGCAACATCGAGCAGCTGACCGATGTACCCTACAGCAAGGTGGTGGAGGCAGCCAAGCTCATCCACGAAAACAAGCGCATCAGCTGCAACGAGTCTTCCGCCCCCTGTGCCACCACCGCAACGGCCTGCAGAACTACCGCGCCGTCATGGCACTGATCGCCATTACCGGCAACTTTGACCGCGAGGGCGGCCAGCTGCTCAGCCCCCACAGCTATATGCACGTTGGCTGCGGCTGGGAAGCCCATGAGCACCAGTACCTGTACGAGACCCGCCCGAAGAACGTCAAGGATCCCGTGGGCGCCCCCGCTTCCCGCTGTGGAACTATTTGGAGGGCGAGATGCAGGCCATGGACATGCCCCGCCAGATCCTGGAGGGCACGCCCTACCCGCTGCGTGCTGTCTTTGCGCTGGGCATGAACGCCCGGATGTTCCCCAACTCCGGCCGGATGTTCCATGCCCTGGAGAGCCTGGATTTCTTTGTGGATACCGACCTGTTCATGACCGATGCCGCCAAGTACGCCGACATCGTGCTGCCCGCCTGCACCAGCTTTGAGCGGGGCGAGTTCAAGCCCTATCCCAACGGCACTGCCTGGTACACCAGCCCGGTCATCGAGCCGCTGGGCCAGGCCAAGAGCGATACCGATATCATCACCGAGCTGGCCCGCTACATGGACCTGCCCGATGAGCAGCTGAAAGAGGGCTATGAGTCCTTTGTCCAGAAGTACATTCTGGATGACCTGGGCTTTACCGTGGAGCAGCTCAAGAAAGTGGACCTGCCCATCCCGGTGTGTAAACCCGAGCCCCATGTGGACTATCAGAGCTGGACAAGGGTTTGAAGACCCCCACCGGCAAGTTTGAGCTCAAGAGCGCCATCATGGAGAACCACCCCGAGTGGGGCCTGGACGCTCTGCCCACCTATAAGGACCCGCTGGACGGTGCTGACCCCGAGAAATATCCGTTCATGTTCACCTCCGGCAGCCGCATCCCCAACGCCATCCACTCCCGCCTGCACGGTGTGCCGGCCAACCGCAGCCTGCGCCCGGTGCCCACGGCGGATATGAACAACGAGGACTGCGAAGCCCTTTGGCGTCAAGGACGGCGACCGCGTCACCATTTCTACCCCGCGTGGCAGCGTCACGGTGAACGTGCACCCCACCCACACCGTGCCCGAGGGCCTGGTCAACCTGTACCACGGTTACTCTGAGGCGGATGCCAACAGCCTGCTGGACGAGAACCATCTGGATCCGTACTCCGGCTTCCCGGCGTACCGTGCCACCCGCTGCGCGGTCAAGAAGGAGGGCTGAGACCCATGAAGAATATCTGTTTTTTGATTCGGCCAAGTGCTCGGCCTGCGGTGCCTGCGCCATCGCCTGCATGGACCAGAACGACGTGGATGTGGCCAGCGGCCAGCAGCCGTTCCGGCACACCTTTACCCTGGAAAACAAACAGGGCGACCTGAGCTTCCACCCGTGTCCTGTATGCACTGCGCCGACGCGACCTGCGTGATGGGCTGCCCCTGCGGCTGCCTGACCAAGGACGCCGAGACCGGCTTTACCCTGTACGATACCACCAACTGCATCGGCTGCCACTCCTGCGCCATGGCCTGCCCTTACGGCGTGCCCGGCTTTGGCCCGGACGGCAAGATGCGCAAGTGCGACGCCTGCATCGAGCGCCAGCGCGCCGGGATGCTGCCTGCCTGCGTCAAGGTCTGCCCCACCCGGGGCGTTTGGCATCCTGGCGGGGTATTTCCTGATGATGTATGGCATCAGCCTGCTGGGTGCTTCGTTCGTCTCCATGCTGGAGCCCATCGTCAGCGTGGCGTTCAGCACCATCTGGTTCGGCGACCCGGTCACCGTGGGTGTGGCCGTGGGCGGCCTGCTGGTGCTGTCCAGTATCCTGCTCATTGCCATTGATGGCAAAAGGCCAAAGCGGCAGGGGAGTAACCTGTAAAAATCACAGTTTTTGAAAGCGCGGTGCAAAACAAGTTGCACTGCGCTTTTTTCTGTGCTAAACTGAACCTGTGCGGAAATGCGATCGTTGGAAATGGGAAAATAGCTTTTAAAAAGCTTAGAATAGGAAAAAGAAAATTTTATGGCCAATCAATATCGAGTCAAAACCGGCGTCAAGCTGTATACGCAGGTGCTGGAGCAGGTCAAAAGCATGATCGCGCAGGGCGTGTACAAAAAAGCGGACCTGCTCCCCAGCGAGAAAGAGCTCATTGAGATGATGGGGGTCAGCCGCATCACGGTGCGCAAGGCCCTGCAGATCCTCAGCGAGGCAGGTGTCATCGAGACCCGCAAGGGCAAGGGCAGCTTTGTGGCAGTGGATGCCAGTGAGCTGGCCCCCGCCAGCATGGACCTGAAAAAGTACTGTGAATCGTTCGTTCAGGCTACCCGGGCCCGGCTGCTGCTGGAACCCGCCATTGCCCGGCAGGCCGCCCAGACCGCCACCCCGGAGGAACTGGAACAGCTGCGCAAGAATGTCCACACGGCCCTGCCGATGGATCGTTTCCACGATGTGTTGGTGGAAATGGTGCATAACCCGCTGGTGACGGACTGGATCCAGCAGAGCCACCGGCTGGAAACGGACCCCACCCTCTCGGCCCTCATCCCGCCGGCCCGGCAGCGGAGCATGTCCCCGCAGCTGGAGGCACAGCACCAGAAAATTTATGAGGCGATCCGGGACCACAAGAGCGAGCACGCCTATTTCTACATGAAAGAGCACCTCGAATTCGTGTTGGAGAGCTATCAGGAATATTTCGCCATGTTTTATTGAGCAGCGTATCAAAAAAAGGCAGTGCCGCCCGGCACTGCCTTTTTTGCGTGCTTATTTCTGGAACGCGTCGTCGGCCTTGAAATGCTTCTCAAACGCCGCAAACACGGCCTCCCGGGCTTCTTTTTTTCAAAGGCGAGGTAGCGGTCCAGCAGCTCTTCGCCCTGAGGGGTCAGGGTGCTGCCCGCCCGTTTGGTGCCGCCGCTTCTGGGTGTCCAGCAGGGGGGGATGCCAAGGTCGGCCTCAGCGCTCTTGAGCAGCCGCCACGCCTTGGAGTAGGAGAGCCCCATCTGGGCGCAGGCGGCCCGCAGGGAGCTGCCCTGCCGCACCAGCATCATAATGGAGACGATGCCCTTGCCGAAATGTGGACTTGTATTATAAATTTGCAGCTTTATCATAACATGTTGCGGGCCCCGGGCCGTGCTTCCCGGGCGTTCCTGCGTCATCAAAACAGAAACACTTCCTTTCGATTTTTCCTGTATTTTCATCTCTTTTCACAAAAGATATTATACCATTGTTGTTTCTTTGATACAATGGTTGATTTTTTGCGGGGGATTTCCATTATACTCTATAAAGAATATAACAAGCGAGGGTTCGCGCGAAAGGGAGCGTGTTTTTATGAAGCTGATGCGTACGGAGGATGCCATTGGGCAGGTGCTCTGCCACGATATCACCCAGATCATCCCGGGGGTCAAGAAAGGCCCGGTCTTCCAAAAGGCCATATCATTGCCCCGGAGGACGTGCCTGTCCTGCTGAGCGTGGGCAAGGAGCATGTCTACATCTGGGAAAAAGATGACACCCGCTTCCATGAGAACGAGGCCGCGCGGATCCTGTGCGAGATGAGCCGGAACGACTACATGGACGCCAGCGAGCCCAGCGAGGGCAAAATTGAGCTGACGGCACAGGTGGACGGTTTGTTCACGCTGGACCGCCAGCGGCTCTACGCCGTGAACAGCCTGGGCGAAATGATGATCGCCACCCGGCACGCCGGCCCCGTGAAAAAGGGCGAAAGCTGGCCGGAATGCGGGTGATCCCCCTGGTCATTGAGAAAGAGAAGATGGCCGAGGCCCGCGAGACGGCGGGCAATACCCCGCTGCTTACCCTGACCCCCTACCGCGCCCTGAAAGTGGGCCTCGTCACCACGGGCAGTGAGGTGTACTATGGCCGCATTCAGGACCAGTTCACCCCGGTCATCAAGGCAAAGCTGGCCGAGTATGGGGCCGAAGTGACCCACCACGTTCTCCTGCCGGATGATCACGCGGCTGTGACCGAGAAGATCAAAGAATTTCTGGCCGACGGCGTGGCCATGGTGCTCTGCACCGGCGGCATGAGCGTGGACCCTGACGACAAGACCCCGCTGGCCATCAAAAATGCAGGCGTGAACGTGGTCACTTATGGTGCCCCGGTGCTGCCCGGTGCCATGTTCCTGCTCAGCTATACGGACGATGGCCGCCCGGTCTGCGGCCTGCCCGGCTGTGTGATGTACGCCAAGCGGACGATTTTTGATTTGGTGCTGCCCTACCTGGCAGCCGGCGTGCCGGTGACCGGGGAGCAGATCGCCGCTTATGGCGAGGGCGGCCTCTGCCTGAACTGCAAGGTCTGCACCTGGCCCAACTGCGGTTTCGGAAAAGGAGTTTAAACGGAATGGACAATCATTTTACCCATGTGGACGCTGCGGGCAATGCCCGGATGGTGGATGTGGGCGAAAAAGCCGTCACCCACCGCACGGCGGTGGCCGTGGGCCGCGTCACCATGAGCCCGGAGTGCTTTGCGGCCGTGGCCGAGGGCCGCGCCAAAAAGGGCGATGTGCTGGGCGTGGCGCAGGTGGCTGGCATCATGGCCACCAAGCGCACCAGCGACCTGATCCCCCTCTGCCACACCCTGCTGCTGACCAAGAGCGCCGTGGAATTCACCCTCCACCCGGAGGAGCACAGCATCGAGGCGGAGTGCACCGTCCGGTGCGAGGGCCAGACCGGCGTGGAGATGGAGGCCCTGACCGGCGTTTCGGTGGCCCTGCTGACGGTCTACGATATGTGCAAGGCCATTGACAAGCGGATGACGCTGGGCGAGATCCATCTGGTGGAAAAGCACGGCGGCAAGAGCGGCGATTTTTATTTTGAGGAGCAAGAGCGTTGAAAGATCATTTCGGGCGGAACATCAATTACCTGCGCCTGTCCATCACCGACCGCTGTAACCTGCGCTGCAAATACTGTATGCCCCACGGGGTGGAGTTCACGCCCCACGAGCAGATCTTGACCTACGAAGAATTCCTGCGCGTTGCGCGGGCGGCGGTGCATCTGGGCATTCCCCGCTTCAAGATCACGGGCGGGGGCCGCTGGTGCGCAAAGGGGGTCACAGACTTTATCGCGGCCCTCAAGCGGCTGCCCGGCGTGGAGGAAGTGACCCTGACCACCAACGGTGTCCGGCTGGCGGAGCTGGTCCCGGCGCTGAAAGCCGCGGGCGTGGACGGCGTGAACATCAGCCTGGACGCCGCCGACCCGGAAACGTTCCAAGCCATCACGGGCTGTGGCCAGCTCGGGAACGTGCTGGCCGGGCTGGACGCCAGCCTGGCGGCGGGGCTCCACACCAAAATCAACTTTGTGCTGCTGGCGGGCTGCGAGGGGCGGGTGCTCCCGGTGGCAAAGCTGGCCCAGAGCCGCCCGGTGGATGTGCGGTTCATCGAGGTCATGCCCATCGGCGCGGGGGCGGAGAGCCGCGGTCTTGCCCCGGCGGAGGCCCGCAAACTGCTGCTGGCCCAGTGGCCCGACCTGCACCCGGTGGACGAGCACCGGGGCAACGGCCCGGCCCACTACGACGCCAGCGCCCAGCTGCTGGGCCGCATCGGCTGGATCGAGGCCGTGAGCCACGCGTTTTGCGCCAGCTGCAACCGGGCGCGGGTGACCAGCACCGGCCTGCTCAAGCCCTGCCTGTGCTACGGCGAGGGCACCGATCTGCGGGCCCTGCTCCGCGGCGGGGCCGGTGACGCGGCGCTGGAACAGGCCATGGCGGCCACCATCTACGAAAAAGCCCCGGTCCCACTGCTTTGGCACGGGTCCGATCACGGAGCAGCACGTCATGGCGGCCATTGGCGGCTGAAAATAGGAAAACATCGAGGATTTTATACTTATGGGAATCATCCAAGCAATTTGCATTTCCGAAGTCCGGGGCGTGCAGAAGCACGCCATCCCGGAAGCCGACCTGACCCCGGAGTGGGGCATTGTGGGCGACGCCCACGGCGGCAACTGGCACCGGCAGGTCAGCCTGCTGGGGCTGGAAAAAATAGAAGCGTTCCGCGCCAAGGGGGCCGATGTGTCTTATGGCGCGTTTGGTGAAAATCTGGTGGTGGACGGGTTCGATTTCCGCACCCTGCCCGTGGGCACTCTGCTGGCGGTGGGCGATGTCCTGCTCCAGATGACCCAGATCGGCAAGGAGTGCCACAACCACTGTGCCATCTACAAGGCCGTGGGCGACTGCATCATGCCCCGGGAGGGCGTGTTTGCCAAGGTGCTCCACGGCGGCCACATTAAGGTGGGCGACGAGATGAAGCTCATCCCCGCACCGAGCCCCTGCCCTGGCAGGCGGCGGTCATCACCCTGAGCGATAAGGGCGCCCGGGGCGAGCGGGAGGACACGAGCGGCCCCGCCATCGTCCAGCGGCTGGAAGCCGAGGGCTATGAGGTGGTGGAGCAGATCCTGCTGGCGGACGACGCCGCAGCCCTGAAGACCACCCTGACGCGTCTGGCCGACCAGCGTCAGCTCGATTTGATCCTGACCACCGGCGGCACCGGCTTTGGCCCCCGGGATGTGACCCCCGAGGCCACCATGGCCGTGGCCACCCGCCTGGCCCCGGCATTGCCGAGGCCCTCCGGGCTGCTTCGCTGGCCATCACCCCCCGCGCGATGCTCTCCCGCGCGGTGTCGGTCATCCGGGGAAGACGCTGATCGTCAACCTGCCCGGCAGCCCGAAAGCAGTATGCGAAAGCATGGATGTGTTTCTGCCGCAGATGCCCCACGCGCTGGGGCTCCTGCGCGGAGAAGTGCGCGACTGCGCGCGCTGATCGATGCCTTTACATTTTCTGGAGGTTTGGAACAACATGAAACGTCGTGCCCTGATCCTGGGCTCTCTGGCCCTGTCCGCTTCCCTGCTGCTGAGTGCCTGCGGCGGCTCCGCTGCTTCCTCTCAGGCCGCTTCCGCCTCTTCCGAGGCCGTGGCTTCCTCTGCCGCTGCTTCTTCCGAGGCTTCCGGCGAGAGCGTCCAGCTGACCGTCTTTGCCGCTGCTTCCCTGACGGAGACCCTGAACGAGATCGCCGAGCAGTATAAGACCGTGGCCCCCAATGTGGAGCTGGTCTTCAACTTTGATTCCTCCGGCACCCTGAAGACCCAGATCGAGGAGGGCGCGGACTGCGATCTGTTCCTCTCTGCCGCTCAGAAGCAGATGAACGCCCTGCAGGATGAGGATCTCATCAACACCGGCACCCGCGTTGATCTGCTGGAGAACAAGGTCGTTCTGGCGGTTCCCGAGGGAAACCCCGCCGACATCCAGAGCTTTGAGGACATCGGCACCGATCCGTGCAAGCGGATCGCTCTGGGCAACGAGGATGTGCCCGTGGGCAGCTACTCTGTTGAGATCCTGACCAACCTGGGCATCCTGGACGAGCTGGAGAGCAGCAACAAGATCACCTACGGCTCCAACGTCAAGGAAGTCACCACCCAAGTCAAGGAAGCTGCTGCCGACTGCGGCATCGTCTACGCGACCGACGCATTCTCTGCCGGTCTGGAAACGGTGGACCAGGCTACCGCTGAGGAGTGCAGTCCGGTCATCTACCCCGCTGCGCTGACCGCTTCCACCGAGCACGCCGATGAGGCACAGGCTTTCCTGGACTACCTCACCACCGACGATGCCGCGGCCATCTTTACGAGTGTTGGCTTTGCCATGGTGAAATAATGGACTGGTATCCGCTTTATAACTCGCTGCGCATTGCGGCCATTGCCTGCGTGGCAGCAGTTCTTTACGGGCATTTTTGCCGCGTACTATGTAGCCAAACTGCCCCGGCTGGTCAAGGGCCTGCTGGACGTGGTGCTCACCCTGCCCATGGTGCTGCCGCCCACGGTCGTGGGGTACTTCCTGCTGCTGCTTTTCGGTGTCAAACGGCCATTTGGCATTTTCCTTGCCCGGTTTGGCATCAAGGTGCCCATGACCTGGTGGTCGGCGGTGTTTGCAGCGGCGGTGGTGTCGTTCCCGCTGATGTACCGCACGGCCCGCGGCGCGTTTGAAGCCTTTGACGAGGACCTGGCCGACGCTGCCCGGACCTTGGGCCGCTCCAATAGCTGGATCTTCTGGCGGGTGCGGATGCCCGTCTGCCGCCAGGGCATCCTGGCGGGCACGGTGCTCACCTTTGCCCGCGCGCTGGGTGAGTACGGTGCCACCAGCATGATCGCCGGTTACACCCCGGGCAGGACGGCCACCATCTCCACCACGGTCTACCAGCTCTGGCGCACCGACAACGAGGCGCTGGCGTGCCGCTGGGTGCTGGTCAACCTGGCCATCTCGGCGGTGGTGCTGCTGGCCGTGAACATGCTGGAACAGAAGCAGAAAGGGAAAACGCGATGAGTCTTTTGGTGGATATTGAAAAGGACTATGGCGGGTTCCATCTCTGCTCCCGGTTTGAGACCAATGGCGGCATTACCGGCCTGCTGGGCGCTTCCGGCTGCGGCAAAAGCCAGACGCTGCGCTGCATTGCGGGCGTCCAGACACCGGATCAAGGCCGCATCGTGCTGGACGGCGTGACCCTCTACGACAGCGAGCAGCACATCAACCTCACCCCGCAGCAGCGGGGCGTGGGGTATCTGTTCCAGAGCTACGCGCTCTTCCCGAACATGACGGTGCGGGCCAACATTTTAACGGGCCTGCGCCGGGAGAAAGACGCCGCCCAAAAAGCAGGCCGCCTTTGAGCACGCCATCCATCTGCTCAAGCTGGAGGGGCTGGCAGACCGCCGCCCGGCCAGCTTTCGGGCGGGCAGGCCCAGCGCGTGGCGCTGGCCCGGATGCTGGTCTCCCGGCCCAAGGCCCTGCTGCTGGACGAGCCGTTCTCGGCCATCGACAGCCACCTGCGGGATCAGCTGCAGGTGGACCTGCTGGCCCTGCTGGCGGATTTCCCCGGCGATATGGTCATCGTGACCCACAGCCGGGACGAAGCCTACCACATGTGCGGGCAGATCGCCGTGATGGATGCCGGGCGGGTGCTGGCCCACGGCCCCACCAAGCAGGTGTTTGCTGACCCCCGCACCGTGCAGGGCGGCCGCCTGACGGGCTGCAAGAACATCTTCCCGGCCCGCAAGGTGGATGACCACACCATCTTTGTGCCGGACTGGGGCGTCAATCTCCACCCGGCCCGGATGGTCGAGGACGGACTGGTGGCCATGGGCGTCCGCGCCCATTCCTTCCGCCCGGAAGAGGAGCGGAACCCGCTTGCCGTCCACTGCGTGGGCAAGATGGAAGAGCCCTTTGAGTGGATCATCCGGATGCGCGCCGAGGGTCAGACCGCCGGAAGCCCGGATCTCTGGTGGCGTGTCTCGAAAGAGATCGTCCCCGAAACCATGCCCACCCGGCTGGGCGTGGCCCCGGAACAGGTGCTTTTGTTCTACGAATAAGACTTAATTTCAACAGGATTCCAATTTGTTGTGAGAGGAGCCGTCAACATGCCGCAGAAAAAGCGGGGCCAGACCCCGGTGGAAGAGGCCGTGGCGCGGATTTTGAACGCGCTGGATGTGCCAGAGAAAACCGAGGAGATCCCGCTGCTGCAGGCGTTGGGCCGGGTGGCGGCGGGGGATGTCTGTGCCCGGGTGGCACAGCCCCCCTTTTGACCGCTCGGCGCTGGACGGCTATGCCCTGCGGGCGGCGGACATTGCCGCCGCAGGCCCGGAAACGCCCGTTACCCTGCCCGTCAGCCGGTATCTCTGTGCCGGCAGCGACCCCGGCGGGCCGCTGGCCCCGGGCACGGCTGCCCGCATCATGACGGGGGCCCCGGTCCCCGCCGGAGCGGACTGCGTGCTGCGGCAGGAGGATACCGAGAGCAATGGCCAGACCGTGACGTTCCATGCTCCTGTGGAAGCCCGGGCCAACATCTGCTTTGCGGGTGAGGACATCACCCCGGGGAAATGCCTGGTCCCGGCGGGCACCCGGCTGGACGAAGTCTCCCTCGGTCTGCTGGCCGGGCAGGGCGTGCAGACAGTGACCGTTTACGCCAAGCCCCGCGCGGCCCTCATGCCCACGGGAGACGAGCTCTGCAGCCCGGAAACCCCGCTCCGCCCCGGCAAGATCTACGATTCCAACGGCCCCATGCTGGCGGCCCGGATGCTCCGCCTCGGTGCCGAGCCCACCCCTGCTGGCGGCAGGCCCGGATGACCTCGCCGCGCTGGCCGGAAAGCTGGCCCGGCTGCTGGCGGAGTACCCGCTGGTCATCCCCACAGGCGGCGGGTCCGTCGGCGACCGGGACTATCTGCCCCAGGCCGCCGAAGAGGCGGGTGCAAAGCTGCTGTTTTACGGCATCGACGCAAAGCCCGGCACCCCGGCGCTGGCGGCGGGGAACGACGGGCATGTCCTGCTCTGCCTCTCCGGCAACCCCTTTGCCAGTTTTGCGACGTTTGAGCTGCTGGCCCGGCCCGCACTGGCCAAATTGCAGGGGGCAGACCCTGCCCCCGTGCGGGTAAGAGCCGCCCTTGCCAATGGCTTTGGCAAGCCGTCGCCCCTGCGCCGCTTTGTGCGGGCCACGCTGATGGGTGGTGTGGTCACTCTGCCCAAGGGTGGGCACTTCTCGGGCGGCATCGGGGCGCTGGCGGGCTGCAACTGCCTGGTGGATGTCCCGGCGGGCAGCCGGGCCCTGAATGCCGGAGACGAAGTTGAGGTGATCCTGCTGTGAGCGCGCGAAAGCCCTTTGTAGCTGCCATCAGCGGCATCAAGAACAGCGGCAAGACCACATTCCTGGAGCATCTGGTGCCCGTTCTGCGGGCACGGGGGGGCTGCGGGTGGCCGTCATCAAGCACGACGGGCATGATTTTACCCCGGACGTGCCCGGCACCGACAGCTTCCGGATGCGGCAGGCCGGGGCCGACGGCGTGGCCGTCTACAGCGGCCATCAGTGGATGGTGGTCCGCCCCCAGCCTGGCAGTCTGGAAGCTCTGATCGGGCAGTTTGCGGACTGTGACCTCGTTTTGCTGGAGGGACAGAAAGCGTCGCCCTACCCCAAGATCGAGCTGGTGCGGGGCGCGGTGAGCCATGAGAGCGTCTGTGCCCCGGAGACCCTGCTGGCCCTTGCCACGGATACCCCGGCAAGGGTGGACGGCGTGGAGATCATCGGGCTGGAAGACTACGCCCGGGCGGCGGGGATCCTGCTGCACGCAATGCGGCGGTGACCCATACGGAACAAAAAATCCCCCTTTGCAGCGGTGAAACTGCAAAGGGGGATTTCTGCGTGTGTGTGGGAAATTGCGGTCAGGGCTGCAGCTGCGCGTCCAGCCAGTGGGCAATGTCGGCCATGACCTCCTGCCGGTTGAGCTCCATCAGCAGCTCGTGGCGCGCGCCGGGGTAGAGCTTCTTCTGGATGTTCTGTGCCCCGGCGGCTTTCAGGCTGTCAATGGCGCGCTGGACGCCTTTGCCCTGTTCGCCCACCGGGTCGGCGTCGCCGGCCAGGAAAAGCAGGGGCAGGTCTTTTGGCACCCCCGCCAGAACAGCGGGGTCGTACAGCCGCAGGATGCCTGTGAACATGCTGTAGTAGGCGTTCAGGGTGAAGGTGAACATGCAGCGCTCGTCGGCGCGGTACTTGTCCACTTCGGCCTGGTCACGGTTGAGCCAGTCCTGAGGCGTGCGGCCCTCAAGACCCCTGTTGTACCCGGTAAACGAGAGGCTGGCCACCAGTTTGCTGCGGTGTTGCCAGCCGAAGAAGACGGCCAGCACCCGGCAGATGGTTTTTGCCAGCTGCACCAGGGCTTTGGGCTGGAAACCGGTGCATGAGGATGGCACCGGAGAGCTCACTGCCCCACTCGCACAGGTACTGCCGGGCGTAGAACGAGCCCATGCTGTGCCCCAGCAGGAAATAGGGCACATCCGGGTAGAGTGTTTTCGTCAGCACGGTCATGGCGTGCAGGTCGTCCAGCACGGCGCGGTTTCCGTCCGGCTGGGCAAAGTAGCCGTAATCGGCTTTGGTGCGGATGGAGCCGCCGTGGCCCAGATGATCGTGCCCCGTGACGAGGATGCCCCGGGCAGCCAGAGATTCGGCCAGCGGCTTGTAGCGGTCAATGAATTCCACCATGCCGTGGGAGAGCTGGACGATGGCCCGCACCTGCCCGTCCGGGACACAGCGGAACGCGTGGAGCGTCCGCCCGGGGACGGTGGAGGGAACGGTAAAATCGATCATCTGGCTCATGGGACGCGGCTCCTTTCCGGGTGTTGCTTACAGGGCGCCGATCTTGCGGCGGCAGGCCGAGCAGATGCAGTAGCCCTCGTACTGCACGGCGTTGGAGTCCACCTCGCCGCAGAAATCGCAGCTGCCGTTGGGGCGGTATTTCTTGAGGATGATCGAATCACCCTCCACAAAGATCTCCAGTTTTGCGTCGCTGTCCAGGCGCATGCTGGTGCGCAGCTCCTTGGGCAGGACGATACGGCCAAGCGCGTCAATACCACGGACGATTCCAGTTGTTTTCATAAGTCCTATTCTCCTTTTACCTTTTACACAGATGAGAGAGTTCCTAACGATGGCGTTCCCTGCCGGACCGGGCCGCAATGCCCGGGGTGACGCGCGTGACGCGCGTGATGCAGGAATTGGCAGGAAAATTGTGCCATCTCTCCCTTTCAGTATACAAAATTTTGAATGGTTCGTCAATGTTTGCGTGCACTTTCGACAAAATATTTCTCGTTCTTTTAAAAGGATGCCCGCCGCAGGGCAAAATGATACCCCGGCGGCGCTTTTCCGTTGACAAACCGGCCCCAAAAC
>VOFC01000365.1_pt1 | contig 74627 bp, 109 predicted proteins | sample 5384161 | NCBI WGS metagenome assembly VOFC01 (sample SAMN12384722, study PRJNA508395) | human gut metagenome | isolation source: healthy gut B | host: Homo sapiens | reverse complement strand
ATCACCATCCTCTGCTTCATCTTCGCCGCGGAGATCTTGGGGGAGGTCAACGCCTTCTATGTGGTGGTCCCCAACTGGGACACCATGCTCCACACCCTCAACGGTTTTCTGGCCGCCGCTGTGGGCTTTTCCATGGTGCTGCTGCTCAATGACAACGACAAGCTGACCTTTGACCTCTCGCCTTTCTTTCTGGCTATGGTGGCTTTCTGCTTTTCCATGACCATCGGCGTACTGTGGGAGTTTTCGAGTTTGGGATGGACTGGTTTTTCCATTCGGATATGCAGCGGGACACGGTGGTAAACGCCATCTACCCGCCAGTCTGGATCCCACCCGCAGCAACAGGGTCGTGGCGGTACAGGGGATCTACGACGTGGTCATCAATGGGGAATCGCTGGGGATGGGCGGCTATCTGGATATTGGCCTCATCGATACCATGAAGGATCTGCTGGTCAACTTTGTAGGAGCGGTGGTATTCTCCGTCACCGGCTTTTTTCTATGCCCGCAGTAAGGGCAAAAAGCGCACCCCTTAAAAAGCTTCGTCCCCAGCAAGAAAGCTGCGGATCACGATTATCTCACACAGGCGCGGGACAGCCATCCAACCGAACAGCCGGATGCCGGGCATGATGATCCTTCCGCATCCTGACCTGTTCCCATTCTGCCAAAAACACCCCCGGCGAAGTACTCCCAAAAAGTTAGACAATATTTTAATCAAAAATGGTTAAGCAGCCGAAAGGGCTTGCTGTCTGTGAAGAGCAGGCGGCAAGCCTTTCAGCTTTGCCTTGATTTTAAGCGGTTTTCGGGCATAGAAAAAAGTCCGCCGTAATTCTGATAGAATTACGGCGGACTTTTGGTGGAGCCGAGGGGAATCGAACCCCTGTCCGAAAACAGTTCCACGGGACTTTCTCCGGGCGCAGTCAGGTTTCAGGATTCCCGCCCCGCAAAGACACCTGACAGACTTTGCGGTTTGGTAGAGTCATGATGCGTGGGCGGGTCAACTCTTTCCCGCCTCACGGACGCCACATCAACGACGCCTTCCCCGGCCTGTGGCCTCTCCGGTTCAGACGGCTGCTTTAATTAAGCAGCAATAGCAACTTCAGAGTTGTTATTTAATTTATAAAATTGCCCGTTTTATGGCGGTCAGGCGCCGCCGCCCGCTTGTCCCGCTTCCCCATCCCCGTCGAAACCTTTACGGCCCCCTATCGTCGGAGCAAATGTCACTCATTCCGTTTCCGCCTTCCGGCGAAAACTTCATCCGTTCCATTGCTCCTCCTCTTTCGTTTCCACAAACGCTCCGCTGGTTTGTGAAACGAGTTGGACGTGAGTTACGCTTTCGAAGCAAAGTCCGCGTACTCCGTTTCCGCCTTCCGGCGAAAACTTCATCCGTTCCATTGCTCCTCCTCTTTCGTTCCACAAACGCCCGCTGGTTTCCGAAACGAGTTGGACGTGAGTTGCGCTTTTTGAAGCAAAGTCCGCGTATTCCGTTTCCGCCTGCGGCGAAAAACTGCATCCGTTCCATTGCTTCTCCTCTTTCGTTCCATAAACGCTCCGCTGGTTTCCGAAACGAGTTGGAAGCAGGATTATGGTTTTGGGAAATTAGATTTTGCTACATGGAATTGTAACACATTCCAATCACGGAATGTGTTACAATTCCATGACAGTTTTAAGTTTTGGTCAACTTGACCATCAGTTTGGCCGGGGTGAGTTTCGCCAGCAGGCGATAGAACTTGTAAAACAGCCGGGGCGTGTAGATGGTCGTCCCTCTCTGGCTGCCCGGAGAGCAGCGCCGGCCACCTGCACCTGATCGCAGTAGGGCAGCCGTTCAAACATTCTGGGAATTGCCCGTGATCCTGCCCACGCTCAAAAATTCCGTGGCCATGGGGCCGGGACACACTGCGGTCACTGTGATCCCCTTTGCCTTCAGTTCCTCCGCCGCGCCGATGGTATAGGCGGAGACATAAGCCTTTGTCGCGGAGTACACCGTCATCCGGGGATTGGGGCAGAAAGAGGCAATGGAACTGACATTCAGGATCCGGCTTCCCGCCGCCATATAAGGCACCGTCAGATTGGTCAGGGCGGTCAGCGCACGGAGGTTCAGGTCGATCATCCGGGTCTGGGACACCGTGTCCACTTCCCCGATGTTTCCCAGATACCCGCATCCGGCATTGTTCACCAGCAGCGCGATTTCCGGCTGCTCCTCCACCAGATGCTCATGATAGGCCGTAAAACTCATGGTATCGCACAGATCCAGCGGCAGCGTCAGGACGCTGAGTCCCTTCTCCTCCAACTGCCCAGCCAGCTCCTGAAGCCGCTCTGTCCGGCGGGCAATGAGCCACACCCGTTGGATCTCCGGGAACACGGAGTGGAATTGCCGGACAAACTCACGGCCAAGGCCGGAGGATGCGCCGGTAATCACTGCGGTTTTCATGGTCATTCCTCCTCTCGGAGTAATCAATGGGTCTCAGGCGCAGGATACTCGACGCCCTGGGTATCCACACGGACGGTGGCCATCACCACGGGCTGCTTGGGCTTGTCGTTCATCATGCTCCGCTGGACGCGGGAGATGTCGATGGCTACCTCCTGCCCCTCGGTGATCTTGCCGAAGGCGGCATACTGGCCGTCCAGATGCGGGGCGGGGGCCACCATGATAAAGAACTGGCTGCCGGCAGGAGTTAGGGGCCATGGTGCGGGCCATGGACAGCACGCCGGTCTCATGGATCAGATCGTTCTGGCGGAAGCCGTTGCCGGCAAACTCACCGTTGATCTCATAGCCGGGGCCGCCCATGCCGGTTCCCTCCGGGCAGCCGCCCTGAATCATGAAGCCGGGGATGACCCGGTGGAAGGTCAGGCCGTCATAAAAGCCCTTGTTGGCAAGGGAGATGAAGTTATTGACGGTATTGGGTGCCTTTTCGGGATATAGCTCGCCCCGCATGATGCGGCCGTCCTCCATGGTGATGGTAACGATGGGATTGCTCATATTCTTCTTCGTTCCTTTCGTTGTTATCTGCGGGCCTTCATGGCCCGGATCTCCATTTCGCGGCCCGCGTCCCGCTTGGCGATGGCGTCCCGCTTGTCATAGTTTTTCTTGCCCTTGCACAGTCCCACTTCCACCTTTACCTTGGCGTTTCGGAAGTAAACGCTCAGAGGCACCAGCGTGTAGCCGTCCTGTTTAATGAGGGCGTGGAGCTTGCGGATCTCCCGCTTGTGCATCAGCAGCCGCCGATCCCGATCCGGATCCCGGTTGAAGATATTGCCGTGCTCATAGGGGGAAATATGCATACTGTGGACGAACAGTTCGCCGTCCTTCACGGTGCAGTACGAATCTTTCAGGTTCATGGAGCCTGCCCGGATGGATTTGACTTCCGTGCCGCACAGCTCGATCCCGGCCTCGTACTTGTCCTCCACGAAGTAATCGTGGTAGGCCTTGCGGTTCTGCGCCGCGATTTTGATTCCTTTTTTCTCCGTGAGGATCACCTCGCTTTCCAGGAACTGCTTCCTGAACGTATTTGTCAGTATAGCACAGATCCTCCGCACTTCAAGCAAAACAAGCCCTTTGCATTCCGTTCTTTCTGTGTTATACTATTCTGGATATATTATGGGCAGCATTTCTGCCCTTCAAACGAGGTTGATACAGATGGAAATGCCCAAGGATCTGACGGAGGTCACGCTCCGGCGAAAGGACGTATACGACGGTAAAATTCTGAAGGTTCACGTGGACGACGTGCGCCTGCCCAACGGCCGGGAGGCCGTCCGGGAAGTGGTGGATCACGTGGACGGCGCGGCGGTGCTGGCCATGGACGAGGAAAACCGGGTGCTGGTGGTCCGGCAGTATCGGTATGTATTCGGCAAGGTGCTTGCCGAGCTGCCTGCCGGCAAGCTGGATCCCGGCGAGGATCCTGTTGTCGGCGCTCTGCGGGAACTGAAGGAGGAGACCGGCGCAGAGCCGGAGACCTTCCTGCCTCTGGGCAGGATCATTCCCGCCCCCGGCTGCTACGGCGAGATCCTGCACCTGTTTTTTTAGCCAAGGGGCTGAAATTCAGCGAGCAGCATCTGGATCCCGACGAATTTCTCAACGTGGAGCGGGTTCCCTTTGACGAGATGGTACACCGCTGCATGAACGGCGAGATCGACGACGCCAAAACCGTGGCCGCAGTCCTGCGGGCCAAGGTTCTGCTGAACCTGTAAACAGAAGAAGGAGGCATACTCCCATGGAAGCAAATTCCCATTCCAAAACCGTCCTGATCGTGGAGGACGAAAAAAATATCGTGGACATTCTGCGCTTCAACCTCCAGCGGGAAGGCTACCGCACCGTGGAGGCCTACGACGGCGCAGACGGTCTGGCCAAAGCCCGGTCGGAGAATCCCGATATCATCCTGCTGGATGTGATGCTGCCGAAGATGATCGGCTTTGACGTGTGCCGCACCCTCCGGGAAGAGGGAAACAACGTCCCCGTGATCATCCTGACTGCCCGCGAGGAGGAAGCGGACAAGGTTCTGGGGCTGGAGATCGGCGCAGACGATTACATCACCAAGCCCTTCTCCATGCGGGAGCTGATCGCGCGGGTGAAGGCCAACATCCGCCGCACCGGCATGAACGCTGCCGCAGCAGCCACCGCAGCCACCACGGCCATGCCGGTCGTGGGAAATCTGTCCATCAACACCGACAGCCGTCAGGTGTTCCGGGACGGCAAGCCCATGGACCTCACCACCCGCGAATATGAGCTGCTGACCTTTCTGGCCAGCCATCCCAACAAGGTCTACTCCCGCATCGACCTGATGGAACAGGTCTGGAACTACGGGTATGTGGGGGAAGACCAGCGGACGGTGGACGTCACCGTTCGGCGGCTGCGGGAAAAAATTGAGGCAGATCCCGCCAGTCCCAAGTACATTCTGACCCGGCGGGGCGCAGGGTATTTTTGCCGTTTAACCCCGCTCCCCCACATGAGCCGTCATGCCCCGCCATATACCGGGGATACAGGCGGCAAACGTCTGCTGCATCCGATCTTTCCCCATGGAACCGGGGAACCCAAAGGGGGTGATTTTTTGTTCCGCAGCTTACACATGAAGCTGACGCTGATCCTCCTGCTTCTCATCACATCCCTGATGGCTGTGGTAGGCGCATTTCTGACCACCAGCGTCACCAGCTTCTATATTGACAGCTTCTACCAGCAGATGAGCAGCGCTTTCGGCGCCGACCGTCTGGAATTTGTAACGGATCTCCGCTCTGCCGCCGCGCAGCCGGACGGGGCGGAACGGATTCAGGAAATTCTGGAGGTCAATGCCGGTATGCTGGGCATCGACTACCGCACCCGAAACTACTATGTGCTGGACGGCACCGCCGGAACCTATCTGGCAGGCAGCGCCGAAGGCTCTACTCTGCCCAGAGAGCAGTCCGCCAACCTGCTGACCGCCCGGAATGCCGTGGCCCGGCAGGACAGCGCCGCCGTGGGAGATGAGAGCGACATTGCCGCAGGCTACATGGATGTGGCCGTCCCCATCTTCGGCGGCGACAACGCGTTCATTATTTATATTCTGGACAACAAGGACACCGTTTCCGAGCTGAACAACCAGCTGTTCCAGATCATCATGCAGGCTCTGATCATCGGCCTGCTGATCTCCGTGCTGCTGAGCTTCCTGCTGTCCAAAACCATGGTCGGCCCCATTGAAAAGCTGACCGTCGTCGGCGCGGAGCGGGTGGCCGCTGGAGACTTTGACAGCGAGCTGCCGGTGGAATCCACGGATGAGATCGGTATTCTCACCGGCACGTTCAACGAAATGGCCGGCGTCCTGCAATCCACGCTGGCCGCCGTGGAAAACGAGCGCAACAAGCTGGACACCCTGTTCCTCCACATGACCGACGGCGTGGTGGCCTTCGACCGGGAGGGACACCTCATCCATTGCAATCCCGCTGCCACGGAGCTTTTGCAGCGTTCCATCGACCCCAACTGCACCTATGAGGAGCTGCTGGGGGCCTGCATCCGTTCCAGAACGTGCTGGCGCTTCAGAAGCCCAACTACATCGAGGATGAGCTGGTGGCGGGAGACCGCACGCTGGCCCTCTATCTGACGCCCTTCTCCGACAAGGCCCAGGGCGGCGTGCTGATCCTGCTCCATGACGTAACGGAGCAGCACCGGAACGAGGAACGGCGGAAAGAGTTCGTCGCCAACGTGTCCCACGAGCTGCGGACGCCCCTTACCAACGTCCGCAGCTATGCGGAAACCATCCGGGACGCCGGGGACGAGCTTCCCCGCGACATGGAGAACAGCTTTCTGGACATCATCATCACGGAAACAGACCGCATGACCCACATCGTGCAGGACCTGCTGACCCTCAGCCGTCTGGACAGCGGCCGGGCCGACATGGTGTTCACCCGCTTCCCCTTCGGGGACGCCATCGAAAGCGTGGTCCGCTCCAACCAGCTCAACGCCCGGCAGCGGGGTCATGAGCTGACCTATGCGCCGGAGGACACCCTGCCCCTGATTGTCGGCGACCGGAGCCGCCTGGAGCAGGTGATGATGAACATTCTGGGCAACGCCGTCAAATATACCCCGGACGGCGGCCACATCCGCGTCACCGCCGGCAGCGGAGCCGACTCCGTGTGGATGGAGGTCTGCGACGACGGCATCGGCATCCCGGAAAAGGACCGGGATCGGATCTTCGACCGCTTCTACCGGGTGGACAAGGCCCGTTCCCGAGAATCCGGCGGCACAGGTCTGGGCCTCTCCATCGCCAAGGAGATCGTCCAGCGGCACCACGGTACCATTTCTCTGGCTCCCCATGAGGGGCCGGGAACCACGGTACGGCTGGAGCTGCCCATCGCCCAGCCCGACGCGGCAGCGCCGGAGGAAGCGCCGTAAATTCACGCTGATTTTTCAGGAAAGGAGGCGGCCATGCGTCACCGGGATTTTATTCAGAATATCGCCATCACCCTTCTGGCCGTTTCCGCTCTGTTTCTCTTTTCCAGAACCCAGTTTTTCCAGCTGGGCGCCGCTTCCGTGAGCAATTACTGGCAAAGGATCACCGCCCCCGCCAGCAGCGCCACGGATGATGTGATCCTGTCGGACACCCTGTCCGCTCCGGTGCGGGCGGCCGTCACCGGCGAATACGGCCGCTACGCCAGCGTCACGCTTACCACAGGGGAGGATCGGTTTATTCCCATTAAGACCCTGCTGCGGGAGGTGCTTGGCTCTGCCAGAAACCGCACCGATTCCACCCAGTCCGCCTTTCTGGAGGCTCTGGGAAAAACTTCGGTCTACTGCGATTTTCTCTCCCCCTGCCGGCGGCCTATCTGGCGGATCTGATGGGACTCAGCGCAGACAGCAGTCTCTCCATCCGCGCGCTGGCCGCAGTGGAGGAAAAAGGGCAGGTCATTCTCCTGCTGTGGGACGGCGGAAGCCATTATTATCAATGCGCCACCGCCGTACAGACCTCTACGCTCACCGAAGTGCTGGATCACTTTGAGCTGGGCGTTTCCACCTTTGCCTTTGAGGACAGCAGCGGCTACGGCCAGCGCCTGTCTCCCCTTTCCCTGTTCCCCGATCCTCTGCCGGAACTGCCCCAGCTGACGCTGAGCGCCGCCTCCGTCCCCACGGAGACCCTCTTATCCGCACTGGGCTTCAATCCCCACACCAATTCCCGCTATCAGGACGCCAGCGGCGCGGAAGTCGTTGTAGAGGGTGACCGGGTCATCCGCATCAGCGCCAGCGGCGCGTTCTCCTATACCAGCGGCGGCGAAGCCGCGCTGTCCATAGACGCATCCGGGACGGAGCCGACTGTCCGGGAAGCTGTGACCGGCGTTCAGTCCCTGCTGGATGCGCTGATGCCGGAGGGGGAAGCCCGGCTGTACCTGCTGTCCCTGACGCAGAACGGCAGCGAAGCGACCCTGACCTTCGGCTATCAGCTGGGCGGGGTCCCCATCCGCTTTGCCGACAGCTCTCCCGCCGCAGAGGTCACGCTTTCCGGCCGGGCCGTTTCTTCCCTGGCCCTGACCCCCGGCAGTATACATCCGAGGCCGCCGCCGCCCTGCTGCCGCTGCGGCAGGCTATGGCCATTGCCGGAAAGGACGGCGGCACCGAGCTTTCCATCGGCTATGCCGATACGGGAGCCTATCCCATCTCCGCCGTCTGGCTGGCGGATTGACGATCCCCGGAAAGGAGTTGAGACACCGTGGAACGCTACCGGCTGAAAAACATCATTATTCTGATTTTAGTCCTGCTGAATGCCTTTCTGCTGGTGTCCTTGGGAATTCGCGGGACGAAGGAGCATACCGCCCGCCGCGCCCAGCAGCAGGAGCTGGTGGCGCTTTTTGCCGCGGACGGGATGACGCTGGATCCCGCTCTGATCCCGTCTGATACGGAGCTGTCCGCCTATACCCTGATTCGGGAGGAGTCTCTTGAAAAGCGGGTCGCCGTGTTCTGGCTCGGCAGCATCTCCGAGCGAACCGCACAGGGCGGCGGCATTTACACCCTACAGCGGTAGCCACGGTGCCGCCGTCTTTTTCGCGATACCGGCAGCTTCGACATTGCCGGCGCCCTCTCCAGCGGGGACGCGGAATCCCTGTGCCGGGACTTCTGCAAAAAATTCTCCTACACGGAACCGGTGTTCACTCTGGACGAAACCGGCAGTGGCACGGTTACTGCCCTGCGCCTGTGGGGTGACGTGCCGGTGTTTAACGGCGCCGTCGCGTTCACGCTGGATCACGGCACAGTCACAGCCGTCAGCGGCTCCCTGCTCCCAGATACCGGCACGGCCACGGTAGAGGAGCAGCCCCTGCTTTCCGCTTTCGCCGCCCTGACCGCCTTTCAGCAGATGCGCCATGAGTCCAGCTCGGTGGTATCCGCCATTACGGAGATCAGCCTTTGCTATGAACTGCAAAGCACCGCCGCCGCGCCCATAGCGCTGGTACCCTCCTGGCGTATCACCACGGACACGGCGTCCTTTATGTAAACTGCGTGTCCGGAACCGTCCGGCGCGCCTGAATTCCCACCGTTCCTTTTCTTCCGCAGGAAAAACATTTCTTCCTGCAAGGAATTATTTGATTTTTCCACACTGTTATGGTATACTACGAAAAAGATTATCAAAGTGGAGCATTCTGCTTTTTTACACATGGAGACCGCGCCCCTGCATGAAGGGCCGCGCCGGGGGCAAACTACCCCTGCTGAGCGCACCGTCCCCTGCAAAAGATTACCTTGAAATGAGGTCATAATTTTGACAAAATATATCGTAAACGGCGGCAAGCCCCTTTTTCGGCGAGGTAGAGATCAGCGGCGCTAAAAATGCCGCTGTCGCCATCATTCCCGCCGCCATTCTGGTAGACGGCGTTTGCCGTATCGAAAATATTCCCCCAGATCTCCGACGTTACCGCCATTCTGAAGATTTTGGAGCAGCTGGGCGCTTCCATCCGCTCCATCAACCGCCATACGGTGGAGATCGACAGCCGCCATATCCATACTACCCGTACCTCCTATGAACTCAGCCGGAAGCTGCGAGCCTCCTATTATCTCATCGGCGCGCTGCTGGGCCGGTTCGGCCAGGCGGAGGTGGCCATGCCCGGCGGCTGCAACTTCGGCGTCCGGCCCATCGACCAGCACGTCAAGGGCTTTTCCGCGCTGGGGGCCGGCGTCACCACCGAGGGCGGCTACATCAACGCCGCAGTCGCCGGGGGACATCTGACCGGGGCCAACATCTATCTGGACGTGGTATCTGTAGGCGCAACCATGAATATCATGATGGCCGCCGTTCTGGCGCAGGGCGACACCATTATTGAAAATGCTGCCAAGGAACCGCACATCGTGGATCTGGCCAACTTCCTGAACTCCATGGGCGCAGACATCCGGGGCGCCGGTACGGACACCATCAAGATTCGGGGCGTGGAGCGGCTCAGCGGCGGCTCCTATGCCATCATCCCCGACCAGATCGAGGCAGGCACTTATATGGCCGCCGTGGCGGCCACCGGCGGTCAGGTGCTGGTCAAAAACATTATCCCCAAGCATATGGACTGCATCACTGCCAAGCTTCAGGAGTGCGGCGTGGATGTGGAGGAAAACGAGGACACCCTGCTGGTGCGCCGTACCGGCCGGCTGAAAAAGGCCAATGTCAAGACGCTGCCCTATCCCGGCTTCCCCACGGATATGCAGCCTCAGATGACCACAGTCCTCTCTCTGGCGCAGGGAACCAGCCTTGTGACCGAGGGCGTCTGGAGCAGCCGGTACCGCTATGTGGACGAGCTGAAGCGCATGGGCGCTCACATTCAGGTGGACGACAAGACCGCCGTGGTGGAGGGCGTGGAAAAGCTCACCGGCGCACCCATTCAGGCCTATGACCTGCGGGCAGGCGCGGCTCTGGTGATTGCGGCTCTGGCGGCGCAGGGCGAGAGCGAGATCACCAACGTTCAGTATATTGAGCGGGGCTATGAGGACATCATCGGAAAGCTCCGGGCGCTGGGCGCCGACATTCAAGCCGTGGAAGAGCCGGATGAGGACGCTCTCACCACCGCGCAGATCAGCTGAATTTCACGTCCGTCAGGGAGTGTGCCGGCCTTGACCGGCCCGGTTCCTGGCGGACGTTCCGTTTCATTGTGAGGTATTTTTCTTGACCACCGTACATACGCTTGCCAGCGGCTCCTCCGGGAACGCCGCTGTCCTCTCCTGCGGCGATACCCACCTGCTGCTGGACGCCGGGATCTCCTGCCGCCGGATCACCACGGCGCTGAACACGCTGGGACTGTCCCCGGAATTGCTTTCCGCCATTCTCATCACCCACACCCATTCCGATCACATCTCCGGGCTGCGTACCCTGCTGAAAAAGACGGACTGTCCCATTCTGGCCACACCCCGCACCTGCCGGGAGCTTTGCTGCCGGTTTGAGGGAATCGACGGTCGGCTCATGGAGCTGGAAGCCCCCCTGTACAGATAGGGGAGGTCGGCATCACGCCGGTTATCACCTCCCACGACGCCCCCGGCTCCTGCGGCTGGCGGCTGGATACCGGCGACGGCAGCGTGGGCTTCCTGACCGACACGGGATACGTCACCGAGGAGGCGGCTGACCTGCTGCCGGGGGTGGACCTGGCCATTCTGGAGGCCAATCATGATGTGGAGGCCCTCCGCTCCGGGCCCTATCCCTACTATCTGAAGCAGCGGATTCTGGGAACAGAGGGACATCTGTGCAACGAGGACGCCGCGGCCTTCGCCGTGACGCTGGCAGAGCAGGGCGCCGGGGAGATCGTGCTGGCGCATCTGAGCAAGGATAACAACACCCCCGCCATGGCACTGAACGCCGTGTCGGCGGCTTTGTCCGCCGCCGGGCTGTCCCCGGTGCTGACCGTCGCTCCCAGAGACACTGTCGGCCCGTGCCACACCGTTATCAGGAGGGCTGTATGCAAAAAGTGACCATTCTCTGCACCGGTAAGTTAAAGGAAAAATTCTATCTGGACGCCGCCGCGGAATACGCCAAGCGGCTCAGCCGCTTCTGTAAGCTGGAAATCTGCGAGCTGCCGGAGGAGCGGCTGCCGGAAGATCCCTCTCCCGCCCAGATCGAGGCGGCGCTTTCCAGGGAAGCCGACGCCGTGCGGGCCAAGCTGCCCAACGGCTGTCTGGTGATCGCCATGTGTGTGGAGGGCCGGGAACGTTCCAGCGAGGAGCTGGCCCGCTATCTGGCGGACAGCGCCGCCCAAGGCGCCAGCCACATCGTCTTTCTCATCGGCAGCTCCTTCGGGATGCACGAAACCTTGAAGCGGCAGGCCGCTCTGCGGCTGTCCATGTCCCCCATGACCTTTCCCCATCACCTGCTGCGGGTCATGCTGCTGGAACAGATCTACCGCGCCTATCAGATCAACGCCGGAAGCAAATATCACAAATAACCATATCATAACAGGAGGTACTCACAGATGGATTTCATGCAGGAATACGAAAAGTGGCTTCACAGCCCCGCCCTCTCCCCTGCGGAACACGCCGAGCTGGAGGCCATCAGGAACGATCCCAAGGAAATCGAAAGCCGGTTCTTCGGCCCTCTGGAGTTCGGCACCGCCGGTCTGCGGGGAACCATGTACACGGGCCTTCACAATATGAACATCCATGTCATCCGCTGGGCGACCCAGGGCTTTGCCGACGTCATTGCCGCCGAGGGTGCGGAGGGCAAGCGCAGAGGCGTTGCCATCTGCATGGACTGCCGGAACCACTCCATGGAGTTTGCCCGCGCCGCCGCTGAGGGTCTGCGCCGCCAACGGCATCCATGTCCGCATTTTCGAGTCTCTGCGCCCCACCCCGGAGCTGAGCTTTGCCGTCCGGGAATACGGCTGTCAGGCAGGCATCAACGTCACCGCCAGCCATAACCCCAAGGAATATAACGGCTACAAGGTCTACTGGTCCGACGGCGCTCAGCTGCCCCCCCTCACCACGCCGACGCCATTGCCAAACGGCTGGAGCAGATCGACATTTTCGGCGGCGTGCAGCGGATGGACTTTGACGAAGCCGTCAAGGCCGGCCTCATCGAAACCATGGGCGACGAAACCGATCGGAAGTTCATGGCCCATGTCACCGCCATGATCAACGATAAGGAGACCGTGGCCAAGGTGGCGGACACCTTCAAAATGGTCTACACGCCCTTCCACGGCTGCGGCTACAAGCTGGTGCCGGAGGCACTGCGGACGCTGGGCATCAAGCATCTGATCTGCGAGCCGGAGCAGATGGTCATCGACGGCAACTTCCCCACGGTGGTCTCCCCCAACCCGGAAAACCCGGAGGGCTTCTATCTGGCTATTGATCTGGCGAAGCAGAACGACGTAGATTTCATCCTCGGCACCGACCCGGACAGTGACCGGGTGGGCATCATGGTTCGGAATCACGCAGGCGAATTCCAGCCTGTCACCGGCAACCAGACCGGCGTGCTGCTGCTGGATTACCTGATCGGCGCCATGAAGCGCTCCGGCAGACTGCCCGCCAATCCCGTGGCTCTCAAGACGATCGTCACCACGGAAATGGCCCGCAAGGTAGCGGAGTCCAACGGGGTTAAATGCTACGATACCTTCACCGGCTTCAAGTTCATGGCGGAAAAGAAGAATGCGCTGGAGGAATCCGGCGAAGGCAAGGTCATCTTCTCCTACGAGGAGTCCTACGGCTATATGCTGGGCGACTACGTCCGGGACAAGGACGCCGTTACCGCCTCCATGCTCCTCACGGAGATGGCCGCATGGTACGCCGCTCAGGGCATGACGCTGTTTGATGCCCTGAACGCCCTGTACGAAAAGTATGGCTGGTACGCCGAAAAGACCCACAATCTGGTAATGCCCGGTCTGGACGGCCTGCGGGATATGGCCAAGCTGATGAAGGATCTCCGGGAAAATCCCCCGGCGGAGATCAGCGGCGTCAAGGTGGTCGTGCGAAAAGACTACACCGACGGCAGCGTTATTGACTGCGCCACCGGTGCAAAAACCACCATGGAGCTGTCCGGCTCCAACGTGCTGCGCTATGAGCTGGCGGATGGCACCGTCATTCTGGTGCGTCCCTCCGGCACAGAGCCGAAAATCAAGGTCTATATTCTGACGAAAGGCACCGATTCCGCGGACGCCGCCGCGAATATTGAAAAATACGGCAAGTGGGTCGCCGGGCTGAAGCCCTGAGTGTTTTCGCCCCCTGCCCTTACAGGAAAAAGCAGAGCGGGAGCATCCATTGGATGCTCCCGCTCTTTTGGCGCTTCCACTGCAACGAAGTATCTTAAAAAGTCGTCTGCGGCGAAAAACGGACGCAGGCCGCAGTCGGAACAAATTGGAAGGTCATGGGAAGAAAGCGTCTGCCCCTTGTCATCCGGCAGCAGGTATGATAGAATGTGGTGTTAAAAAATCAGGCGAATACAGGAGGGCTGCCTATGGAACGCATCAGCAAGGAAAACTACTATCTGGACATTGCCGAGACGGTTTTGGAGCGAGCGACCTGTCTGCGGCGGATTTATGGCGCGATCATCGTTAAGAACGATGAGATCATCTCCACCGGCTACAACGGCGCCCCCGCGGCCGGGCCAACTGTGTGGACATGGGCTACTGCTCCCGCGAAGCCATGAACGTACCGCGGGGCGAACGGTACGAGCTGTGCCGCAGCGTCCACGCCGAAGCCAACGCCATCATCTCCGCCTCCCGGCGGGATATGGTGGGCGGCACCATCTATCTGGTGGGCCGCAACGCCGCCACCGGCGAGCTGCTCAATGACGCCACCTCCTGCCTCATGTGCCGCCGCATGGTCATCAACGCCGGGCTGGAGCGGGTGGTCATCCGCCGGACGGAAACGGAATTTGAAGTCGTTCCGGTAGAAGCCTGGATCGCCGAGGACGATCTGCTGACCCCGGAAAATGTGGTCATGGATCTGAAGTAACGGAAAGGGAGTTGCTTCGTTGAAAGCGGGACTTGTCACCTTTTATCATATTCACCATTACGGGGCCCTGTTTCAGGCGGCGGCCACAGAGCGGGCCGTGGAGCATTTCGGCTGGGACTGCGAGATCGTGGACTATTTCGTTAATCAGGATACCGCCCTGTTCAAACGGCCTACCGGCCTTGGTTCCGCCGCCCATGACGCCCACACCGCCCTCCACTACAAGGCTCTGGCAGAGCGCTACCGCCGGTTTGAACAGTTCAGCCGGGATCATCTCCGTATCTCCGCGCATCACTATGATAGTTTTGACGCGCTGGCGCACGCGGAACTGCCCTATGATCTGATCCTGTCCGGCAGCGACCAGATCTGGAATCCGAAGATCTTCCCGGACGGCCGTTTCGACCCGGTGTTTTTCGGAACCTTTTCCCGGAAACGGCGCATTGCCTACGCGCCGTCCTTTGGGATCCCGGCTGTCCCCGACGGGATGCAGGCGGAGCTGAAAGGCTATCTGGACGGCTTCTCCCACCTTTCCGTCCGGGAAACGCAGGGCCGCGAGATCGTCCGCGAGGCGACCGGCAGGGATGTGCCGGTGGTGCTGGATCCCACCCTGCTGCTGACTGCGGAGCAGTGGGCCGCCATGGCCAACCATCCGGCGGACTATCCCACCGGCGGGTATATTCTCTGCTACTGCATCAGCCGTCCCGGCGCGCTGACGCCCTCATATCGCGCAGCTGCATCAGGAGACCGGCCTGCCGGTGGTACAGCTGTGCGGCATCCGGCAGAAAGTTCATCCCAAAGCCCGGCAGATTTTGGATGCCGGCCCGGCAGAGTTTCTGGATCTGTTCCGAAACGCCAGCTATGTGGTGACCAATTCCTTCCACGGAACGGTGTTTTCCGTTCAGTTCCACCGGCCCTTCTTCACCACGGTCTCCCCGGCGGAGCTGTCTGCCCCGGAGCGTTCCCGCACGGTGAGTATTCTCAGCCGTCTCGGCCTTGCCGACCGGGTCATCGGCAAGGGGGACACGGCGGAGCTGCTGTCGTCCGTCAACTGGGATGCCGCAGAAGCGGCGCTGGCCACCGCCCGGCAGGACTCTCTGCGCTATTTGCAGGCTGCGCTGGAAAATCAACCCTGCACGGAGAACGTCGGCGGGGCGCAGCAGAGCTTTGCCCCGAAGCTGGCAGAGCGGAGCCGCTGCACCGGCTGTACCGCCTGCGCCGCAGGCTGCCCCCACAACGCCATTGCCATGGTGCGGGACAAGACCGGCTTTGATTTTCCAAACGTGGATCTGGAGCAATGCGTCCACTGCGGACGCTGCACCCGGATCTGCCCCATTTTGCAGGAGCAGAATCCGGCGGCTCATCTGCCCGCTGCCTTCGCCGCCTGGAACCGGGATGACGCCGTCCGGAAGGACTCTACCTCCGGTGGCGCGTTCACTGCCATTGCGGAATATGTGCTGGAGGGCGGCGGCGTGGTATACGGCGCTGCCATGGACGGCCATCAGCATCTGCGGCACATCCCCTGCTTCCGGAAAGAGGATCTGTGGCAGCTGCGGGGGGCCAAATATGTGCAGAGCGATCTGCGCGGCGTATTCAGAGAGATCCGTGAGCTTTTGAAAAGCCGCCCGGTGCTGTTTTCCGGGACGCCTTGCCAAGTAGATGGCTTGTACCGCTTTTTGGGCTGCCGCCCGGAGAATCTTACCACCTGCGACCTGGTGTGTCACGGCGTACCCTCCCCGGCGTGTGGGAGCATGAGGCCCGCGCCATTGAACAGGACAAGAAAAAACAGCTGGCAGCCGTGCGGTTCCGCAACAAGGTGGAGGGCTGGAAAAACAGCCACTTTACCGCCGTTTATGAGGATGGCACCGTAGATTCCGCGCCGTTGTTTTCCACCGGCTACGGGCGGGCTTTCGGACGTGCGCTGTTCCTGCGTCAGAGCTGCTGCCGCTGCCAGTACACGAACCTGAACCGCCCCGGCGACTTTACGCTGGGCGACCTGTGGGGCTTGAAGCCGGACGAATTTCCGGAACAGCAGCACGCAGGCATCAGCCTGCTGCTGGTAAACACTCCTCACGGCAGCTACCTGTTTGACCAGCTGAAGCTGGAGTGTCAGCCCTTCCCGGTGGAGCGCGCCATCGCCGGAAATCCGCGTCTGGCAGGCCCAATCACTCCGGCGGCGGATCGAACCGCTTTCTTTGCAAGCTATGCCGTGGAGCCGTTTGAAGAGGTACGCAAGCGTTTCCTCAAGCTCCCCAGCCTGCCGGTGCGCGCCGCAGGAAAGCTCCTCTCCCCGGAAATCAAGGCCAAGATCAGATCCAAGCTGAAATAAGGAAAGCGAGACTATCGAAAAGGCTTTTCGACACGCTGAAACAAGCCCTCGGCAGAAAATCTGCCGGGGGCTTGTTTATTTTGGCCTTGCGCGTACGGGGATGGGAATGTCTCCCTTGCGGCAGGCCGCCAGCCTTACAGTCCCAGTGCCTGCTTGATGGTCATGACGGCCGGAACCAGCATCAGCAGCGCCAGCGCCGCCGTCCCCCACATGATGCTGTAGCTGACGGACTCCTTGTCCTTCTCCCGCCACTCCAGCGTGGAAAGAAAGGTGTACAGGGATTCCAATCCAAAACCGATGGCCACAATCAGGGCAATGCCGCTCCATCCCAGTGCGGAAAAGGCCATATACAGCACAAAGCCGATTCCGCCCACAATAGCGCCGTTGTTGATCTGTTTCCCCGGCTTCAGCCAGATATCTTTCTTCATAGTCTGATCCTCTTTTTCTTCAGTATCCGTTTACGATGCTGTCCAGCACCTTGCCGGCCACGGTTCCGGCCACAGAGCTGCCGCCGCCGCCGTTTTCCACCAGCACCACGAAGGCATAGGGCGCGTCTTCGTTTTGCAGGAAGCCTGCAAACCAGGCGTGGGGCGTCTGCCCCTCCCCTGCCTCCGCCGTGCCGGATTTGGCGCACAGCTCCATGTTGGGAAAGCGCTTGGTGCCATAGGTCTCCGTCACGTTGTTGGCCATGTATTCCGTGACAGTTGCCGCCGTTTTGCTGTCAATAAGCTGCTTTGTATGCCGGGTGATATGGGGCAGGGACGGGATACCCAGAGACGAGACGGTTTTCTCAATAAGATACGGCTCCGCCGCCTTACCGCCGCCTGCGATGGCGCCCATCCACAGCAGCAGCCCGCAGGGGTTCACCAGATCGTGATACTGGCCGATGCCCGCCCAGCCCAGCTGGCCGTCCGTGATCCCCTCCCAGTCAAAGGAGCCTTTGGCGGTGGGCAGGCCGTCTACGGAACAGGCGCTGGTCAGCCCCTGCCTTTTCCGTGTATTTCTTCAGGGTGTCCGCCCCCAGCTCCTCTGCGATCTGTGCAAACGCCACGTTGCAGGAGTGGGCGAAAGCCTCCTTCAGCGTCTGCTCCCCGTGAACGCCGGAGCAGGTGATGGTTTCGTCCCCAATCTGGACGCTGCCGGTGCAGTTCCATGTCCGGCTTTCCGCGTCCGGCAGGTTTTCCAGCGCCGCCGTCAGGGTCACAGTCTTGAACACCGACCCCGGCACAAAGGTCGAGGACAGGAAGCGGTTCAGGTAAGCGCCCTGATAGCGGTCGTTCTCCTCCAGATCCGCCGGGACATTCATGGGATCATAGCTGGGAGACGACACCATGCACAGGATCTCGCCGGTTTTATAGTTGTACACCGCCACCGTTCCGGCATGGCCGTTCAGCGCCTCATACGCCTCGTAGTTATACCGGGCGTCAAGGGTCAGATACAGGTCGCTGCCCTGCGCCGCGCCGAACGCGCCGCTGAGCAGGTTATATCCCGTCAGCTTGTCGGCAAAGGCGTTCAGAACGCCGGTGCCGATCTTGCCGTACAGATCCCCCACCGCATGGAGGGTCGCCTTGCGGACTTCCGCACCGTCGTAATAGGTGCGGTGGCCGTTCTCCACGGAGGACAACACGTCCCCATCCCGATCCAGCACCGTGCCGGAGATAAGCACGCCGTTGGAATCGTACAGATGGCGGTTGAAGGCGGAGGAAGCCCACTTGCCGCCCTCGGCGAAGTATTTGATGGCGAATACCAGCATCCCCGCCGCCAGCAGGATGGCCAGCGCCAGACACACCACAGCCCGTTTTTCAATTTTACGCATCGTCAGGCTCCTTTCCAAAGGGATCATCCACTGCCGCCGTCCGCCGGGCCGTTTCCTCTTTCAGCTTCCGCTGCGGCATCCGGCCAATGGCAAAGCTGGCATCCTCGCGGGTGTCCATGGTCTTCAGGTAGGCAAGCAGCCCCCATGCGGAAATCATGGCGGAGCCGCCGTTGGACACAAACGGGAAGGTCACGCCGGTCAGGGGCAGAATATCCACGGAGCCGAATACATTCAGGCAGGTCTGAAACACCAGCAGGGAGCCAGCCGCGCAGGCGGCAATGGTGTAAAAAGCTGGACCGGCCCGCACGGGAAGCCCGGACGGCGAACCACGCCAGCGTGAGAATACACGCCACCGCCAGCAGGGCAATGACCAGCCCCCACTCCTCGCTCAGCATCCCGAACACCAGATCCGTATCGCCGGCTGGAATGTTTTCCAGCCAGCCATTCCCGGCGCCCATACCGAACAGGCCGCCGGAAGCCGCCGCCGACATGGTGCGGGTCTGCTGGTAGCCGGAACCGGAGGCCGCCTCCCACGCGTGGCCCCACGCCGCAAAGCGGCTGAGAATATAGGGCTTGAACTTCACAATGATCCCCGCGCCGAACACCGCGCCGCCGCAGATCAGGGCAAGGGTCGCCGCATCCCCGGAACGAAGGTAGGCAATGACCAGGAAGGTGACAAAGAAGATCGCCGCCGTGCCGAAGTCGCTCATCAGCCCCAGCAGGCCGATGCACACGCCGGTCAGGACAATGAACAGCGTCAGGTTCCGGCGGCGGAACAGCCGTTCCAGCGTGGCGGAACCGGCAAAAATGTAGCAGATCTTGGCGATCTCCGAGGGCTGGAAGGACAGGCCGCCCAACGTGATCCAGTTGGTCGCACCGAATTTGGCCTTGCCCAGCACCAGCGTGATGCCCAGCAGGCCGATGGCACCGGCGGCCATGAGCCACCGCAGCTTCTTCACCCGTTCCAGATCCCGCAGAAACAGCCCCAGCGTCAGGAACAGTCCCACGCCGAGGATGATCGCCAGCAGCTGCTTGGGGAGGCTTCCCGGCACGCTGGAGGCCGTCACCGCAAGGGAGAGCGTGGACAGGTAAAACGCGATGGTTTCCAGCTCAAAGCCCACGCAGCGGCCCAGCCGCAGGATGGCTGCATAGAGCCACATGAACACCGTAAGGATCAGAAAGCAGCCGGGAATCAGGGGACTGGCCTCCTCCCCCGCCGCTACAGTCAGCTGCAGGGCGGTGAGGATCTGGAACACTGTCAGCCATAAAAAGGACGGCCACATGGCGGCGGGGCGTTCCGCCTGCCGCTTCTTTTCCAGCTCCTCCCGCTCTCCGATGGTCTGGGGCAGGAACACCAGGGGCACGCCGCCCAGGGTGATGGTGTCCCCCAGCTTCACCGAAGCTCTGTCCGCAACGGTACGGCCATTGACCGCCGTACCGCCCTTGGAGCCGAGGTCGTAGAGCGTCCAGCTCCCGTCATCCCCCCGGCACAGGGCTGCGTGCTGCCGGGAGATACTGGGGTAGTTCAGCAGCACATCGGCGGATTTGCTCCGGCCGAGAATATTTTCCCAATGGGTCAGGGGGATGCCGCTGCCGTTGGGCAGGCTCAGCTGCGCCCAGACCTCCGGCGTATGGGGAAGGCGCAGCAAAGAGCGGATGGCCCGGATCAGGATCAGCGCCGACAGGATGGGAAACAGCAGCCGTGCAACGGCCGTATACCATTCAGATACCAGCGGGTGCGCCGCCAGCCATCCAATGGCCTGTGTAAACTCCTGCAAACAGCTCCCTCCTTTCAGACTTTTAAAAATTCAGCAGTAGTATATCATTTTTTTCATTCCGTGTACAGTCTTCCGAAAAAAAGGCGCGCTCCCATTTTTCCGCTTTTCCCCTTGACCTTCTGTTCAAAATCCATTAAAATAAGAACTTGTATATGGTTATCACCCAGTGGGGACTTTTCCCCTCATCATATTGGAAAGGCCGATCGATATCATGAATCATCCCTACAAAACGCGGGACGGCGGCGCTACCGTCACCATCTTCGTTCCCTACGACTGCAAGAACCATTGCCCCTTCTGCATCAACAAGGGCGAATACGCAGACATGACTGGCTTCTCTCTGGAGAAGATCATCGAGAGCATCCGCCGGATGGATGCCATTACCCCCAAGTGCGACTTTGTGTTTACCGGCGGCGAACCTTTCGCCGACATTGAGAAATTACAGCTCATGCTGGACGAGATTCCCACCACCCACCGGGTATTCATCAACACCACGCTGCCGGTGTCCCAGGACCAGACGGAGGACGACATTCTTGCTTTCGCAGAGCGGAACAAGCACAAAATCACCTGCATCAACGTCTCCCGCCATATGCAGCACTATGTGGTGGAGTCCAACGATTCCCTGCTTGCCCGGCTGCCGGTTCCCTTCCGCATCAACTGCGTGCTCTACAAGGATTATCCCAAGGAGAACCTGATCCCCTTTATTGAGCGCTTCCACAAGATCCCCGGCGCCAGCATTCAGTTCCGTTTTGACTACACCGCCACCACGCCGGAAAACCTCTATGAGCCGGACAAGATCCTCCATGACCTGAAGGAAGTGGCGGAGTACACCGGTCTGGACGGCTGCCGGATGCGCTGCGGCTTTCACTTTGACTATCAGGGCATGGAGCTGACCTATCACAAGACCCTGCCCTATTCCACCATTGTGGAAACAGATCCCAAGGACGGCGTTACCTACGACATTCTGTACGATATTCTCATCAAGCAGACCGGCGAGATCCACTCTGACTGGACCGGCGTGGTGATGGACGTTCCCGCTTACGAAAAGGTTGTCTTTGAGCCTTACGACCTGAAATGGCTGGAGGGCGCTCCCCGGAAGTAAGGGAGCAAATCCGCGCACAAAAAGGAACACGGGGAATCGGTATAAACCGAATCCCCGTTATTCTTTTTTCACGGAAATCAGTGGATTGATTCTCTGTATTCCGCTATAATGGTCTCAGTCCCGGATCTTTTCCAGCGCGTCCCAGCACCTTCCCATTCGGAAAGCTGTTCCGGGCGGCTCATTCCCGTCAGGCGGGTCTGCGCCATGATCTACAAAACAGAATTGAGTTGAACTGAGGTGGAACACTTGAAAACATTCTTCAAAAGCAATATTGCAAAGATCTCCGCGCTGCTTCTCCTTGGGGTGCTTTCCTTCTGCTGGGCAGCCCCTTTATGACGCAGCCGGAGATCTACCAGCGATCCATAGCCTCCCTACAGGCAAAGCAGGAAACCGTGTTGGAGCTGACAGCGGCTTCTACCGCCGCTTCCGCGGCCATCACCCTGCTGCCCGGCGACACGGCCACGCCGATTGCCGATAAGCTGGCAGATCTGAGTGGGTACTTTCTCATCGTTCTCTGTGCGATCTTTCTGGAAAAATACCTGCTGACCATCACAGCCGGCGCCGCCTTCCGGCTCCTCTTTCCGCTGGCCTGCCTGCTGCTCATTGCATATGTTTTTCGAGGCAGGAAGCTTTTTGCAATGCTGGCTGTAAAGCTGATCTGCTTCGGCGTCGCCATTATGCTGATTATTCCTGCCAGCGTTTATGTGTCGGACACGATTGAAAACACCTACAGCGCATCCATCAATGCCGCCATTGAAAATGCCAAAACCACCGTGAAAGAGGCCGAGGCCGCAGAAAGCGCTGCCAGCGGTCAGGAGGAGACAACCGGGCTGTCCGGTCTGCTCTCCAAAGTCACTGACGGCATCAGCAAAGCCGCCGCAGAAACCGTGGGCCGTTTCAAGCAGGTGCTGAACAATCTGATCGAAGCGCTGGCCGTCATGCTGGTGACCTCCTGCCTGATTCCGATCCTTGTGATCCTGTTCTTCCTGTGGCTGGTAAAGCTCATCACCGGCGTCAGCATCCAGCTGCCGGGGCGCGGCAGCGCCGGAAAAGTCCATCCGCTGACGTCTCCAGACGACTGCGGCGAAGCCGACTGAGCCACGACATAGCCGCCCGGCCTATACATATCCATAAGAATCCCCGCCGCCTGCAAGCAGGCGGTGGGGATTTTCCGTATTATGCGATTTTCAGGAGCTGCTCCGCAGGTTCTCAGAAGGTGACAACCTCGTTGGCGGGCTTTTCGCAGGGCTTGATGGAGATGATGTGCATTACCGGGCCCTTGCCCTTGTAGGCGGAGTGATTTTCCAAAGCCATGCGTGCCTCGACTTCCACCCAGTCCCGGTTCTTGTACTTATTCAGATCCACGCCCTTGGCCACCAGACCCAAGAACTGCACGTCGTTTTCACAGCAGACCATGGCGAACCGGCCGGGGCAGTGGGTGCCGGGATACTTCTTGGAGTGGCACATGAGCAGCTTCATGTGAACGGTTTTCCCTGCCCAGCGGTCGGGGTAGTCCATCACGTCCACATACCACACGCCGTAGTCGTTGTCCGGAATGTCAATGACCTTCTGATCCAGGTCAAAGGGGCAGACCTCGCCGTTGTTGTAGTCCTCGCTGTTGCCCTCCAGGTCCTCCAGATAGATGTCCGCCCGGCGGTTCACCATCCGCAGGTTCCGCTTCCGCAGCGCGGCCTTCAGCTCGTCGGTGCAGCGGTTGAACACCAGCAGGTCGGCGTTGGTGATCTTTTCCATCATGATCTGGCCCATGTTCTTGGCATAGGTCTCAAAGGTATTGGCGTCCACAAAGGTCATCACCTGGTAGAGGACCCAGTTGGCGGGCAGCACCTCCCGGTACAGCCGCTCCATGGACCACATGCCGTTGTACTCAATGAGGACCTGCTTGGGCTTGTACTGCTTTTCCCATTCCTTGCACTGGGAGCAGGTGAGAGCGGTCTCCTCGTCCACGGTGACCACAGTCACGTTGTCCAGCGCCTTCTGCTCGTACTCCAGCTCGCCCTCTTCACAGCAGATCAGGAGGGTCTGTCCTCGCGGGCGAAGCCGTCCTCTAAAATGCCGTTGATAAAATCTGTTTTGCCGCCGTCCAAAAAACCGGCGATGAGATATACAGGAATATCAGCCATGAATTTTTTCGCTTACAGGCCGAACAGCTCTGCCAGCTTTTCCTCCTTCAGATTGGAACCGATCACGCACAGGCGGCCGGTGTAGTCGGGATGGCCCGCCCGGATCTCATGCTCCTCCGGCACATAGTCGAATTCGATCCATGCGCCGTCGGTGCCGTTCACGATGCCCTTGGCCCGGAGAATGGCGCCGTAGTCGCCCGAATCCAGCGCCGTCAGAATACGGTCAATATCCGTCTGGGCATAGACCTTCGGCGTCTCCTTGCCCCAGGAGGTGAACACCTCATCGGCGTGGTGATGATGATGATGGTCATGGCAGGAGCAGTTGGGATCGTCGCACTCGTCCTCGTCGTGGTCGTGGTGATGATGATCATGGTCATGAACTCGTGGTGGTGCTCATGCTCCTCATGGTCATGCTCCTGATCATGGTCGTGATGATGCTCATGCTCATCGTGATCGTCATCGTCATGGTGATGGTGGCAGGAGCAGTTGGGATCGTCGCACTCCTCCCCGTCGTGATGATGGTGATGGTGCTCGTGCTCATCGGCTTCATGTTCGGCCCGCATCTTCTCCAGCAGTTCATCGGCAAGAGAGACCTTTTCGATGGCGGAGAGGATGGCCTTGCCATCCAGCTCGTCCCAAGGGGTAGTGATGATGGCGGCATCGGCGTTTTTTCCCGGAGCATGGACACGGCAGCCTCCAGCTTCTCCTGCGTCAGCTTCTGAGTGCGGGAGAGGATGATGGTGCCGGCGGACTCAATCTGGTTATTGTAGAACTCACCGAAGTTCTTCATATAGACCTTCACCTTGGTGGCGTCTGCCACGGTGACGAAGCTGTTGAGCTTCATCTCGGGAACGTCCTTTACGGTGTTCTCCACCGCCACGATCACGTCGCTGAGCTTGCCCACGCCGGAGGGCTCAATGAGGATGCGGTCAGGGTGGAACTGAGTCTGCACGTCCTTCAAAGCCTTGTTGAAGTCGCCCACCAGGGAGCAGCAGATGCAGCCGGCGGACATCTCGGAGATCTGGATGCCGGACTCCTTCAATCAGCACCAGAAGCCGCCGTCAATGGTTCCGTCCTTTTCAAAAATTTTATACCACGGTTATCATACCACGAAATTGCAAAAATGCAACGCTGTCACAGAAAGTTTACAGCTTTTCGGGTCTGAATTTTTCGTATTCCGCCGCATTTTCCCCGGAAAAGCAGGAAGCCGGCTTCCTCAGCCCTTTCGGTACTCTGGCTTCCAGAGAAGCTCTTCAAAAGCTTTTGATGTACACATCGCAAAAGGCGCGCATCTCTTTTCATCCGCCGCAAAAAAGCCGTCATAGACGCCGACTACCCGCATTTTTGCACTGCGCGCGCCCTTGCAGGCTGCCAGACTGTCGTCAAACAAGGTGCAGGACTCCAGCCGCAGCGCTTTTTTTTCTTCATGCCCAGCTCCTGTGCAAAGGTCACAGACTCAAAGTATTTCATGAGATCCACCATAGCCGTGCGGCAGTGCACCGGCACGCTGGAGGTCACCAACGCCATCCGCCGGTTCTCCGCCTTGCACTGCTTTAAAAACGCCCGGACGCCGGGTTTCACCGTCACATGGGCGTAGGCGTCCTTGGCCAGCTCCATCCACTCCGCCATGATGGCTTCCTCGCTGTCCGGCAGATGGCAGAACTCTTTCGTAAACTTGGCAGCCAGTGGAAAAATGGTGTGAGCCACCCCCTCATAATAGGCTTTGGTATAGGGCAGGCCCCGCCGGGCCAGGAATTCCCTGTCCACGTCCTTCCAGACGCCGTTGGAATCAATGAGGGTACCGTCCATATCAAATAGATACATCTTAAAACGCTCCTTATCTGCTGTCTTTTTCCAGCCAGAATCGCCACGGGAAGTCCTTGGCCTCCTCCGCATAGTCCACGCCGATCCGTGGACCGGAGCAGAGATGCTCCGGCTCGATGGGTAGATCCTTCAGCCCGACGTCTGCCATGGAATCGCAGAGGAACAGGGTATCGCCCTCCAGGTCCAGCCGGTTCTGCGCTGTGGTAAGATCCAGCGCTTTGCAGACCTTGCCGGGGCCGTTGAGGAAGTTCTTCTTTCGGTAGGCGTTCATGGGCGCATCCCCGAACCGCAGGTGCTTCATGGTCTCCGCCCCCGCCGCCGGTTCCAGTCCCCGCAGCAGCACGGCAGAAGGTTCTCCCTCCGGCTCCGTGACGAAGTTCAGGCAGTGGTACATCCCGTAGATGAAATAGATATACGCATGGCCCGGAGCCATGAACAGCGTTTCCGTCCGGGGCGTGCGGCGGTAGTTGTAGGCGTGGCAGGCCTTGTCGCACCGGCCCACGTACGCCTCCGTTTCCGTGATGCGGCCCGCCAGCAGCGTGCCGTCCCGGTTCCGCACCAGATATTTGCCCAGCAGCATCCGGGCAATGGCAAGGGTGTCCCCGTCAAAAAATCATGGCGCAGTCTGGCCATGGCAGTCCCTCCTGTTATTTTGGCGGAAAATCAGTAAAAACCGACAAAAGCCGTCTGATTTTCTCTGCCGCCTTTGCGTTCTTCGGAGAAGTCGCCGTCTCCCTCTTGCAGTCCGGCCGCATTTCCTCTATAATCGCTATATTCGACATCTTGTGCATATTTTTTCATAATTATCCGTAAATATGCATTGGAAATTCACGAGCATCCCACCGGGAAAATACCCGCTTTTACTGATCATACCATATCTCATGGGGAGGAGCAAGCATATGGAACGCAGTTCAATCCGTCAATCATCCTTTGCCGTACTGGCGGCCCTGATCTGGGGTACCGCTTTTGTGGCGCAGAGCGTAGGCGCAGAATATGTGCCGGCGCTGGCCTTCAACGCGGCACGATCCATCATTGCTTTCGTGTTTTTGCTGATACTGTGCCTGATTCTGCGGCAAGTACGCCGCAGCCGCGGAAAGCCCGCAACCTCCACCCGTTCCCGGAAGGATCTGCTGACCGGCGGCTTCTGCTGCGGAGCGGCGCTGGCGCTGGCCTCTTTTTTCCAGCAAAAGGGGCTGGAAACCACCTCCTCCGGCAAAGCGGGATTCATCACGGCGCTGTATATCGTGCTGGTTCCCATTTTCGGCATCTTCTTGAAAAAGCGGGTGCCGAAGGCGGTGTGGTTCAGCGTGGTGCTGGCTGTGGCGGGCCTGTACTGCCTGTGCGTCACGGAGAGCTTTACCATCTCCTCCGGTGATATCTGCGTGGTGCTGTGCGCCTTTGTATTCACCTGCCAGATCCTGCTGGTGGATCACTTCGTTACGGTTGTAGACGGCATTGAGCTGTCCTGCTGCCAGTTTTTCTTTGTAACGCTGTTTTCTCTGGCAGGGTCGCTGGCTTTCGAGCAGCCCACGCTGGAAGGTTTCGGCATTGCCGCAGGCGCGATTCTCTACGCCGGGTTCTTTTCCAGCGGTGTGGCATACACCCTCCAGATCCTCGCCCAGAAAGGCTCTAACCCCACGGTGATCTCCCTGCTGCTGAGTCTGGAATCCGTATTTGCCACGATTTCCAGCGCTATCATTCTGGGAGACCGCCTCAGCGGTAAGGAATACTTCGGGTGTGCCCTGATGCTGGCAGCCGTCGTACTGGCGCAGCTTCCCGAAAAAAAGAATGCCTGAATTCCGCCTCAATCCTGAATCTTTCCGCAAAAATCCCCGGACTTCTTTGATGAAGTCCGGGGATTTTAATCTGCCGTGCTGAATACAGCTCAGCCCTCTTCCGCGATCTTGCGGCCCATGAGGACGCCCATGACGGAGGCCATCATCAGTCCGCGGGTCCAGCCGGAGCTGTCGCCCAGGCAGTGAAGCCCCTGGAGGCTGGTGTTGAAATCCGTGTCCATCTTCACCCGGTTGGAGTAGAACTTCAACTCCGGGGAATAGAGCAGCGTCTCATAGGAGGCAAAGCCCGGCACCACGTAATCCATGGCCTGGATGAAGTTGATGATGTTGGTCATGGCCCGGTAGGGCATGGCGGCGGTAATGTCGCCGGCCACGGCGTCCGGCAGAGTGGGGCGGATGTTGGACTGGGCCAGCTCCTTCTGCCAGGTGCGTTTGCCGTCCAGAATGTCACCGAAGCGCTGCACCAGGATCTGGCCGTTGGCCAGCATATTGGTCAGCTCGCCCACCTTCTGGGCGTAGGCGATGGGCTGGTTGAAGGCACGGAGAAGTTGTGGGAGCAGAGAATGGACAGGTTGGTATTGTCGCTCTTCTTCTCCTTGTAGGAGTGGCCGTTGACCACCGCCAGGTTGTTGTCGTAGTTTTCCTGACTGACAAAGCCGCCGGGATTCTGGCAGAAGGTGCGGACCTTGTTCTTGAAGGGCCGGGGATAGCCCACCAGCTTGGACTCGTACAGGACCCGGTTTACGGTCTCCATGACCTCGTTGCGGACCTCCACCCGGACGCCGATATCCACAGTGCCGGGGGCGTGGGCAATATTGTGCTCGGCGCAGAGCTTTTCCAGCCAGTCTGCGCCCCGGCGGCCGGTAGCGACCACGGTGTGCTTGGCGTAGATCTCCATGTCCACCTTGCCGTTGGACACGGAAACGCCCTTGCAGACGTCGTTTTCCAGAATCAGGTTGCTGCACTCGTAGCCAAAGTACATCTCTACGCCGTGCTCCTGTAAATACTTCTCGATGGCGTAGTAGATACCCTGTGCCTTTTCCGTACCCATGTGGCGGATGGGGCAGTCCACCAGTTTCAAGCCTGCCTGAATGGCGTGCTTGCGGATCTCCTTGCGCTCCTCGTCATTACCGAGACCCTCAATGTGCTCGTCCGCACCGAAATCCAGATAGATCTGGTCAGCGTAATTGATGGTCTCCTGTGCCAGCTCCGGGGTGATGAGGGTGGGCAGATCGCCGCCCACCTCATAGCTGAGGGACAGCTTGCCGTCGGAAAACGCACCGGCGCCGGAGAAGCCGGTGGTGATGTGGCAGTAGGGCTTGCAGTTGACGCACTTCTTTGTCTTGTCCTTGGGGCAATGGCGGTTTTCTACCGCCTGACCCTTTTCCACCATGATGATCTTCTGCCTGCTGCCCTTTTTGACCATTTCCAGGGCGGTGAAGATGCCGGCAGGACCGGCGCCGATGATAACAACATCTGCGTTCATATATTCCTAACTCTCCTTACTTTCCTGATAATTCTACCTGATGGCGCATCAGGGTCATAGGCGGCACCTGACGGGGCAGCCTGAGTTTCAACAGCATCTGGGGATTCCGGGGTTCCTCCACCACCGCGCCGCTCTCATCCCGCATCTCCGGGACGGTCATGGAAAGGGCCGCAGATCCGGCCCCACCAGCTCCACGGTGTCCCCGGTGCGGAACTTGTTCCGCAGGGAGATGACGGCGTCGCCATTTTCGTCACACTCCGTCACCAGCGCCACCACCTGCCACTCCCGGATGTAGCGGGAGTTTGTAATACTGGCCGGGGTAGCCGTAATAAAAGCCGGTGGCATAGGGCGGTGGCTGACATGCTCCACCTCATCCCGCCACACCGGGTCAATGGGGCGGCCCGCGGCGGCATCGTCCAGACAGTGCCGGTAAGCGCCGGTGACGATGGCGGCATAATAGGCGGATTTGGCCCGGCCCTCGATCTTCAGACTGGACAGGCCCACATCCAGCAGGTCATCCAGATGGTCGATCATGCACATATCACGGGAATTTAAAATATAGCTGCCCTTTTCGTCCTCCTCAATGGGGAAATACTCGCCGGGGCGTTTTTCCTCCATCAGGGCGTAATGATAGCGGCAGGGCTGTGCGCAGGCGCCGCGGCTGGCATCCCGGCCCGTCATATAATTGCTCAGCAGGCACCGCCCGGAATAGCTGACGCACATGGCCCCGTGAACAAAGGCCTCGATCTCCAGCTCTGCCGGGGTGTTCTCCCGGATGGTCCGGATTTCCTCCAGACTCAGCTCCCGGGCCAGAATCACCCGGGAAGCGCCCAGATCATACCAGCGTTGGCAGTGACATAGTTGGAAATGCTGGCCTGAGTGGAGATGTGGCGCTGGCAGTTGGGGGCATATTTCCCCGCCAGCGTAAAGGCACCCAGATCCGCCACGATCACGGCGTCCACACCGGCGTCATTCAGCTGTTCCAGATGTTCTGGCAAACGCACGATCTCATCGCCGCGGGGCATGGTGTTGATGGTGCAGTGGACGGCCACGCCGTGGGCATGGGCAAAGTCCACCGCCGTTTTCAGCTCCTCCGGGGAAAAATTTCCCGCGAAGGCCCGCATTCCGAAGGAGGTGCCCGCCAGATACACGGCGTCCGCCCCGTAGAGTACGGCCATTTTCAGCCGTTCCATATCCCCTGCCGGAGCCAGCAGCTCCGGCATTTTTCTCTTATCCGCCATAGGAGCTGCTCCCCACAAAGGCGTTGTGTTCCGCCAGCGTTCTGGAGAAGTGATGCCGCCCATCCGTCCCCAGCGCGTAGAAGTAATAGTCGGTTTCATTGGGGTTCATAGCCGCTTTCAGAGCCGCGCTGCCGGGGTTGGCAATGGCCGTAGGCGGCAGTCCCTTATGGAGATACAGGTTGTAGGGGGTATCGACCGCCTTGTCCGCGTTGGTGAGCGCACCGGTGTGGTCCGGCAGGCCGTACAGCAGCGCCGCGTCGATTTGCAGCAGCCCCACCGTCTCACCCTTGTTTTGCAGGCGGTTATAGATGACGGAGGCGATATCCCGCTGATCCGTACCGTCCGTCTCCTTTTCAATGAGGGAGGCGATGATGACCACGTCCTTCACGCTGTAACCCATGGACTTGGCCTTGGAGTCCGCATAGGCGTCCTCGTCAAAATGGTCGGCAAACGCATCGATCAGCTTACCCAGAGCGTTCTTGGCATTGTGATTCTTGTAGAACTCATAGGTGTCCGGGAACAGGTAGCCCTCCAGCCGGGTGACGTCCTCGGAGGAGTTGTCAATAAAGCTGTAGTCATAATTGGCGGTCTTGGCGGCTTCCAGCAGATTTTCTTCGTATTGACGCCCTTTTCCGCCAGCAGACGGATGGTCTGCCGGACGGTGTAGCCCTCCGGGATGGTCACGGTGACGGTCTCCGCCGTCAGGTTTCCGGATGAGTTGTGCATTCCCAGAATCAGCGCGCGGTAATCCATTTCCGTATTCAGCTCATAGGTGCCGATGCCGATCTTTTTGTCGGCATGGGAGATCCCGGCGTAGAGCTTGAAAAACCACTTGTACTTGATGAGCCCTGCATCATGGAGCTTATCGGCCACGGTGGACACGCTGTCCTCCGCCGTTACCTCCACAGTCGCCTTTCCATAGCGCCCCGGTTGAAGGCGCAGAAATCGGAGCCAAGCATCCAGCCCACTCCTGCCAGAATGGCGGAAGCCAGCAGAACAAACAGCAGATAGCCGCCCAGCCCCAGCACCGGGTTCCGTCTCCGGCGGGGGTATGGTGGCTCCTGTGGGGGTGACGGGCAGGCGCGCTCTCGCCGCCCCTCCTGCGCCCGCCGGACTTCCTGTGCATCCCAGCTGGCAGTATCCTCTCTTCTGTATTCGGACATTCGTTCCTCCTTGCTTTCCCGGTCCCCGGCAGGGAGAGCGGAATTCTTTCAAACCTTTTTCTCCGGTCAAGCCCGGGCCGGTTCAGCGGCATAAGATAAACCCATAAACCGAATGTGGGGTAATGATATGTGCTGCAACGGCAATGACGGCTCTTGGCTCTGGATCATTCTCGTTCTGATCGTGGTATTGGTCTGCTGCGGCAGCGGATATAGCTGTGGAAACCGCTGCGGAACCTGCTGCTGACAACGGGCGGGGGCTCCCCGCCCTATAGGACAGGCTTTACAGCAGCTTTCTCACCGTGCGGTACACCTGATTGTGGATATCCTCCACCGTCCGGGGGTCTCCGTCTCCCTGGCACAGCGGATCACCGTCCAGCCGCAGTCCTTCACGATCTCCCGAGCGGCAGCCCGGCAGTTTTTCAGATAGGTCTCATCCTGCTCATGGATGTCCGCCTGGGTGCCGGTGGCAGCCTCCCGCTGGCGCATCATCTTCTCCGTGATCTCCGTGGGCATATCCAGATAGAGCACCAGATCTGGCTTCGGCAACCCCAGAAGCCGGTACTCCGTGTCAAATAGCCAGTCCAGAAAGGCTTTCCGCTCTCCGGGCAGCAGCTTGGACGCCTGGTGGACGGCGTTGGAGGTGGTGTAGCGGTCCGCCACCACCAGACCTCCCGCCTCATAGAAAGCGCCCCAGTCCTGCTTATAGGAGGCATAGCGGTCCATGGAAAACATCAGGGACGCCGCGTAGGCGTTCACATCGCCGGGATGTTTGCCCAGATGGCCGTCCAGATACTCCTGCACCATGGCGGCGGAGGGCTTGCCGTACTGGGGGAAGGTGATGTTTTTATAGGGGATATTTTCCCGCTGCAAATGTTCGCACAGCAGCCGGGACTGGGTGGCTTTGCCGGAACCGTCGGTCCCTTCGAATACGATCAGCCGTCCGCTCATTTCCGCTTTCCCTTCTCCTGCCGCACATGGACCAGAAACAGCGGCAGCTTCATCATCCGGCCGATGCGCTTAGGCTCCTTGCACAGGCGGTAAAACCACTCCAGGCCGTGATCCGACCAGAACTTCGGGGCCCGCTCCACGGTGCCTGCGAATACGTCCAGACTGCCGCCCAGGCCGCACAGCACATGGGCGCCGGTGGCGGGGCCGTTTTTCGCCATCTGGCGGAGATCGCCACGCACCTGGGAAAATCCAGAAAAACGATCTACGCAGAATTACGGAGAGGCCAGGACGGTGAAAAGCTGGACCGGAACCAGCGCCCTGTCTATGACCCGGAACTGGCGCAGCGCCGTTTCCAGGCTAACCTCCGACGCAGAGGCAAGCCCCAGCAGGCGGGCACCTGATACGGAAGAATTGAAAAGGAGATACAACGCGATGGGCAAAAGGAAAGAAATCAAGTTCTTGTGCAAGGACGGGCAGACGCGAGAGGGGCGCCAGGACGGCGTAATGTTCTGGATCCGCAAAGATCAGAAGCGAGAGCAGGTTGGCCTCCCGGCTTTCTATGTGGCGGCCAATGACATCAAGGGCAAGGGCCGAACGATTTACACGGCTGGGCATGAGTATTTCACCCTGGAGGGCGCAAAAGAACTTTGCCAGCAGATCATGGCCGGAGAGGCAAACCTGGGAGAACGAAAGGCCAGATACGCGGCGGAGGACATAGAAAAAGAACGGCGGGCGGTTGCGGCTGCCACCGAGCAAGCCAAGGCTTTCCGGGACAAGCTGGAGGCCGCCGGGATCTCCTATCACGAATTGATGGCGCTGGAGCAGGCACATGAGGACCTGGGCAACATGGCACACAATATCCTGCTGGGCTGGGAGAATGGGGAGGGTTTTCCGCATGAGTGAAAACACTATGCTGGTGCCGCAGATGGGCATAACCATGGAGCAGGCCACGGCGAACTGTGAGGAACTGGCCAAGGCGATCCGCGAGATCACGGCGGGCGTTCTGACCACGGTAAACAGTTTCTGCAGATGGATCCAGCAGGTGGCGGCGGAGGTGGCAGCACAGCAGGAAATGGAAACGGCGCTGCGCTGGGCGTCGGTTGACAACCGCCCGCTTTATAACCGCTACCGCCACACCAAAAAGAAGCGGATCCGCAAGAAGTACGCCAAGCGGATCCTGGAGTGGTACAGAACGGAGGTGGCCCCGTGTTGAGGCTGAAAGCCAACAAAACCAGCCTTTACAATCTGGTGGCGACATACAAGCCCCTGCCGGGTATGCGCCGCGTGGATTTCCAGAAAGCGAATGGCCGCCCGGACTACTGGCTGGAATGGACGACGGACGACGGCCACACGAAAGCGTTTCTTTCCTCCTCCCTGGGGCACCCGATCCTGACGATCACGACGCACGACGCGGCGGGCGGGCAGCTGTACCATGAGGCGCACCGCCTTTCCGTTGAGGGCCTGCGGGAGCGCGGCATGGTGGAGGAAGTCACCACCGCCATGGAGAGGAGGCGGCAGGCACATGGCAGAGCGTAACGACATGACCGCGGCCCTGGTGACGGCCTACACCTCCCCGCAGCTGGCCGCAATCAACGAATACCTGGAGGCGGAAAAGGCCGTCAGGGCTGCGGCTGAAATATTAGGGCTTGACGCGGATCTGATGATTGCGGAGGCGGAGGGGCTGGCACGGGCTACGACATTTTCAAACGTGGAGGCCCTTTATTTCGTGGCAGATCAAGCCGCCAGCGGAAAGCGGGAGGTGAACGGCCATGCCTGACCATATCCCCCTCCCCGCCAAACAGTACAGCGTGATCTATGCGGATCCGCCGTGGGCATATTCCCAGGGAGGGAACACGAAAAGTTCCCACGGGATTGCAAAACAGCATTACCCAACCATGACCACCGCGGAAATATGCGCCCTGCCGGTCCGCGAAATCGTCCGAGAGGGGGCGGCCTGCTTTATGTGGGCAACGTTCCCCAATATCACGGAGGCCATAAAGGTCATGGAGGCGTGGGGCTTTACATACAAAACCGCGGCTTTTGTGTGGGTCAAAAAGAACCGCAAGCAGGGTGGCAATTTCATGGGGCTGGGTGCCTACACCCGCGCAAACGCGGAGGTTTGCCTGCTGGGCGTCACGCCGGGCTTTAAGGCAAAGACGCAGATCCGCGCCCACAATGTCCACCAGATTATAGAAGCCCCATTCGAGGGGCACAGCAAGAAGCCGGACGAAACCCGCCAGCGGATCGTGGAACTGCTGGGCGACGTGCCCAGGCTGGAAATGTTCGCCCGCCAGAGGGCTGACGGCTGGGACGCCTGGGGCAACGAAGCCCCGGAAGCATAAGGAGGACATATGAACGGAACAAGAGATCCCAAGGCTGATTTTTTGACCATTTACAAAGATATACGCCGCCCCGGTGCGGACAAGCTGCTGGCATGGCTGGCAAGCACGGACTTTTTCACGGCCCCGGCGGGAGCCAAACACCACGGCGCCCATGCTGGCGGTTTGGTGGTTCATAGCCTGAACGTCTGGAGCCGCCTGCGTGAAATCACACTGCGGGACACCATCGACGGAAAGGCAATTCTGGATCTGACGCCGGAAACCAACGAAACCGTGGCGATCCTGGGGCTGCTGCATGACGTGTGCAAGGCAGGCGTGTACCACATTGAAAGAAAACGCCGCAGGAACCCGGAAACGGGTGTGTGGGAGGATTACCTGGGCTATACGTTCCGGGATCCCCTCCCCCTGGGGCACGGAGAAAAGAGCCTGTACCAGATCGCCCGCTTTATCCGGCTGGAGGATCACGAAGCCCTGGCAATCCGCTGGCACATGGGAGCCTATGACACGGCGGCCCGCACAGACCTGCGGGACCTGTCCGCGGCCATGGACGCAACGCCATGGGTGTGGCGGCTGCATGAGGCTGATATGTGCGCCGCCCATATTGACGAAAGGGGCACGGACGAATGACAAAGCTGTTATGTAAGCCCTGCGCCGTCGATCTGGAGGCCAGGGGTAAGACTGTAAAACCCGTCGCGCAGAGGTGTGAGAAAATCACCTGTTCGGAGTGCGGACGCCGCCGGTTCGGTATCACCTATGAGGTGACCGGGCGGGCCACCAGAAAAAAGGAGGTAACGAAGAAATGAGCCAGAAAGGCGAAAAATACGCCCGCCGCATGGAGCGGCGCGTGGACAAGCTGGAGCAGGACGTGGCGGCCATCACCACCGAGCAGACCACCCAGGGGGTGCGGATCTCTGCCGTGGAGGACGATCTGGCCGTTTACCGGGCGGCGGTGTCCGCCCGTGAGCTGAAACAGGCAGCGGCGCAGGTTGAGGCCGCAAAGGAGCGCAGAACCGCCCGCGCGGCGGAGCGGGAGCGCAAAGCCCGCCGGCGCAATAAGGTTCTGGCCTTTATCGCCCTGGCGCTGTTCGTTGCCGTCTGCGTGGTCATGGTGGCCAAGGCGTACAGCGAGGAACCGGCGGCGGAACCTGCCGCGCCGGAAGCGTCGGCGGCCCCGGCGGCAATCCTGCCCACGGAATTGCTGTTCACCGCGGCGGCGGAGGAGGAATACATGGAGGACCCGCAGGAAACGGAAAAGATCGAGGAGGCGCTGCTGGCGCAGGGTTATTTCTCCCTGGCGGTTCCTATGCCCTACGAATGGCAGGACTACATGAGGACGTACTGCGAGGAATACGGCTGCCCCTATCCTCTGGCCCTGGCGGTGGCACAGACGGAAAGCAATTTCGACATGGACGCCGTGGGTGCCTCTGGTGAGGTGGGGATCATGCAGTTAAACCCAGGCCCCGGCGGTTCCTACCATGCGGAGATCCAGGCGGCCACGGGGCTGGATCCCACCACCGCCTCCGGGAATATCGCGGGCGGCTGCTACAAGCTGGGCCTGTATCTGGCCAAGTATGGCAGCGTCGAAAAGGCCGCCATGGCCTACAACATGGGCGAGGGCGGCGCGAGAAGCGCATGGGACAGCGGGATCACCTCCACCGACTACTCCAAGGCAGTCAAGGAGGCCATGGAAACATGGGAATGTACGGTGAACGCCTGGGGCGGGGTGTAACCCGCGAGGCCGCCCGCAAGTATGAAACGTCTGTGACGGAGCGGGCACGGCGGGAACGCTGGCAGGCCAGCGGCTGCGCCAGAGTGGTAAGCCGGAAATATGGCACCGTCGTGGTGCCGCACGGTTCCAATTTTGCCGCCCTGCTGAACGCGGCGGAGGTTTGGGGCTGTGACTGGACAGAAATACGGGACGCAGAGGTGTGGAGGGCCGACAAGGAGGAAAGGCCGGTGCCTATGCCGCACCTTATATAAAAGGAGGGTTTCAAATGCTGATTAACGAGGGCGGGCTGATCCGCGCCATCAAAAGAGCCTACAAAGCGGGCGGGTACACCGTCATGAACACCGGCAACGACGTGGCCATTTACACGGATCACTGGTTTGCCATGGCCAACCGCGCCCTGCTGCCGCGCAAGGTGCTGGCCGCCATCGTGGAACACATGGGCATGATCCCGGAGCGAGATATGCCCACGTCGATCATTAAGGACACGGAGCCGCAGCTGGTTTTGAGAGAAACGGCGGCGGACGATATGGACCACTGGCGCGGCGGTGACCGCGGCGAGGAGGTCACCATGGTGCCGGTGATTATGCAGGGGTTCCAGATTTACCAGCCGCCCGGCGGCGGTGCCTGCTGGGGTGTCCCCCTGTACCTGGTGGACATGATCGAGCGGGATCCAGCGGAGCATATCGGCGCGGACGTGATCGACAAGGACCGCCTGCTGTGGGAGGCTGACGGTGAGGCCGTCGTGATTACCGCAGTACGGAAAGCCTGTTCCGGCTGGGCAAAGGAATGGGAGCGGGCCGTGTGGAACGCCCTGGAGGGTGTGGACCTCCACAAAGAGGAGGCCGGACGGTGAACAACTTTGAAAGGATCACGGCCTCCCCGGAGGCCCTGGGGGACTTCCTGGGCGCCCTCCCTATCCTGTCCGGCCCGTGGGACGACGATTTCCACCGGGTATTTTGTGACAGCTGCGACGCGGAGAACTGCGACGCTGAAAACTGCGCCCACCAAGCTGAACGGAATAGCCCTACCTGGTGGCTGAAACGTGAGTGCGACGACACGGATCTGACAACCGCACCGGAAGAAATTAAAACCGCCATTCTGGAAAACGACAAGCTATTACGCGAACGGGAGGCGGGGAAATGAAAATACTGATCGGCGGAAGCCCGTGCACCCATTGGAGCATCGCGCAGACGAAGAACCGCGAAACCGAAGCCAGCGGCATAGGGCTGGGAACTGTTCTTGAATTACCGCATTGCACGGGATAAGTACCAGCCGGATTTTTTCCTGTACGAAAACAATAAAAAAGTATGTCGCCCGCTATCCGGGCGCAGATCACGGCGGAGTTAGGCGTGGAGCCTGTTCTGATTAACAGCGCCCTGGTGAGCGCACAGAACCGCCAGCGTCTGTATTGGGCGGGCAGGCGGAACCCGGACGGTACATACAGCCAGGTGGCGGTGGAGCAGCCGGTGGACCGTGGGATCCTCCTGCGCGATATTCTGGAAAGCGGTGTCTGCTGGAAAGAAAAAGGGTATGCCCTGCTGTCCACAACTGGAGGAACCACGGTGGACGACATGGTTTCCAGACACCAGCGGAATGGTGCGGCGGAACCTGTTGCCATTAAGCCGCTGACCGAAAAAGAAATGGATTATATGGTGCGCGAAACCAAGGACGGGCGGAACCATTTTGATTTCGATTATTTCCACGACGCAAGGCAGGAAAAAAGCGCCTGCGTGACGGCGAACACCCACAAGGGCGTCCCATATAACGTTCTGGTGGAGCCGGTGAGGATCAGGGACCATTGAGAACGACGCAAAGAACCAGACTTTTGACAGCCAGCAATACCGTGTTTACAGCCCGGACGCCAAAAGCGTAACCCTCTGCGGGAATGGCAGCGGCCTGGGCGCAAAAACCGGGCTTTATGCCGTCCCTGTGGCTGGGCGCGTCGTGGGGCGCAGGATCAACGAGCAGGGGCACCGCGACGATTACAACGAGGAGATCGAGCGGATCCAGCGTTTCGAGGTAAACGAGGATCCGAACAAAACAAATTGCCTGTCAACCGTGGAAAAAGACAATATGATCGCCGTCCCCGTCCGCGTCGGCGCCATGCCGAACAAGGACGGCGAACTGGGCACCAGCCAAAGCCGCCGCATTTACAGCACCGACGGCAAGAGCGTTTCCCCTGCAGGCAAGGCCGAACGGCGGCGGAGCCGACGGTGCGGCCACCGGCCTGTATGCCGTGCCCGTTATCCCGGACGGGAAAGGGCAGTTTGTAATTAAGGCGGCAGGCGGAAAAGAAATCCCAGTTTACGAGGTTCGCGGCGGGCGGATCAAAAAGGGCATACCCCATTTGGCAGACGGATTTTAATCATTCGCAGACCGTGACGGAAAAACGCCTCCAACCGTCCCAGTTTCACGAGGTTCGCGGCGGGCGGATCACCCATTTTACCGGGCTGACAAGGAAAGACATACCCCATTAAAAGCTGGCGCGGAGACACCGCCTTTATGCAACATCATACGCCGTACAGACGGAAGCAAACTGACCGTGGGGCGACGCCTTCCTTCGCGCAGAGGCGTATAAACTGGAGGTGCCCGCCAATGGCTGAAATAATCCTGACGGGCGACGCGCTGGAGCAACTGCGGAAATTGCCGCCCGAAAGCGTCCATACCTGCGTCACCTCTCCGCCCTACTATAATTTGCGAGATTATGGCGCGGCGGGTCAAATCGGAAACGAGGCCAGCGTGGAGGAATACCTGCAATCGCTGGTTTCCGTTTTCCGTGAGGTCCGGCGGGTTCTGCGGGCAGACGGAACCCTGTGGGTGAACATGGGCGACAGTTACGCCACCAGATCAGGAAGCCAGCCGCCGACGAACACCCGTAATTCCTGCGGCCACACGGCAAAGCATACGCCGCGGGGCTACAAATACAAAGACCTGATCGGCGTTCCCTGGCAGCTGGCTTTTGCCCTCCGGGCAGACGGGTGGTATTTGCGCCAGGATATTATATGGAACAAATCCAACTGTATGCCGGAGAGCGTCCGGGATCGCTGCACCAAGAGCCACGAATATATTTTCCTGCTTTCCAAATCGGAACGCTATTATTTCGACGCGGCGGCGATCAGCGAACCCGTTACATCAACCAAGGGCAACGCCAGGACGTTCCGCGGCGGCGGTGCCTACACCGGCGGGCGGGCACACGACAACAGCGCCCAAGTGGAGCGCGAGAGCCACGGGAACCGAGAAAACCAGACGGGCCGCCGGAACAAGCGGGACGTGTGGACCGTAAGCACAAACGGCTTTCGCGGCGCCCATTTTGCCGTGTTTCCTGAAAAGCTGATTGAACCCTGTATTTTAGCAGGCAGCCCATTGGGCGGCACGGTCCTGGATCCGTTCGCCGGGAGCGGCACCACCGGAGTGGTGGCCAAACGCCTGTGGCGCGATTTCATAGGCTGCGAGATCAACCCCGACTATGCACAAATGGCAACTGACAGAATAGCGGCGGCCACGCCGTAAGGAGGGCACCGTGGAAGTAACTGTAAATATGACCGCAGAGGAGTTTCTGGAGTTTGTGGCCTGGGGGAAAGACCGGGACTATTACAAAAGCAGGCTGGACAAGGAACTGAACAAGCGGGAAATACTGGCAAATAAAACGTGCTGGGCCATCGACGCAGATCCGAAGAAGCCCGGCAAGGTCAAAATCATTGACCAGGAACACGCGGCGGAATTGCTGGAAATGGCCAAGGATTACCTGGCATAAAAAGAAAAGCCACCTGCGCCCGGTGCTGTCAACACGGCGCAGGTGGCAATATAGACGACGGAAAACCGTCCGATATACCTATATTATATCAGGTTCCCGGACGGAATACAAGCCGGAAAAAGCGACGGGGCCACGGCCCCGTATAGCGCCGGTAAGAGTGATTAGTAAAGCGACCAGCAGCAGAAAAGGAGGCACCCATGGCCTACGTTCATAGGGTGGTGAAAGCTGGTCCGTGTGTCGAACACAAGAAAATGCAATCTTTCCGGGTTCACACCAAAGGAGTGAAGCGCGGCCCAAATACTGGACACACCACCGAGAAGCAGGAGCGGATCAACGAGCGGGTGGCAGAGGAACACCTGCGCTGGGATATAAACGCCAATTTCGGCCATAGGGATCTCCACGCCGTTTTACACTACTACGTCAAGGACAGTTCTTTCGAGGAGGTCCTGGAGAACAAGGCCGCCTTTCTGCGGAACCTGCGGAAACTCTGCAAAAAGCGCGGGATCACGTTCAAGGCCGTGGTGGTCATAGAAACCAAGCGCATGACCAACCCGCACATTCACGTTATCATTTCCCGCATGGATCCGGAGATCATCACGGAGGCGTGGGAGAATGTCCCAAGAGGCGGCGGAGGTATCAGCTTCAAGCCTATGGACAGGCGCGGAAACCACTACAAGCTGGCCGCCTACCTGATGAAAGAAAGCCGTTCCACCATGGAGAGGTACAGAGAGATCGGCAAGCGCGGGAAGCGGTACAGCAAAACGCAGAACATGGACAAGCCGGAAATCACATACACCGCCGTGCCTGCGTCCAGCTGGAGAAAGGACCCGAAAGCGAGAAAGGGCGCCGTGCTGTATAAGTTCGACGACGGATCCACCTGCCGGAGCGGGTGGCATGAGATCAGCGGTTACCCATACCAGGAGTATTTCGAGATTTTCAACGAATAGGAGGGTTTTCTGTGAAAATCTACATATCAGGCAAGATCACCGGGGACAGGCGTTATAAAGCCAAGTTCCGAGAGGTGGAAAAGAAGCTGGCGGCGGCGGGCCATATCGTCCTGAACCCCGCCACGGCGCCGGAGGGGCTGCGCCCCGTGGATTATATGCGCCTGTGTTTCGCCATGATGGAGGCGGCGGACGTGGTTCTGTTCATGCAGGACTACCAGGACAGCCGCGGCGCCATGCTGGAATGGGCGTGGTGCCAGTACGTTGGGAAACAGACCTGTTTCGACCTGGCGGCGTTCGGAGGTGCAAAAACGGAATGAAATGGCATATTGCAAGCGTCAGCTGGGGCAAGGACAGCCTGGCCATGCTCCTAACGCTGATTGCCAAGGGCTACCCGCTGAACGAGGTGGTTTTCTACGACACCGGAATGGAGTTCGAGGCGATTTACCACACGCGGGATCAAATGCTGCCCCGCCTGGAGCAGTTGGGGATCAAGTACACCAGGCTGGAGCCGGAAAACCCGTTCCTGTTCGATATGCTGGAAAGGCCGGTTTGCAGTAAGCAGAAAGGCACCCACCAAGGTTATGGCTGGTGTGGCGGCCTATGCCGCTGGGGAACCACGGGGAAGCTGAAAGCCATAGACAGGTACGCGGAGGCGCGGGACGCTATGGTTTACGTTGGCATAGCTGCCGACGAAACGCCGCGCCTGGAAAAAGAACGGAAGCCGTATAAACTGCACCCGCTGGCGGAGTGGGGTATGACGGAAGCCGACGCCCTGGCATATTGCTATGAAAACGGGTTTTCGTGGCTGGAGGGCACGATCCGCCTTTATGACGTGCTGGACCGTGTTTCGTGCTGGTGCTGCTGTAACAAGAACCTGCGAGAGCTGCGGAATATGTGTATTTACCTGCCGGAATACTGGGAGCGCCTGAAAGACCTGCAACGGAAGATAGACAGACCCATGAAAGGCTATTACAAAGGGCAACCGCGCGGCGTGTTTGAACTGGAACAACGGTTCCGCGCAGAATTGGAGCGGGAGGCGGCGGACAATGCTTGAAATAACCCCCATGACGCTGAAAGAGGCCAACGCATACGTCGAGCAAAACCACCGGCACCACGGGCCTGTGGTGGGGCACAAGTTTTCAATAGGCTGTTCCGACGGGGAGAAAATCGTGGGCGTGGCTATTGTGGGCAGACCTGTGGCGCGGCATTTAGACGACGGGTGGACGCTGGAGGTAAACCGCCTCTGCACAGACGGAACCCGCAACGCCTGTTCCATGCTTTACGCCGCCGCGTGGAGAGCCGCCCGCGCCATGGGGTATAAACGCCTGGTGACCTACATTCTGGAGAGTGAAAACGGGGCCAGCCTCCGGGCAGCTGGCTGGAAGTGCGTGGGACAAGCTGGCGGCCTCCGGTGGACCGGAAAGCGCAGGCCAGAGGTTGACCTGTACCCGGCGCAAATGAAAATCAGGTTTGAACGGGAGGTATAAGCGCATGAGTATTATTTGCATAGCCAAGGGAACGGCCACCATAGGCCTGACGACGCGGGGCGCAGATGGGCAGATCATAAGCCAGACACCGGCGCGGTGGGAGCATGACCCGGACGGCGGGTGTGTTGCCCTCTGGACTATGAACCCGGAAACCGAGGAACAGGAAGCCCCGGCGCGTATCTATGGCGACTGGCAGGCGTCGGAATACCTGGGCGACATTCTGGCGGAACTGAAACCGCGCCGCAAGGTGAACCTGCCGGATTTCCCGGCAATCGTCCGCGCGGCCATGGCCGACGGTATGGACATTTGCGTGTACTGCCAGAGTTTTGGCTGTAACGAGTGCATAGTGAACGAGTGGAAAAACGAAAGGAGCGACGAAGAATGAACAAGACGAAAATTGACTGGGCCACAATGTCCTGGAACCCCGTAACCGGCTGCCGCCATGGCTGCCCGTACTGCTACGCCAGGCGAACGGCCACACGCTTCAACGCAGGGCTGGAGGATCCGGCCCCGCTGGCCGGCGGCCTCCATGTGCTGCCGGAGAAGATCAAGGCGACGCCATACCCGTATGGTTTCGAGCCTACCCTGCATCGCTACCGCCTGGGCCAGCCGCAGAACACAAAGGAACCGCAGACCGTGTTTGTTTGCAGCATGGCGGATCTGTTTGGGCGCTGGGTGCCCACCTCCTGGATCGTGGAAGTTCTGGACGCCTGCCGCAAGGCACCCCAGCACCGCTATTTGTTCCTGACAAAGAACCCGGCCCGGTATCTGGAGTTGGACCACCTGGCCCTCCTGCCCCACGAAAGCAATTTCTGGTATGGCAGCACCGTGGCGAATATGGACGCGGTGGGAATGTACGTCATGCAGGGTGTGAACATCAACAGCTTTTGGAGCATGGAGCCGCTGCTGGGGCCGGTGGACATGGCCGCGGCGGAGGGTTTACCGGAGTGGGTGATCCTGGGCGCCGAAACCGGCAACCGACCGGACAAGGTGACGCCCGCCCGCGAGTGGGTGGACAACATCGTGGCATTTTGTGAGGAGAACGAGATCCCTGTGTTCTTCAAGGACAATCTGCGGAAGTATTTCCCGGATCTCCCTGCCTCTGCTTTCCCCTGGGAGGTGTGAGCCGTGGAAAACACCGAGAAAGTGGAGATCGGTTACACCGTGCCGAAAGAACGCTGGCAGGAAGCAGCCAAGAACCTGGAGGAACTGGGGAACGTGCTGGCCGCTGGATTTCTGAAACAGAACAAGGACGGGCGCGGGAAAGAGGACGCGGACGCGCTTATGGCGGACATTGTGCTGGCCTGCATGGCGCTTTACCATGTGGCGGAGTTTGCAACGGACAAATGCCGGATCATTCCGCTGCCCGGCAAGGACGGAGGTTAATATGCTGGCTGTGCTTATGAGCATGGCTGTGCTTATGAGCATGAAACCGGAGTGGTGGGAGAAGATCCTGGCCGGCGAAAAAACGTTGGAAATCCGAAAGACACACCCGCAAAATGAAAGGCTTGAATGGCCCGTGACCGTTCTGGTGTACGTCAGCGGCACCGGAGCGGTGCAAGGTCAATTCCTTTGCCCTGGGGAAGTATCATACCGAACCATGCAAGACCTGGAAGAAATGTCATGCGTTCCGCGTGAGGATCTGCTGAAATACGCAAAAGGCAGGCGGCTTTCCGGCTGGATCGTCCAGTCACCGGAGAAGTTCGACGCGCCCAGCCCTCTGGCAGAGTTCGGCCTGGACCGTCCGCCCATGTCGTGGCAGTATGTGGAGATCCCGGACGCGGCGGAGGAATAGAAAATGTTTGTTATCATGGACGAATTAAGCCCATGGCCGCCTGTGAACTGTAACGACTGCCGGAACGTGAGTTGCACGGAGGCGGAGCAGGAAAAGGCCATGGGGAAACCACCGCATATTTGCCGGGAATACAAAAAGCGGGTTTTTCACGGCACGAACAAGCGCGGCTTTCATAGCTGCCTGCACCCCTGCGTCGATTGCATAAAAGACCGCTTCCGAAAGTTTGAAAGCCGGGGGAAAAAGCGGGAACGCATGATCAAGAACGGAGCGGAGAAGTGAAAGCAGAAAAGCCACCGGCAAGCCCACAATGTACGGACTGCCCACTCTGGAAATATGGCGCTGTGTCCTGCGCCCGCTTTAATCTGCGCTATGCGCTGAATGAAATGTTAAAAGAACTCCCGTTCTTTTGCAGAACGGCGGAGGGAAAAAATTGTTTGCCCGCATAAGGAGGCCAAGAAATAACATGGCCATAAACGTTTCCGACCTGCCGCCGAAATATCAGGAGCAGGCCATGAAAAAGTACATGGAGCAGCAGAAACAGCGGCGGGGGCCAGCACCTCCCGCCGCGCCGCCGCAGGATCCGGCAAAGGGCACGAAATACCACAACACCCCCACCGAGCGGGTGACAGCCTCCGGGGCCGTCCTGCATTTCGACAGCCAGAAAGAAGCCCGCAGGTTCGACGTTCTGGCTGCCCGCCAGGCAAGGGGGCAGATCCGCGATCTGCGCCTCCAGGTGGATTTCACCCTGCAGGAAGCGTTTACCGACACGGAGGGAAAGCGGGTGCGGGCGATCCGCTACAAGGCGGATTTTACATACTACCAGCCGCCAAACAGGCAGCTATACGGAAGTCATGCGCCATACTACGCAGAACAAAGCGGGGTGCCCTGGGAGTTCGTCGTGGAGGACGTAAAGAGCAAGGCAACCAGAACGGCCAAGTATGCCATGAAAAAGAAAATGCTAAAGGACCGTTTTGGGTACGACATTACCGAGGTGTGAGAATGAGCAAAAAGACAACGGACGAAACCCTGGGCCGTGAGGCTGTCAAGGAATACCTGCAGCAGTACCACACGGCTGTGGGGAAAAAGCGGATCCTGGAGGAGCGCCACCGCGTCCTTTCCAGCGAACTGCGGGCGCCCAGTACGGGGTCCGCGTTCAGGTTGACGCCGCCGACCAAGCCGACAAAGACGGACGGATCCGTGTCCGTTGTCTTTCGGATCTCCGAAGTGGAGGACAGGATCGAGGAGCAGCGGGAGGAAATGGCCAAGGCCGTCCTGAACGTTATGGATTTGATCGACGTATTACCCGCCAACTCCACCGAGCGCACCGTGGTGGAAATGCGGCACATAGATTGTCGGGGCTGGGATAAGATCGCGGAGGCCCTTTACATGAGCCGGTCCAATGTGTTCAACTACTACAACGCCGCCCTGGATAAAATCCTGGAGAACAAGCGCAACCGGAAACTGCTGGAGGAATACATGGCCCGGAAGCAGCAGCGGGCAGGGCCGCACGGGCGGAATAATCGCCCTGAAAAGTTTGGACGCTTTTGGACTATTGACCGTGCTATACTGATAGCATGGAAAGCAGCGCAGGGGTGAAACCCTGAAACGAATACCGAGAACCACCAGCCGAAAGGCCGGTGGTTCTTTGCTTTCCACACCATGGCCGGGGAGTGTACCACGGGGGCTTTCCTCCTTTCACCCTGCGCCGCTGCGGCGTGTGCATACGCGGCGGCCCGGCCTAACCCTCCCGCCCTGGGTGCCTTTGCCGAGGGGCACCCAGGGCACCCGTTAAGACCCCGCACCCCCCTGTGTAGGTACTCCCCAGCAGGAAAAGCCGTGCGGGGCAAGGAAAGCCCGACGTTTTACCCTGTGAAAACAGAAAAAAATCCGGCTGTTACGTTACGGTTTTTTGAAATGCCGGGAAAGTTATACCCCCCTACGGGGGTATAAGCCGAAAAAGGAGCGGCGAAAAAAACGAAATCGACCAAAACCGGAAAAGCGAAACCGGCGGGGCACCCTGCCGGAGCAAAAAGGAGGTGGCGCCGGTGGCGGAAAAGAAGCAGACCGGCGGCACCGGAAAGCGGGCAAAGAGCGAAAAGCCGGCGGTGCTGTCCGGCACGGTGCCGGAGTGGTCCAGCACCACGGTGATCTCCCAGCTGCTGGGGAAAACGGTCCGCCGTGTGCAGCAGCTGACCCAGGAGGGCGTCCTGGAAACAGAGATCCCGCCCGGCGGCGGTGCCCGCAAATATAGAACCTGCGCCACGGTCCAGCGTTATGTGGCATACGTCGAGGCGAAAGCCCAGGAAACCGGCGAAAACAGCCGGGCGGCGGAGTTGACGCTGAAAAAGCTGGAGGCGGAGGTTGAACTGAAAGAAAGCCAAGGCCAGCTGCACCGCCTAAAAACGGCGATTGCAGAGGGGCGTTACCTGGCGGCGGATCACGCCACCGAGGAACTAACCGAGTTCATGGCCAGCTTTAAGAAATTCGCCATGAATATTCCCCCGCGCATGGCTGGAACCATGTCCGGCTATGCTGACACAGTGGCGATCCGTGCCATGGAAAAGGCCATGCGGAAAGAGTTGGAAAGCCTGCTGGCCGCGTTCTCTGACGGCGCGATCATGGAGGAGCGGGAGGACGCGGCGCCATGAGGAAATACAAGCAGGAACCCTATACCGTGCCGCCGTGGATCTATAACGCCATTCAGGTGCTGCGCCCTGTGGAGCGCCTGACGGTTTCGGAGTGGGCGGCAAAATACCGCGTACTGCCGGACGGAAACGCGATCCCAGGCCCCTGGAGCAACAGCGTGACCCCGTACCTGGTGGAGATCATGGACACATTTTCCGACGACATGGTGGAGGAAATCGTGTTCGTGAAGCCAACCCAGGTGGGCGGCACGTCTGCCATGGAGAATATGCTGGGAAGCCTGATCGCGCAGGACCCGGCCCCGGCTATGGTGGTTTACCCGTCGGACGACCTGGCGGAGCGCACCACGGAAAGCAAGCTGGAGCCAATGGTGAAAAGCTGCAAGGTTCTGGCTGATAAGTGGCGGAAGAACGACAGCAAGAAACTGGCGCTAAAGTTTTCCGACATGACCGTGTACCTGACGGGCGCGAACAGCCCGGCGGATCTGGCCAGTACGAATATACGTTACCTGTTTCTGGACGAAGTGGACAAGTTTCCGGGCGCGTCTAAGAAAGAGGCCGACCCCGTTTCCCTGGCGCGAGAGCGCACAAAAACCTTTTTCAACCGCAAAATCTTTATGGCCTCCACCCCCACCCTGAAAACGGGCCATATCTGGAAAGCCAAAGAGGCGGCGGAGGCTGAAAAGCATTACTTTGTCCCGTGCCCGCATTGTGGGCAGTACATAGAACTGAAATTCGGGTGCCTGAAATGGCCCAGCAAGGACGACGTACCGGAAAACACCGACCGGGCGGAAATGGCCGTGTATGTGTGCCAAGCCTGCGGGGCCGTGATTACGGATCAGGACAAGGGGAAAATGCTGCGGGCTGGCCGCTGGCAGGCTGTGAAGCAACGGACGAAGAACCCCAAAAGCGTGGCCTTTTGGCTGAACACCCTGTATTCCCCGTTCACCCGTTTTTCCGATATTGCGCGGGAGTTCATGCGGAGCAAAGACGACCCGGAACTGCTGCACAACTTCACCAACAGCTGGCTGGCGGAGCCATGGGAGGACACGAAGCTGAAAACCAACGCGGAGTTGGTCATGGAGCGGCAGACGGAAACGCCGGAGTGGACGCTGCCGCCATGGACGAAGCTAATTACCGGCGGGATCGACGTACAGGAAAATTGCCTGTACTGGACGATCCGCGCATGGGGCGACTACATGACCAGCCAGAACGTGGCCCACGGGCAGGCGCTTTCCATGGCAGAGGTGGAAAAGGCCATGAACGTGGAGTTTTCCCTGCCGAACGGCGACACGGCCATGGTCAACCTGGCCCTGATGGACAGCGGCGACCAGACCGACGAAGTTTACGAGTTCTGCGCCATCAATTCGGACTGGGTGCTGCCATGCAAGGGCACCAGCACCATGCTGTCCCATTACCGCCTTTCCGTGGTCAATAAGGCCGGCAGCAAGGCCCACGGCATGACCCTGGTACTGGTGGACGGCGGCAAGTATAAAGACCAGATCGCAGCCCGTATGCGGAAGCCGAACGGGACAGGTTCCTGGCAGGTTTACAAGGACTGCGACATGGAATACGCCGAACAGGTAACGGCGGAACACAAGGTAACCGAACGATCCGGCGGGAAAGAGGTCCAGAAATGGGTGCTGAAATCCTCCCACGCTGACAACCATTACCTGGACTGCGAGGTGTACGCAGCCGCGGCGGCGGACGTTATGGGCGTCCGGTCCCTGTACCTGAAAAGCGTGGAGGGACAGGCGGCGGCACCGGAGCCGCGGAAACCGGCCAAGCAGGAACCGCGACAAAGCCAGGAAGAAAACTGGATCAACCAAAATGACACATGGATCTGACAGGAGGCCACCAAATGAGTACAAACACAAAAGCGGCTGAAATGCTGGAGCAGGTAAACAGCGCCATTTCCGCCGTTCTGGCCGGCGGCCAGTCATACAAGATCGGCAGCCGATCCCTGACGCGGGCGGACCTGGCCCAGCTGAAAGCCATTCGTGACGACCTGGAGGCGCAGATCGACAGCGGGACGGACAACTGCCTGCTGGATCGCACCTTTGTGGCGTTCTTTGACGGGAGGTAACCATGGGAGCCTTTGACAAAATTGTGGCCGCTGTTTCCCCGCGCCGCGCCTGTGAGCGCGAGGCATGGCGGCAGCAGCTGGAGATCCTGCGCGGATATGACGCCGCAGGGTATGGACGCCTAAATGCCGGGTGGCGGGTACACAACGAAAGCGCGGAGGTTACGGACCGTTTCAGCCGCGACGTGGTACGCGCCCGCGCCCGTGACCTGGAGCGCAACAGTGATATTGCCCAGTCTATCCTCCACGCATACAAGCGCAACGTGGTGGGCAAGGGCTACACCCTCCAGGCTAAAACCGGCAACGACGAACTGGACGAAAAGCTGGAAAAGGCATGGCGCCAATGGTGCAAGGCCAGAAACTGCGACGTGACCGGCGAACAGAGTTTCAACCAAATGCTGCGTATGGCGGTAGACCGTAAAAAGGTGGACGGTGGCCTGCTGTTCCTATACCGCTACACCAAACAGGGGCTGGTCCCGTTCCAGCTGCAGGCCATTGAGGTGGACGAACTGGACGTGACCGCCAGCAAGCCGAAGCACCAGGGAAACCGTGTTGTGGGCGGGATCGAATACAACCAATGGCGCAGGCCAGTGGGCTACTGGATCAATCAATACGACATTGAGGGCTGGAGCCTGAACGACCCCGTTTACGTCGAGGCCAAGGACGTATATTTTTACAAATCCAAGAAGCGGCCCAGCCAGCTGCGCGAAATGTCCGACATGGCCCCCACGATCACCAGAGTGCGCGACACGAACGAGTTTATAACCGCCGTTTCCGTCAAGGAGCGGATCGCGGCCTGCCTGGCTGTGTTCATCAAGCGGGCAATCCCGGCGGGCGGTTTTGGCCGCGGCGGCACCAGAACGCCGGACGGCGGAATGGACTATGAGGGCAAGAAACTGGCCCCCGGCATGATCCAGAGCCTGGGCGCCGGTGACGAAATCCAGGTGGTGGATCCGAAAGGTTCCGGCAGCGACGCAGCCGGGTTCCTGAAAACCCAGCAGGGGCTAATTGCCGCAGGCCAGGGCTTGAGTTATGAGGCCGTCAGCCGCGACATGAGCGGGGCCACCTATTCCTCCGCACGGCAAAATGCTATTGAGGACGAAAACACATACACCGAGGACGTGGAACTGCTAACAGATTTCATGTCGGAGGTGTACGAAACCTTTGTTATCTCCTGTTATCTCTCCGGGCTGGTTGATATGCCCGGCTTTTGGGATAAAAAGGCGGAATACCTTTCCCACACCTGGACGAAAGCCCCCAAGAAGTGGATCGACCCGGCAAAGGAAAGCACCGCCGGAAAAACCGCCCTGCAATCCGGGCAAAAGACGTTTCAGGACGTTTGCGCGGAACAGGGCAAGGACTGGAAAGAGGCCGTCAATGAAATGGCCGAGGTCCTGGAATATGGCCGATCCGTCGGCGTCGAGTTAGGAGGTGTAATTTTTGGAAATGGAACGACAGCAGCACAGCAGAACACCGCAGGCAAATGACCCCAAGAGGGACAGAAACAGCGGGCAGCGAAGCATGGGCCACATTGAGGCCAACAGCCGCGCAGAGGGCCAGGAGGACAGCCGCAGGCGCACGATCAGCTTTTCCAGCGAGGAGCCATACCGCCGTTGGTTTGGTATGGAAATCCTGGATCACGCGGAGAACGCGCTGGATCTCTCCCGCCTGAACGACGTGGGCGTTTTGCTTTTCAACCACGACACCGACAAGGTGGTGGGAAAAGTGATCCGCGCATGGGTGGAGAACCACCGCGGCATGGCCGAAGTGGAGTTCGACACGGACGACGACGCCGAAAAGATTTTCGGCAAAGTCAAATCCGGCACCCTGAAAACCACGTCCGTGCGTTACAGCGTGGACACCTGGGAGGAAGTGGTGGCCGGTAAGACCTCCGCGGACGGACGTTTTACAGGCCCCTGCCAGATCGCCCGCAAATGGACGCCGCTGGAGGTGTCCATTGTTTCCGTGCCGGCGGACGCCACCGTGGGCGTGGGCAGAGCCGACGACCCGGAGCAGGCGACGGCCAAGGACCTTTCTGTTTATGAAAAGCAGATCCAGATCAACAAAAATCTTTATCATTGAGGAGGCAAAACAACCATGACCATTCAGGAAATGATCGCCCGTCAGCAGGCTATTGTGAGCGGCGCCCGCGCCGCTGGCCGTGACCTGACGGCAGAGGAAAGAGCAGAGTTTGACGGCCTGCAGCGCCAGATCGACGCGGCGGGCAACAATCCCCCCGCCCAGGGCAGAGGGCCAGGGCGGTGAGGATCCCAACGGCGGCGCCCGCGGTATGGGCAACGATAACGGCCAGCAGGGCACAGACCCCACCGAGGCAGCCCGCCAGGCCGTCGCTACGGAGCGCCAGCGCGTGAGCGACATTACCGCGCTGTGCCGTCAGGCGGGCATGGATCCCGCGGAGTATATCAGCAACGGCGCCACCATGGACACCGTAAGACAGGCGGCGGTGGACTACCTGCTGAAACACGGCGCCCCTGTTTCCAGCCGCATGAACGGCGACGAGGGCGACAACTTCCGCCAGGCAGCTGTGGACGCCATGCTGCTGCGGACCGGTGTGAATGTCCAGAACCCCGCCAAGGGTGCGGAGGAAATGCGCGGCTACTCCCTGCGCGATCTGGCCATTGAGTGCATGGCCCGGGAGGGCCTGGGGACCACGGCCTCCCTTCTCCGTATGTCCAAGGACGACCTGTGGAACATGGCCTGCCGCCAGTTCTTCAACCCCACGGCGGCCTTCCCCGCGATCCTGGACAACACGATCCGCAAGGCCATTGTGCAGAGATACCAGGCCGTCCCCACCACCTTCCAGGTGTGGACCACCAAGGGCAGCGTGACCGACTTCAAGCCCACCAAGGATCACGAGTATCTGGCCGGCGGCGCCGGTGAGTTCCTGCGCGTGGGTGAGGGCGGCGAACTGAAACACGACACCCCGCAGACCGAACTTCTCCCCCAGCGCCAGATCGACACCTTTGGCCGCCAGTTCAGCATGACCCGCCAGGCGTTTATCAACGACGACGTGGGTTTCATCACCGAAATGCCCGGACTTTACGCCATGAGTGCCAAGCGCACGATCAACAAGCAGGTTTACAAGATCCTGATCGACAACCCCGCCATTTTCGACGGCGTTTCCCTGTTCGACAATGCCCACAACAACCTGATCGCCAGCGGCGCCGCCCCGTCCATTGACACCCTGCAGGCCGCCATGCTGAAACTGCTGCACCAGAAAGACCCGTTTGGTGACTCCATCATGGTGGAACCCAAGTACGTGATCGTTCCCGTGGGCTACGGCTTTAAGATGTCGCAGATCCTGGAAACCGCCATGATCGACGTGACCGGGATCGGCAGCCACACCGCAAACGCCCTGTACCAGTACCGCAACAAGCTGCAGGTTATTGAGGAGGGCGCCCTGAACGTCCTGGCCGGTGACGGCAACGCGATCCCCTGGTTTGTCGCCGGCGATCAGCGTTACGCCAAGAGCCTGCAGGTTGATTACCTGAACGGCCAGGAAACCCCCACCATTCGCCGCAGCGAGGTGGCCGGCCGACTGGGCTTTGTGTGGGACATTTGGCTGGACTGGGGTATCACCGCCGTGGACTTCCGTGGTATCGCCAAGAACCCCGGCACGACTATTTAACAGGAGGTAAGAGAACATGACCGCAAAATACTGGCAGAAAGGCGAGGTGCTGGACTACAAGGCCAGCGCCGCAGTCAAAAACGGCGAAGTGGTGAGCCTGGGAACCAGGATCGGCGTGGCCGGTGAAGATATTGCCGCCGGCGAAACCGGCCACCTCCATGTGGTGGGTGTCTTTGAGATGGAAAAGGCCACCGGTGCCATGACCATGGGCGCGGCGGTGTACTACGACGAAACCGCCAAGAAGATCACCACCGTGGCCTCCACTGGCGAGAGTTCCGGCAAGGTGAACAACATTCCGGCGGGTTACGCTGCCGCCCCTGCGGCCAGCGCAGACGAAACCGCACTGGTGAAGCTGCTGGGCTAAGAGCCGGGAGGAAAGGAACATGAAGCGACTGACAGCACAGCGCCCGATCCTGTACGGCGGGCGTATGTATCAGGCGGGCGACACCCTCCCCGCCTATGACAAGCGCATGGTGCAGGCGTGGCTTTCCGCTGAAAGCGCCAAAATGACCGACGACGCGGCGGAGGAGGCCACAATGCCCCCGCAGGACGTTGACGGCGGCCAGGACGGCACCGAGAACGCCGACACCACCCAGGGCACCCAGGAGGTAACAGACGCCACAGAGGGCAACCAGGAGAGCCAGGAGAACCACGACGGCAACCATAGCGGTGAAAGCACCGACATGGTGGAGGGCCACCTGGATCCCGCACAGCTGGAAGAAATGAACAAGGACGACCTGAAAAAGCTGGCCAAGGACATGGGCGTGGATCTCCCGCGCGGCGCTGCAAAGGCGCTGATCGTGGAACGCCTGGCGGCGGCTATCGTCCAGACCCCTGCGGCGGCCATTGTGCCGCCTGCTGCGGATAACGGCGGGGGTGCCCAGTAATGGGCGCCCCTACGTTCAAGGAACAGATCGCGGCGGACATTTCCACCACATTCCTGAACTGCCTGGAGTTCGCGGACACCCACACGGTCAACGGTAAGGAAATGGCCGCGGTGGTGGACGACAACGAACTGCTGGAGCGGGACAAGGCCAAGATCATGGCCGCACAGACGGAGGGCACATACAAGGCCCGGCGCCTGGTTTATGTGGCAAAGGCTGATTTTGGCCCCCGCCCCGCCCAGGGGGCCATGCTGACGCTGGACGGCAAGGCGTACAAGGTGAAATCCTGCACCGAGGAGGCCGGAGTGCTGGCCATTGAACTGGAGGCGGTGAGATCGTGAGCGATCAAAGCATTTTGCAGATCGACACCGACGAAGAACTGGCCAGGGTCATGCGGCAGCTGAAAACGCTGCCCCAGCAGCTGGGGGCGCCCAACGTGCTGAAAAATGCCCTGAACAGCACCGCCAGAAAGGTCCGCCGGCAAATCATAAAGGACAGCAAAGGCAGGTATGCGCTGAAAGAGAAAAAGGCGCTGCAATCAGAAAGCAAAATCCTTTCCGCCAGCGCCTCCACCCTGGAGGCCGCCGTGCTGGCCAAAGGTCCCATGCGGGACATTATGGACTTTATGACGCAGCCGAACACGGACACAGCCGCGGCGGCGGCAAAGGTCCTGAACAGCGGGGCCATGAAACCGCTGGAGGCGGGCGGCCTGAAAGCGTTTATTACCACGTTCCGATCCGGGCACACCGCCATTGTGCAGCGGCGCGGCGCGGAACGCCTCCCCGTCAAAAAGCTGCTTTCGCCTGCCGTTCCCCACATGATGGGAAACGAGGAAGTGAGAGCAGAGGCGGAGGCCCTGGCATACGAAACCCTGCAGCGTGAAATCGGAAAGCGGATCGAGCAGCTGACAGGTGCAAGGGCATGAAAAAGCGGCCCCATATAGGAGCCGCTGGAGATCAGCAGGAATAAAAATCGTCGCTTGTATATCCCATTTGCAGGGCAAGGAAATATATGTGCTTGCACGGTTTACTCCGTTTGTCGAAATCGGGGCAAGTACATTCATCAAGGCTTGTCATATAGGTGTCGGAACCAGATCCCTTTATTTCCGCAAAACCATTTTGGGCGTTATAGGACAGTATGGCCATAGGCTGATGAACAGCTTTTTCAAAGCGTTCAAGTTGCGCCTGCCCGGTGTGTACTTTGGGATCCCAATGCCCAAACGTGCAATTCCCGGCGCATGGCGTACCGGTGAAGCGAAGAAATTTCTTTGCTGGCTGGATCTTTTTGGGCAGCCAAAAGACAAGCGCCAAACCGAGCGCCGCGAAAGCTACACCGGCGGGGGAAATCAACGTAAGCACAGCCCCCATTAAGATCAAAGCCACGCCAACAATTCTATACACCAACCGCAGGGCGCTGGGATCTGATAGCTGATAAACGGCCCCGTTTTCAGTTATGACAGTTTTAGGCTTTCCCATTTCTATTTCCTCCAATGCTGATTATTACCACATTATGCTGACTATTACCACACCGCAATTATAAGTGACAAACGGAAACAAGTCAAGGAGGCGCAACCGCGTGACACAAGAGTTTTTGCAGGACGCCATTGTGGAGGACCTGAAACAGCTTTTTTCCCACTATACCCTGACCAATTCCCTGGGCGTCGAGCGGGCGGTGAAAATCGTACCGCAGGGCCTCCCCATTCGTGAGGGTGACGACGAAGAAACCGACGCGGAAGCGCCGCCGGAGCCTTATGTGGCCGTGAAACTTTCGGACGGAGAGGTGACGGCGCAGGACGCACGGCAGACCGTAAACGTGGTCATGGTCATTTGCGTGTGCGACCCGGACCCGAACCGCCAGGGCTACCGCGACGCCCTCCATATCGTCAACGAGATCGTGAGGCATTACGAACGTGACGGGATCGTGGCAAACCGCTATGAAGCACAGCACCCGATCCGGTGGGCGACCCAGGAGGAGGACACACACCCGTATTATTTCGCCGCCGTGGGGCTGCCGTTCTACGCGCCGGCGATTTTCAAGGAGGTGCCAGAAACATAATGGCGAAACCCAAAAAGGCCGAACAGGCCACCACCGTGGTTTACTGCGGCCCGTCCATTCCGGGCGTGGCGAAGCAGTACACCGCATACACCAACGGGATCCCCACCGCGCTGGCGGAGGCTATCGTGAAGCAGCCAGCCATGGAGGGCCTGGTGGTGCCCCTGGAGCAGTTACCGGAGGCCATGAAGAACCTGCGGAGCGGCACGGGGCATATTTCCCGCCTGTATCGTCTGGTACAGGTCAAACACTAAACAGGAGGTAGAACAACATGGCATACAAACACGGTGTATATAACACCGAGCAGGCCACCAGCCTGACCGTACCCATTCAGGGCAGCGCTGGCCTGCAGGTCATTTTCGGCACGGCGCCCATTCACCTGGCGAAAGACCCCGCGGCGGCGGTCAACACCCCCAAGCTGGTTTACAGCTACAAGGAGGCTGTGGAGGCCGTCGGCTATTCGGACGACTTCGAGAACTTCACCCTTTGCCAGAGCATGGACGCCTGTTTCCGCGTGTTCAACGTGGCGCCCATTATCCTGGTGAACGTGCTGGATCCCAATAAGGCGGCCCACGTCACGCAGAACCAGGCGGAAAGCTGCGACGTTGTGGACGGCGTGGTGCTGTATGACAAGAAATATGTGCTGCTGAACACCCTGACCGTGAAGAACGGCAGCGCCACCCTGGTGGCCGGCAGCGACTACGAGGCGGCACATGAGGACGACGGCAGCGTGGCCATTACGCTGCTTTCCACGGCGGCCAAGGAGGCCAGCAGTCTGACCGTGAGCAGCACCAGCCTGAAACCCTCCGGCGTGACCGCGGCGGACATTGTGGGCGGCGTGGACACCTCCACCGGGAAGGAAACCGGCCTGGAACTGGTCCGCCAGATTTACCCCACCCTGGGCATGGTGCCCGGCCTGATTCTGGCACCCGGCTGGAGCCACACCCCCACCGTAGCGGCAGCCCTCCAGGCCAAGACCGAGAACATCAACGGCAATTTTAATTGCAGTTGCCTTTTGGACATTTCCGCGGACAGCGACGGCGCGGTGGTTTACACCAGCGTAAAGGGCGCCAAGGAAGCCCTGGGCGCCAGTTCCGCCCATGCGGCGGCCCTGTGGCCCATGGTGGCGGTGGGCGACAAGATTTATTATCTCTCCGCCATGTTTGCCGCCCTGACGGCCTACACGGACGCCAACAACGCCGACGTGCCCTATGAAAGCCCGTCCAACAAGGACCTGCGGATCACCGCCACGGTTCTGAAAGACGGCACCACGGTGGCGCTGGATCAGCAGCAGGCCAACGACCTGCTGAACGCCAACGGCGTGATCACCGCCATCAACGCCAACGGGTACAAAGCCTGGGGCAACAACACGGCGGCCTATCCCTCCACCACGGACCCGAAGGATCGGTGGCTGGCGGTGCGGCGGTTCTTCGACTGGGATGGAAATAATTTCATTCAGACTTATTTCCAGAAAGTTGACAAGCCGGGCAATAAGCGCCTGATCCAGTCTATTGTGGACAGCCAGAACATTATCGGCAACGGCTACGTTGCCCGCGACTACTGCGCCGGTTACCGCGTGGAGTTCCGCAGCGACGAAAACCCCGTTACCAACCTGCTGGCCGGCCACCTGACCGTACACACCTACCTGGCCCCGTACATTCCCGCGGAATATATCGAAAATATCCGCGAGTATGACGTGGACGCCCTGGAAAGCGCAATCGGAGGTGAATAAAGATGAACACGATCCCCACTAAGATCAACCGTTACAACGTCTACAACAAAGGAAACCGCCTGCTGGGCGTCGGTGAGGAAATGACGCTGCCGGACTTTGAACCGTCCAGCGAAACCGTGACCGGCGCCGGGATCCTGGGTGAGATCGACGACCCCACCGTGGGCTATTTCGGAAATCAGGAACTTGAAATCCCGTTCCGCCTGCTGGACAAGGAAACCGCCGACATGATGGACATGACCAAGGCCGTGCAGCTGGAGATCCGCGGCGCACAGCAGACCACCAACACAGAGGGCGATATTGAGTTCAGACCCATGCGCGTGGTGGTTCGTGGCCGCGGCGGAAAGCTGACCACCGGCAAGGTCAAGGCAGGCAGTCCCATGGACACTAAGATCACGCTGACCATTCTTTACATTCTCATTGAGGTGGACGGCAAGACCGTGGTGGAACTGGACAAGCTGAACGAGGTTTACAAGGTCAACGGCGTGGACGTTCTGGCCAAGATCAAGGAGATGTGCTGACATGAGCGACGAAAAGAGAATGGACACCGCCCTGCTGGCGGAGAACGACGAAAACACCGCGGCGGAGGAAAACGCCCTGGTTATGAAGCTGGACAAGCCTTTCACCTTTGAGGGGCAGACGTACACAGAGGTGGACCTGTCCGGCCTGGAGGACACCACGGCGGCAGACCTGCAGGCCGTGGGCCGTTTCGTGACGAAGAAGAACCCGGCGGCGAACCCCGCAACCGTGGAAATGACGCTGGAATACGCCCAGTTCATGGCGGCCCGCGTCGCCCACCTGCCGCTGGAGTTTTTCGAGCGCCTCCCCGCAAAGGAGGCAATCAAGCTGAAAGGCATTGTCGTGGGTTTTCTTTACGGCGGGGCTGGGGACAACTAACGCCCGCCGTCATAAACAGGGCCTGCGTCGGGTTGTCCATACAACTGCGGACAGGGCTGGATTATCTTCTGGCCCTGTCCGTTTCGGACTTGAACGAACTGGCGGACACGGTGACGCAGTACGCGGAGGAGGTGGCAAAACATGGCCGGCAAAAATAAAACGTATGAGTTAATGCTGAAAATCGGCGGCAAGGTGGACGGTTCCCTGAAAACCGCCTGCAGCACCGCAGACAAGAACCTGGCTGCGCTGGGGAAAACGGCAAAGACCGCGGGAAAGATCGCTGCCGGTGCCATGGTAGCAGCCGCCACCGCTGTGGCGACCCTGGGAACCGCTGCGGTGAAATCCGCGGCGGAGTATGAGGCCCAGCTGGCCAACGTTTCCACGCTGCTGACCGGCACGGAGGCAGAGGTGGCCGCACGAACGGCGGAAATCGGGGATCAGGTTCTGGAAATCTCCAACCGCACGGGCGTGGCCACGGCTGACCTGACGGACGGAATGTATCAGGTGGTTTCCGCTTTCGGTGACAGCGCAGACGCCGCGGCCATTCTGGAAACCGCGGCAAAATCCGCGGCGGCGGGAAACGCGACCACGACGGACAGTATCAACCTACTTTCTGCCGTAACCAAGGGTTACGGCGATACCTCCGCGGAGGCGGTGCAGCAGGCGGCGGATCTGGCATTTGCCACCGTAAGACTGGGCCAGACCTCTTTCCCGGAACTGGCCGCAGGCATGGGCAAGGTCATTCCCCTGGCCAGTACCCTGGGGCTGGAGCAAGAACAGCTATGGGGCGCCATGGCCACGCTGACCGGCGTTACAGGTTCCACGGCGGAAGTGGTTACGCAGATGAAAGCCACAATGCAGGCGTTCCTCTCTCCGTCCAAGAATATGCAGGCCGCCCTTAAAAACATGGGCTATGAAAGCGGCCAGGCGCTGCTTGAAAGCAAGGGCCTGCAGGGATCTCTGGACGCCCTAAAGGACGCTGTGGGAGGCAACGAACTGGCGTTTGCTGGCCTGTTCTCCTCTGTGGAGGCACAAACCGCGGTGCTGGCTATGGCAGGCAACCAGGCCGAAAACCTGACCAGCAAGACGGCGGAAATGTACGAAGCCACCGGCGCGGCAAATACCGCCTTTGAGCGGCAGACCAACACCCTGAAATACGACATTCAGATGATTAAAAACCTGGGCGCCAATTTCTTGACGCAGCTGGGCACCAACATTCTGCCGTATGTGCGGGAGTTCGCGGAGGCGGCCCTGCCGGTGGTTTCGGAGGCGCTGGAGAAGATCGGCAGCTACATGACCGGAACCATCATTCCGGCGGCGGAAACCGCGGTGAAATGGATTTCGGAACACCGCACCCTGATCCTGGCGCTGGCGGCGGGTATTGCCACCGCTGTGGCGGCCTACAAGGCGTATAAAGTGGCGATCACCGCCTACAACGCAGTTATGGCCGTGTATAAAGTGGTCACCGCAGCAAGCGCCACGGGCACCTTTACCCTGGCGGGCGCCATGACGGCGCTAAATCTTCCCGTGCTGGCAGTTGTGGCCGCCATCGGCCTGGCTGTGGCGGCGGGGATCCTGATTTATAAGAACTGGGACAAGATCAAGGCCAAGGCCGTGGAACTGGGCGCGAAGATCTCCGAGGTATGGGGAAACATCAAGACCGGCGTTTCCGAGGCCGTGGCGAACCTGGTTTCTGCGTTCCAGTCTAATTTCCCCCTGCTGTCCGCTTATTTGAGCGGGTGGTGGGAAAGTGCTTCGGCGGCCTGGGAAAACGTCAAGGCCATTTTTGCCAATATCATTGACTTTGTGCAGAACGTATTTGCAGGCAACTGGAGCGCCGCCTGGGACAATATCGTGGCCATTTTCGGAAACGTGTTTGGCATGATCGTGAACCTGGCGAAAGCCCCCATAAACGGAGTTATTTCCGCAATCAACTGGGTGCTGGAGAAGATCAACAGCATTTCCGTGACGATCCCGGACTGGGTTCCGGGCGTCGGCGGGAAAACCCTGGGCTTTAACATTCCGACGATCCCCGCCCTGGCTGCCGGTGGTATTGCCACGGCGCCCACGCTGGCGCAGATCGGTGAGGGCGGAGAGCCGGAGGCGGTGCTGCCGCTGTCCAAGCTGGCGGCCCTCCTGGACGAATGGACGAAGCCGAAGCCGACACCGGGCGGCGGAACGGGCGGCGGTGAAACCGTCGTTTTCTCCCCGGTATTCAATTTCTACGGCGGGACGCCGAGCCGCAAGGAGGCCGAGGAGGCCGGGCGGATCAGTTTCGCGGAGTTCAAGAAACTGTATAGGCAGATGAAAGCCGAGGAGAAGCGCAAGCAATTCAGCCCGGCATAAGAGGAGGACCACACCATGGAAAGCACCTACACCACCAAGCAGGGGGACGTATGGGACAAAATCGCCTATGAGGTGTACGGCGACGAAGAATACACCGGCTGGCTGATGGAAAACAATTTCCCGCTGCTGGACACGTTCGTGTTTGACGCCGGGGTGGTCCTCCAGACCCCGGCCCCGCCGGAGCAGACCGCGGCCAATGACCTGCCGATCTGGAGGAGCAAGGTATGAATACACGGCGGGCGTATGTAGACCTGATTTACAACGGAACCGCAGCCACGGCGGAAATTTCCGGTTTCGTGACGGATATTTCATACACGGATCCGGCCAGCGGAGAGGCGGACAGCCTGGACATTACGCTGCAAGACCGGGATCGCCGGTGGACGGGGGCATGGATCCCCGTCGCAGGTGACACCCTGGCCGCGACAATCCGGGCGCTGAACTGCCAGTATTCCGGGGACAACCGGATCCTGCCGTGCGGTTTCTTTATCGTGGACAGTTTCAGCTTTTCCGGCTGGCCGGTTTCCGGGAGCATTTCCGCGATCTCCACGCCGATGGACAGCAGTTTCACCACCACCCAGCGGACAAAGACCTGGGAAAACGTGACCATAAAAGAGATCGGAACCGAGATCGCAGGCCGCGCCGGGATCGCGCTGGCCTGGGACGTGGAGGGCGACCCGTTCACGATCAAGAGCGTGGAGCAATCGGAACAAACCGACTGTGAATTTTACATGAACCTGTGCAACACCTACGGGCTGGCCATGAAAGTCTACGCCAAAAAGATCGTGGTGTATGACCGGGAGGCATACAAGAAAAAGGGCGCGGCGGCGGTGCTGTCCCCGTCCAATATGAAATCCTGGTCATGGCAGCAGGATCAGGCCGGCACCTATACCGGCGGAGAGTTCACATACACCAGCCCGGCCACGGAAAAGGAAATCAAGGTGACCGTGGGCAAGGGCAGCCGGATCCTAAAGCAGAGCGGCAAGGCCGACAGCAAGGCCGACGCGGAACGGAAGATCAAGGCGGCGGTGGCCAAGGCAAACCACGGCAAGACCAAACTTTCCGCCACCATTGTGGGAAACGCCTCTCTGGTGGCCTCCCAATGCGTCCAGGTGGTGGGCCTGGGGAAGCTGTCCGGCAAGTATTACATTGACACCATTACCCACAACGTCAGCGGATCCGGCGGCTACACCATGGACCTGGAAATGTCGCTGGTGGAGGAATGACGCGAGGAGGAACGCATGGAAAACAATATCCGGCTGGGCAAGATTTCAGCCATTGATTACGCCGCGGGCACGGTCCGCGTGGTGTACCACGAAAAGGACGACGCCGTGACCGCCCCCATTCCCCTGATTTCATCGGAGTATTTCATGCCGGAGGTGGACGACATGGTTATGGTGCTTCACCTTTCCAACGGCACGGAGGCGGGCGTGGTCCTGGGCCGACCGTGGAGTGAGAAGAACAAGCCCCCGGAGGGTTCCAAAGGGCTTTACCGCAAAGACCTGGCCCGTTCGCCGGGTGAGTGCATGATCCGCTATAAGGACGGCACCCTGACCATCAAGGCCGCCAAGCTGGTGATTGACGGAACCGTGACCGTCAGCGGCGACGTGACCGCCGGCGGGGTTTCCCTGGACAACCACACCCACACGGACAGCATGGGCGGCGGAACCTCCGGGCCATCGTAAGGAGGCGATTTACACATGATCGGAACGCTGGGGCGCAAAATCATTTTTGAGGTGAGCGACAACAGGGTTTTGACCTTTGAGAGCATGAGCCGCGAGGTTTCCGGGCGCTGGACCGAACACGAAGTTTTAGGCGTGAAGCCGAAAGCGGAGTTTTTAGGGCCTGGCCTCCAGACCATAAGCCTGACCATTCACCTGTCCGCTGCCCTGGGCGTGAAGCCGCGGCGGATCCTGGATATGGTGGAGCGCATGGTGGAAAGAGGCACGGCGGAGTACCTGGTGATCGGCGGCAGACTGGTGGGCCGCCGTCCGTTCCGCGTCACGGGATCGAGTGAAGCCTGGGACAAGGTTTACAGCCGCGGAGAACTGGCCAAGGCTACCCTGACCATTTCGCTGGAGGAATACGCATGAACGAAAACGACCTTTTCAATTTCCAGCTGGAATATACGTTCACGGCGGACTGGCTGGCAGAACTGGATCGGCAGCTGGCCCTCCTGCTGTCCACACGGGAGGGCACCATGCCGTTGGATCGGGCTTTCGGCCTGAACATGGATTTTGTGGATATGCCGCCAGAGGCCGCAAAGAGCCTTTACACGGCGGAGGTCACCGAAAAGGTGTCCAAATTCATACCGGAGGTGCGGGTGCAGGAAGTGACCTGGACCGGCGGCAACACCGGCAAACTTTTTCCCAAGGTGGTGATAACAAGTGCCTGATATTTCCGCAATTCAGAACACCCCGGACGTGTCTTTCATCGACAACAAGACCATTGACGACGTGCGCGGGGATATGGTGGCAGACTTTGAGGCGTTCATGCTCCAAGCGACGGGCAGCAAGGTGTCCCTGGGCCGCGCCTCTGTCCACCGCATGATCCTGTATTCGGCGGCGGCGCAGATTTACCAAGCCATGCAGTACGTTGACCGAGCGGGCAAGCAAAGCCTTTTGAAATACTCCTATTCGGAGTTCCTGGACAATCTGGCGCTGCTGAAAGGCGTTACCAGAGAACCGGCCAAGGCGGCCACGACCACGATCCGCTTTACCGCGTCGGCCACCAGGACGCTGGCCACACCGATCCCGGCGGGCACCAGGGTTTCCTCCAGCGGTTCCATTTATTTCAGCACGATGGAGTACGCAGAGATCCCGGCGGGCAGCCTGACGGTGGACGTGCTGGCGGAGTGTACCGCAACAGGCAACGCGGGCAACGGACTGGCGCCTGGCGAGGTGTCCACCATCGTGGATCCCGTCCCTACATTACCAGCGCCGTGAACCAGAACACCACGGAGGGCGGCGCAGACGTGGAGAACGACGAAAGCCTGGCGGAGCGGGTTTACCTGGCCCCTGGCGCCTATTCTACGGCAGGCCCGGAGGACGGATACCTGTACCACGCCAAGAAGTACAACGCCGCCATTGGTGACGTGGTGGCCACCAGCGACCACGAAGCGGGCCAGGTGGATATTGTTTTCATCATGGCCGACGGTTCCAAGCCGGGCGCGGCCATGATCTCCGGCCTGCAGGCGTACCTCTCCGGCAAGACGATCCGCCCCATGACGGACAAGCTAACCGTGAAAGCCCCGGAGGAGGTCACATACAGCATTAACCTGACGTATTACATCAACCGCAGCGACAGCGCCAGAGCGGTGGCAATCCAGGCGGCGGTGGCCCAGGCCGTGGAGGAATATAAAACCTGGCAGCGCACCATAGGCCGCGACGTGAACCCGTCGCAGCTGGCCGCCATGGTCATGGAGGCAGGCGCCAAGCGCGTCACCGTGACCGCGCCGACGTTCGCGGCGGTGGCCGCCACCAAGGTGGCAGCATTGACCGGATCAGCCACCGTGACGTATGGAGGGCTGGAAGATGATTAAACTTTCCGGCAGCCGCTTCACGGACATTATGCCGGAGAACCTGGCAGAGCAGCCGGAGATCCAGGCGCTTGCCTACGCCGTGGGCAGGCAGGTGGAAAAGCTGCTGGCCTATGCCGACGGCGCCCGCACCTATGCGGCGATCTATGCTGTGCCGGAAAAGGTGCTGGATCTGCTGGCCGTGGAACTGCGTACCCCGTCCTATGACGAAAACTTTTCCATTAAGGTCAAGCGAACCCTGATCGCGGAAAGCCTGCTGTTTTACGCGCAGATGGGCACCCCGGCAGCGGTGAACCGGATTATTGAAACCATTTTCCAGGCCGGTCATATCAGCGAGTGGTGGGAATACGGCGGGAAACCCTATCACTTTAAGGCATACACCACGAACCCGGCCATTACGTCGGACGACGTGGAGGAGTTCAAGCGGGTGCTGGGCACCGTAAAGCGCCTTTCTGCCTGGCTGGACGAAATCGTGTTGGATCTGTCCACACCTCCGGCGGAGGTATTCGTGGGCCATTGGATCCACACGGGCGATTTTATCACCCTGCAAAGGGCGACTATGTAACAGGAGGTTATCAGCCATGTTTCAGGCCCCGAAACTGACAGACGCCGGCAAAAACCTGTATTACAGGAATATGGCCGGTGAGGGGATCAAATTCACAACCATTCAGCTGGGCAACGGCACAATCAGCGGCCCGATCTCCGCTATGACGGCCCTTGTCAGCGCCGTGGTGACCATTGACGCCGCGGTGAAGAACAACGCGGAGCAGTACGCCGACGTGTCCGGCCATTTCTCCAATGCAGAACTGGAGGAGGGTTTTTACTGGCGCGAGATCGGCGTGTTTGCGGCGGATCCCGATTACCCCAATGACCGCAGCCACGACATTCTTTACTGCTACCAAAACGCCTATGACACGGCGGACTTTATCCCCGTGGCGTCGGTGGAAACGGTGGAAAAAAACATTACCGTGCCCATTATCGTGGGCGACGCCTCCACGGTGTCCTGCACCCTGTCCAGTTCGCAGGTGCTGGTGTCGGAGGCGGACCTGGAGGCGCACGACAAGGACGCGAACGCCCATAATGCCCTGTTTGAGAAGATCAACAAAGAACTGGAAAAGAAACAGGACACGATCACCGCCAAGGGCATTTTGAAAGGCGACCAGGACGCAAAGGGAAACCCAACCGTGACCAAGGCCACGCCGGGCGTGGACTACCAGCAGCCCACCCAAGTGCTGACGGAAAGCAACGCCATGGCCCTGACGGACACGGTTCCGTTTTTCTCCGGTGCTGACGGGCAAAACCGTAAGGTCACGCTGAAAAAGCTAAAGGAGGCCCTGGGCGTCCAGTCTGCCAGTATCAACGTGACGACCTGCGCCGGCGCGGCGGTGGTTTGCACGGACGGAGAAACCACCCTGAACGGCGTGGGTTCCACCAAGTTCTCCCTGCCGGAGAACACCGGCACCTGGGAGGTAACCGCCACCCTGAACGGCCACACGGCCAGCGCCGTGGTGGAGGTCACCGGCGCCATGCAGTACAACGTGGATCTGGTGATTACCTCCAGCGTGGCAGTCACCCACGCACCCACGAAAACCGCCTACAACGTGGGGGAAACATTCGACCCCACCGGCCTGGTGGTCACCGCCACCTATGCCGACGGCACCACGGAGGACGTAACGGACGGCTGCACGTTCAGCCCCACCGTTATGGCAGCCAGCACCACGGCGGTGACGATCACATACCAGCGGGCGGGCGTGACGGTCACGACCACCCAGGCGGTCACGGTCCTGGAACTGTCCAGCATTTCCGTGAAAACCGCACCCAACAAAACCGCGTATTACATCGGTGAGAGTTTCGACGCCACCGGAATGGTGATTGAGGCCACCATGTCCAACGGCACCAAAAAGACCGTGACGGGCTGGACGTACACCCCCAGCGGCGCCCTTTCCAAGACGGACACGGCGGTGACGATCTCCTACACGGAAAACGGCGTCACAAAGACCTGCACCCAGGCAATCACGATCCGCACCCTGTCCAGCATTTCCGTGACGACGGCACCCGCGAAAACCGCCTACAAGTACGGGGAGAAGTTCAGCAGCGCCGGAATGGTGATTACCGCCAAATATTCGGACAACGCCACCCGCGTGGTGACCGGCTGGACCTATTCACCCACCGGCGCCCTGGGACTGTCTAATACGACGATCACGATTACCTACGCAGAGGGCGGCGTGAGTAAGACCTGCACCCAGGCCATTACCGTGAGCAACTACCTTTCCAGTATCGCGGTGACCCACGCACCCACGAAAACCTCCTATTTCACCGGCGAAACGTTCAGCAGCGCGGGAATGGTGGTCACCGCTACCATGGCGGACGGCAGTAAAAAGACCGTCACCGGCTACACCTGCAGCCCCACCACCATGGCAGCCAACACCACGGCGGTCACTGTCAGCTATTCCGAGGACGGCGTGACCAAGACGACCACCACCCCGGTAACGGTCACCAGCATTTCCAACACGCTGGCCTCCAACAGCTGGGCAACGATCCGCGCCGTGTCCGACGCCGGAAAGGGGTCCAATTACTGGAGCGTGGGCGACGCCAAGGGGATCACGATCAACGGCAAGGTGGGCGCCACGACGATCTCAAATCTGGCTATTTCCGTGTTTATCCTGGGTTTCAACCACAACGCCAGCCGCGAGGGCAGCAACCGGATCCATTTCCAGATCGGCAAGATCAACGGCACCCTGGTGGGCCTGGTAGACGGCAATTACGGCAACTCCACCAGCACCACCGGCGCCTTTACCATGAACACGTCATACACGAACAGCGGCGGGTGGAATAACAGCCACATGAGAAAGACCGTGCTGGGCAGCAACAGCGCCAGCGCCACAAGCCCCGCGGCCAACACCCTGCTGGCAGCCCTGCCGGCGGATCTCCGGGCGGTTATGAAGCCGGCCACCAAGTACAGCGACAACACCGGCGGCGGAAGTGACACCGCCAGCTATGTCACCAGCACCACGGATCTGCTGCCGCTGCTTTCGGAGTTTGAATACCACGGGGCCAGAACCTACGCCAACAGCGCGGAGAAGAATTACCAGGCCCAATATGACTATTACCGGGCCGGAAACAGCAAGGTACATTATAGGCACAACGCCACCGGCACGGCGGCCAATGTGTGGTGCCGTTCCGTCTATTCGAGCCACGACTACGGTTTCTGCCGTTGTCAACACCGACGGCAGCGCCGGCATTACGGCGCCTACAATTCCTGGGCGCTGGCCCCCTGCTTTTTTGTCTAATCGCCGCAGCATATCCGACAAAATCCCGCCCACGGAAGTGGGCGGGAAACCCGGACAGAGAAAGAAAACCCGTGAGGTGAAAGAATGTCAGTTCTGAAAGAAAAGCGGACCGTGAGCAAAGCGGAGTATGTGAACACCGCAAACCAGATTTATGTGGAAACGGTGGGCTTTTTGACGCGGCTTTCCGCCCGTTATTCCCGGCTGATTGCAGAGGGCACCGCACAGCTGGCCGGTGAGGTCATGGACCACACCGAAAAGGCCAACAAAATATACCCGTCGGACGAACAGCGCAAAGCCCAGCGCAAGGCGCATTTGCTGGAGGCGCTGGCCTCCCTCTCTGCGCTGGACGTGCGCCTGACCCACGCCTATCTGGTTATGTACCAGAACCCGCAAGGGTGCTTTACGGCGCCCAGCGGAAAAACGGTCCCACCCAAGGAGGCCATGGACAAGCTGGACCGCATGGCGCAGAGCCTGGGCGAACTGATAGACCGGGAGGACACCCTGCTGCGGAATATCCTGGAGAGCGACAGGAAGCGGAAATAAGTCATTTTTATGGGTGTATCTTTGAAAACGCGCCGGGAGGCAGGGCGGCTTTCCCCTCTGACGGCGGCCAATGTGTGGTGCCGTTCCGTCAATTCGAGCAACAACAACAATTTCTGCCTTGTCACCTCCGGCGGCAGCGCCAACAATAACAACGCCAACAATTCCTGGGCGCTGGCCCCCTGATTTTGCATAACTGGGTCAAATGCAGTAACGAACGTGAACCGGACCCATGTAAAAGGAAAGATACTTCCCTGGCGAAAGCCTGAAACTGCCCGCTGATGATCCCGCGCGGACGCTGCTTGCATGGCGGGGGTATTGTGCTAACCCCGTTTCATGCGCTGGATCGAAGCAGTTTAGACGCACACCAACACCACAACTGTACGGAGGGCGAATACTTTTCTATGACAAGCGAACAGCGCCGCGAGGCGCGTTACAGACGCCGCCAGACAAGGCGGCAGGCAAAGCGAAAGGCCCGCAGCGACGCCCTGGGGCCGATTGAGGAAGTTTTCAGTTACCGCGCCATGTTTTTCTATGGCCGGAAATGCTGCAACGGCGTGAGGTGGAAAGCCAGCACACAGCGGTTTGAAATGCACCTGTTTTCAGGCACCGCCAAGCGCCGGCGCAAGATCCTGAATGGAACATGGAAGCCAGGCAAAACCGCCCATTTCACCCTGAAAGAACGGGGCAAGGTTCGACCAATAGACGCGCCGCACATTGAGGATCGGCAGGTTTATAAGGTCCTGACCAAAAAGGTGCTGGTGCCGCTGTATGTGCCCAGTATGATCTACGACAACAAAGCCAGCCAGAAAGGCGGCGGCCTGCATTTCCATTACAGACGCCTGGCCAAGCACCTGCGGGACCATTACCGCAAGCATGGCCTGGAGGGTGCCCTGTTCCTGATGGATTTTCACCACTTTTTCCCGGACGCGCCCCACGCGCTGCTGTATGAGCGGCACCGGGGCATGATCCTAAACCCGGACCTGCGGCAGTTGGCCGATCTGGTGGTGGCAGCTGTGCCGGGCGGCGTGGGTATGCCGCTGGGCGTGGAGCCAAGCCAGCAGGAAATGGTGGCGCTGCTGTCCTCCCTGGACAACCGGATCAAAGCCCAGCTTTCGATCCATGGCGCTGCCCATTACATGGACGACTATTACACCATTCTGCCGTCGAAGCAGGCGGCGGAGGTGACCGCGGCGGACGTGATCGGCCACGCGGAGGCCATGGGCCTGCAGGTCAACGCCGGAAAGTCAAAAGTGGTTCCGTTCTCCAGACCGTTCCGGTTCTGCAAAGCAAAGTTTCAGGTGACGGACACCGGCGCCGTGAAGATCCACGGCTGCCGGGACGGCATGAAGCGGGCACGGCGGAAACTGCGGCTTTTCCAGGCGCGTGTGGCCAGCGGTGAAATGACGGTGGAGCAGGTGGCCCAATGGCTGCAAACACCGATTTCCTACTATGAGAACTTCAACGATCACGGCAGGGTGCTGAAACTGCGGCGGCTATTTTATGCGATTTTCAAAACGGAGGTGTAAACCATGTTCAAGATCACAAAAGACGGGGCGACCGTGGCCATGACCGAGGCCCCCAACTACATCAAGCAGGCGGAAAACGGCTGTTTCGTGCTGTGCCCGGAGGCGGAGGCCACGGGGATCGCACACAACGGCACCGTTTACCACCTCCTGGGACGCCCTGACATGGCGGGGGCAGAAATCACGGTCATGCTGGAAGAAACGGACGCGGGAGTGGAGATCGCCAAGGCGGCAGACGCTACGGGGATCGTGTTCGTCACAATGGCGGAGGCCGGAAGCGTGGACGCCACAACGGCGGCGGAACACGCGGACCTTTTCGCGCCGTGGGCGGTGCCGGTGGCCTATACCGTGGGCCAGATCCGCAGATATACGGACGGGAAGCTGTATAAATGCGTTCAGGCCCATACGTCACAAGCGGACTGGACGCCGGACAAAACCGCAAGCCTTTGGACGCCGGTTTCCGATCCGGCGGAGGAATGGCCGGAATGGTCCCAGCCGGTTGGCGCACATGACGCATACAGCAAGGACGCCAAGGTGTCGCACAATGGCAAGCATTGGACCAGCACCGTGGACAGCAACGTGTGGGAGCCTGGCGTGTACGGGTGGACGGAGGTGTAAGCCGTGGGCGCTGCCTACATCGTAAGAAAAAGAGCGCGGTTTGTGAGTATCAACGGCCCCGTAAACCTCCGGTATGGTACGCCTGTGGACGCTGTGGACGGGTTTCTGGTACATAATGGCCGCCCATTGTGCGCGGTCACCAGCGAAAGCGCACACCGCTATTTTGCACGAAACGACGACGGAAACGGGAAAGCCCGCGGCGCCCTGATTGGCGCCATCACGGCCAAGCTGGAGCGGAAAGACGCCGGCCATCAAATGCGCTGGGATCTCCTGTGGAGCGACCCGGAGGCGCAGAAATTACGCCACCCGGATCATGCGGATTTCTGGCTGTGGGGCCATGCCTTTTTTGAGGCGGACATGGCAGACCTGGAACACGTCGCCGGGCTGATCGGTGCGAGGAGGTGACGCTGCCATGGATTATATGAAGCTGGTGGCGGACCTCTGCCAGATCATTGACCGCCAGAATGAAATCACCAAGGCCATGGCGGTGCAGCTGGGACAGCGCGACGCCCTCCGGTATGAGGAGGAAATGGCGGCGGTTCGGCGGGACTACGATACCGCCATGGGGGAGGTGGATCCGTGCAAAAACTAATTGAAACGCTGTCCACCGTGAGCGTAGGCCAGGCGCTGACTGGCGGCGTCACCGTGGTGGCGCTGGTGTCCGTGTTTATCGAAATTACCCCGGTGAAGATCAACCCGGTTTCCAAGTTTCTGGCCTGGCTGGGGCGGAAGATCAACAGCGAAGTGATCGCCAAGGTGGACAGGCTGGAAACCGAGGTGCAGGCCATGAGGAAAGCGGACGGAGAGCAGGAGGCCATAAACTGCCGTTACCGGATCCTACGGTTCGGGGACGAAGTAAAACACGGCACCCGGCACAGTCAGGAACATTTTGAGCAGATCCTGGCCGATATTGACGCCTACGAAATCTATTGCAAGGATCACAAGGATTTCAAGAACAACAAAACCAAAGTGACCACGGAGCGGATCCTGGACGTTTACCGCAAGTGCGTGGAAACGGACGATTTTTTGTAATGGGAGGAAGCCGTGAAAATCTTTATTGTGGCCGCGGCGGCGTGGGCTGCCGGTGCCCTCCTGGGTTATTTCGTGGCCCGGCTGGCGTATAAGCACCTGCGGAAGCGTCTGCGGACGCTGCGGCAGGAACGGAAGCCGCCTAAAAAGAAAATGGGCACCATGGACAGGATCCTGGTTCTGGAAGCGGTTTTCCTGGTGGCGTACACGGTGGCCGATCTGGTGGTTTTCTGGCACACCGGATCGGAGCCTGCCACGCTGACCGGCTGCGTGTTCGGCGTGTGCGGCCTGGAAAACGGCGTCATGGGCTGGATTAAGACGAACAAGGACACGGCGGCGGAGGCCGCCAGAACGAGCGGGAGCGGCACCCAGCCGCCCCCGGAGGAACCGCCCGCGGGCACCGGCGAACCACCGGACGCGGGCCTGTGAGGAGGTATAAACAAACATGACCGGAAACGAACTGCGCCGAAAGGTGGCGGACATTATCAACGCATGGGACGGAGCAACCAGAGGCAGCGCCAAGCACCTGGAGATCCTGAACATCTACAACAACCACAAGCCGCTGGCAAGAGGTTACCGCGTACAGGTGGGTGACGCCCATTGTGCCACCACGGCCTCCGCGGCGTACATCAAGGCAGGGATCGCAGAGTACACCGGGACGGAGTGCGGCGTGGGAAAGTACGTCGAGATCGCCAAGAAAAAGGGATCTGGACGGAGAACGACGCATACACCCCCAAGGTGGGCGACGCCTGCGTGTACGACTGGCAGGACGGAGCCAACTACGCCACCACCGACAACACCGGCGCCCCGGATCACATCGGCATTGTCACCCAGGTGGGCGGCGGCACCTTTGTGGTCACCGAGGGAAACATGAACGGCGGCAAGGTGGGCAAGCGCACCGTGAAAGTGAACGGGCGGTATATCCGCGGTTTCATTACCCCGGACTTTGACATGATCGCCCGGAAACTGGGCGGTACGTCCGGCGGGACGGCGGACAAGCCAACGAAACCGACGACCCAGGCGGGTACATACACCGTAAAGAGCGGCGACACCCTTTCCCGTATCGCCGCAAAGTACGGCACCACCGTGGCCAAACTGGTGGAGATCAACGGCATTAAAAACCCGAACCTGATCCGTGTAGGCCAGATCCTCCGCCTGCCCGGCGGAGCCGCCAAGTACACCGTTGTGGCCGGGGACACCCTTTCCCGTATCGCCGCGAAGTACGGCACCACTGTGGCCAAGCTGGCAGCAGACAACGGGATCAAAAATCCGAACCTGATCCATGTGGGCCAGGTTATCACCATCAACAAATAATTTTGCCGGAGGTGCTGGAATGGTTATTATCAAGGCGCTGGCCTGGGTGCTTTCCCTGGCCGCTGTGGTCACCTGGCTGGTGGCCCTGGTACGCTGGGACGGTTCGATCCCCTGTGATCGGAGCCAATGCGAAAGCTGCCCATTTCCGCGGTGCCACGAAAATGGCCAGGACAGCACCGGGCAGGAATGAGAGGTAAAAATGGAACAGACTATTATCCGCCTGGCCATTGGCCTGGTTCTTCTGGTGGCTGTCAACGTCGTGCTGGGCAGCCTGAACGCCCTTTTTGACGGGACTTTCGACCGTATCAAATGCCGGAACGGCGTCATTAAGGGGATCATTATTGCCGCCTGTTTCGTCGCTTTCTATGTAGCGGGACGCCTGAACCCCGATATTGTGGCAATCGACATTGACGGCGAAACGGTCAACGTGGCAACAGCCGCCAACCTGGCCATGGTGACGGCCTATGTGCTGTATGCGAAAGACGTTTTTTCCAAGCTGTCCAAGCTGGTTTTGAGCAAAACGAGCGGGACGCCGGAGCAGACCGGCGGAACCACGCCGCCCGCATTGGAGGAACCGGCGGACGCGGAGGAGGCCACCGCAGCAGAATAAAAAAGGAACCCCGGCGCCGCCCTGGCGTCGGGGTTCTTCTGCGGGTCACCTGCTGGCAGGCATGGCCCGCATGACTGTTTTTCTGCTGTATTCATCGGTGAGGACTAACACCACACCGCGCCGCCCGTCAGCCAGCGGGACCGTGACCGCCTCCAGCGTAACCGCCGGGGAAACTTTCGCTTGCTTTTCCATTCTCATTTCCTCCCGTTGAATAGTTTACGGAACAGCCGTCGGAGCGGGACAAAAACCGCCACAAACACGGCCAGCAGGATCAAGTATTTCATGGTAAACCCTCCCTATTGACATTTTGATGGATTTCTTTTATATTTGGGGTGCGGAGGTTCGGGCCTCCGCACCCCTGGCCTTTACCAGTTCAGCAGTTTTTGAACCGCCAGAACGATAAGGCCGGAGATTGTGCCTGCCAGAATGTCAGCTGCTAACTGTTTTCTGGCCTGCGCCGTCGGTCTACGCCGACGGCGTTTTTTCTTTGCCATATCAACCACCCCCTTTCTGATTATTATTATATACTTGCGTAAGACAAAAAGCAAGACGGAATACTGCACAAATATACTTGCGTGAGTTTGTATATATTATATACTTGCGTAAGTTGAAATAATCTGATACAATACAGAAAAAGGAGGCGATCCCATGGAAAAGAAAACAGGGACGGCGGCGACCAAGGCAAAGAACAAGTATAACGCCGCGAATTATGAGCGTCTTTACCCGTTTGTGAAGAAAGGGAAAAAAGAGAGATACCAGAAAGCGGCGGAAGCTGCTGGGTTCAGCCTTAACGAGTTCATGGAAAAGGCTATGGACAGCCTGGCGGCGGAGATCCTGGGAGAATAAAAAGCATAAGCCCCCGACGCACACAGCGCCGGGGGCGTTTCGGCGTTTGCCCTCCAGAGTGTTCAATATTTTTCGGTGCTGATTATTAACACGGGTTCGTGGAAACCTATGTGTTAATATCAAGAAAACTGCTGAACATTACCACGCGCCTGGAGGGCTGCCCATGAAAGCGTATGATTTCCACGGGAAAAGAAATATATGCGGTGACCGGATCCGGGAGGCCCGCCTGCGGGCGCGGCTGTCACAGTCTGATCTCTGCCGGCGTCTGCAACTGGCTGGTGTCATTGTGGAGCGGGACGTGATAAGCAGGATCGAAAACGGCGGCAGGTTTGTGGCTGACTTTGAGGTGGTGGTGATCGCGGACGTTCTGGAGGTTTCCGTGGACTGGCTGCTGGGCAAAGAATAGGACGGCGTGGAGTGCTGTATGCACCGCGCCGTCCATATTTTTTTGAAAGTGAGGGCACGGGCATGAAAGGATATAAGCACCTGACGGAGTTTGACCGGAACAAGATCGCCAGAATGAGAAAAGAGGGCGCCACCATGCGCGAGATCGGCGCGGCCCTGCACGTCAGCGCCGCCACCGTCTGCCGCGAGATCAAACGCGGGACATACACCTACATGAACGCGGATTATATCGAAGTGACCGAGTACATACCGGAGCGGTCACAAGCCCGCTACCGGGCCAACATGGCGGCCAAGGGCGGCCCCCTGAAAATTGGAAGTGATCGCCGGTATGCCGAAACCCTGGAGGCGCTGATTGCTGACGACAATTACAGCCCGGAGGCAGCCCTGCATGAGATTGAGAACCACCCGGAAAAGTACGGCAGCTTTGAAACGCGGATCTGCCGCCAAACCCTTTATGCCTATATTGACAAGGGAGTTTTTCTCCGCCTGACCAATAAGGCGCTGCCGTTCAAGGGTTCCCGGCGGAAGAAGAAAACCAAGCACGTCCAGCGGGCGAAACAGCAGCCCAAGGGTGAGAGCATAGAAAAGCGCCCGCCGGAGATCGACGGGC
>VOFC01001833.1_pt1 | contig 74658 bp, 154 predicted proteins | sample 5384161 | NCBI WGS metagenome assembly VOFC01 (sample SAMN12384722, study PRJNA508395) | human gut metagenome | isolation source: healthy gut B | host: Homo sapiens | reverse complement strand
TCTGATTTCAGCGAACCAAGATAAAGGGTACGTCCCATATATTCTCTGTCGTCCTCTCTGTGCTTGATAAGCTCGCCCGACTGGTAAAACTTATAGCTTCTGGACTTTCCGATATATTCCCGTTTCCTGCATTTTTCCGCAAGCTCTGGAATATCCAAAATGCCCGTATGGTCATTGATAGCAAGGTCGATACGCTTCATCACGCCACCGTCTACTAGTGCGTCCATGAGAAAGTCATACCAGCTTCTTTGCTGTGCCAGCAGGTAACTTTCAAACTGCCTGCAACCACGCCCCTTTAACTCTAAAAGGACACCTTTTTCTTCGTCAGCCGACGTATAGATAAAGATGTCCCCTAAAGAGTAATGCTCCGTATAACTGTAACGCCCGTAATCTTCATGGAGCATATAATTGATATTCAGTTTTAATATATCTTTGATGATGTGCTGTATATCCAGCGTGGGAAAACGAATTTTCACATAATCAAACAGCATGGTAAGCGGTACTTCTGGATTGAACCTTTTGACGGCTTCATTTTCCGCTTTCTATCTTGTTGAGATATTCCCTTGTGATACCAGAAGTGCCTTCCGTAAACAATCCGCTTCTCCCGTAATTCTTTATCATTGATTCAGAACCCTTACCCCCAATCTCTGTCAAGTGTGAAGTTTTTAAGGCTTCACAACTGAATTTGCTAGGAAATCATGCCACAATAGCCACGCCACACACCAGTAACTGAATCCCGTGCCGTCGGAACAGCATACCGTAACCTAATTCGCTGATACGCCCCAATCCCACACGGAAATTGAAGTTATCTCTGATACCGTCCGAGAAATACTTTGCGTCTGGACGCTGGCAGGCAACGATAAGGAAATAACCTGCTTGTCGTCCTAACATGACGATTTTCTTTAACTGGCTAAGTAAGCTCACGCTTTCTTTTGTTCCCAGCATTTCAAAAAACGCCACATATTCATCAAAGATAAGAAAGCAGGGTGGCAGTCCCAGATAGGCGTAATTTTCGCCCGTCTTATAGTTCGGGTGTCGTTTCATCTGCTCACTTCGCTGTACCATGCCCTCATAAAAAGCATTGACACAGTCTATCATTTCTTCTTTGGTATGATATACGTTTCCCATGACCGTTCCCAAGTCGGCAAGGTCGCTATTCTTCGGGTCTAAGATGTAAAGGACAGCGTTAGTATGCAGTAGGGCTTCAATGAGCGTCAGCAGAAAATAGGTTTTACCGCCACCAGTCCCACCAGCGATAAGGGCGTGAGGGAGTGCGTCATATTCCCAGACAAGATTTTTCATCAGTTTTAGACAGCCGTTTTCTGCCCGTACTTCATCAATGGTAATGCGGTTCGCTATCATATCATAAAGCAGGGTATATTCAATATAGCCGTCATGCAGGGTCTTGTCAGTCAGTTCGCAATACAAGCCACTTTCCAGCTTATCCTCTAACCGTAAAAGCTGGTCTTGATATTTCCCCAGCGTAATTTCACAGCGGATATGAAGCAGTCCCTTTTCCATTTGATAATAAATCTTTGGAAACCAGACGATTTTTTCCCTTGATCTGCTTTGCAGGTCAGTAAAAAAACCGCTGTCTTGTACAGTATCGGCTTCATACCACTTATTTTCCAGTATCATTCTTGCCAGCTTTTGACGGTGCAGGAGCTTCTTGAAACTGTCGTAACAGTCCACATCTGCACCCGTATAAGTCTTTCGTGATACCGTATCGGCTACGGGATTGACAAGCTCCACAACTGCATTGTACGGAAATTCCCTTAACGGTACTTCTGGCGGTACGGACACGGGGATAATTCCACCATGCAGACTGCACTTCAAATCATAGATACGCTTTTTAAGCTGGGTACTCGGTGTCCCGTCCTCATTCTGCAAGAACACATCACGCACCGCTGTAAATTTTAATTCTCCAAATGTTTTCTCTTTGTCAATAACAAACCCGTTTGATAATCTCATAAATTCTTCACTCCTTTACTTTTCTTCAACTGCTACAATATCATCAGCAAGCAACACATAATCGGTATGTCCCATATCCCCGATTGCGTAACCTCTGCCATATAACTTCGGATTGACAAGTTTTACTTTCTGTTCATACTTGAAATGCTTTTCGCCAGCCTGCACGGGAATTTCCACCACAACATTTTCCCCTCTCTGCACATCTGAATAAAGGTTGTAGCTTCTTCTTGCGAAAAATCTACGGTTATCTTTATCTCTGTCAAAAACATGGTCGCTTTCGCCTGCAAATTCAAGAGTTCCAAAAGACTGTGCCATATCTGGCACGACATATTTCATTTCCATATTGTTTTACCTCGTTTCTTTCTATATTTTATAAGTTAATTGATTGTAATTTCTTATTCTGGCAGTTCGGGAAATACCAGCAATCCCACAGATAGTAAAGAGTAAAATCAATGCTTCGCACCCTTGACTATCCGTGTTCTTGCTGGTTGTAGGCAGACAAGCCAGAATAAGCAAGCCTGCCGTTTGACCGCTTAGGCGGAGAGCGTGATTTTCCTTTCTTCATACCGTTACCGCCTTATGATTTCTTCATTTTACGGCGTTTGTAGAAGAAGATACCTGCCAGTCCAGCACCAGAAGTCAAAAGAAGTGCAAGCAGTCCGTAAAGGTTGGTGTTATCGCCCGTTTTGGGACTGTCGCTCGGTCTGCTCGGCTTTTCTGGTGTCTGCGGTGTTTCGGGTTCTTCTGGGACTTCGGTTTGGCTTTTCCTTAAAGGTAATCGTCTGTCCCTTGTCCTCAATGTCCTTATGCTCGGTAACTTTCTTCGGCTCGTCTGGATTGCTCAAATCATATAATTCCTCAAAAGTTACAAGCTGTTTGCCGTCAAGGGAAGTAGCGTCAAAGGTAAAAGCAACTTCCACTTTCATAGCTTCGCTGTCAGCAGTAAAGGTATAATCACTTTCCACACGCTTTCCATTGATAAGAAGCTCGGCATTTTCTTCTTTCAACATCTGCCAGCCCACAAGTTTGTACTGTGTACCGATTTCTAAGCCCTCTAAGGTAACCGTATCAATGATTGTTACCTCTTTTCCAGCTTCAAGCTCTTTGTTGCCGTCCTTGTCGGTAGCGGTCGTATGTATCTTGATGATACGCTCTGTGATAAGTACGGTTTGCCCGTCGTCCTCAATGTCCTTGTGTTCTGCAACTTTCACGGGTTCGTCTGGATTGCTGAAATCATACAATTCTTCAAAGTAACAAGGTTCTTTGCCACCTAAAGCAGACGCATTGAATGTATAAGTAATTTTCACTTTCATTTCTTCCTCATCAGCGACAAAGGTATAGTCGTTTTCTACACGTTTTCCGTCAATCAGAAGTTCTGCATTTTCTTCCTTTAACATCTGCCAGCCTTTGAGCTGATATTTTGTGCCTTTTGTAAGTCTGTCCAATTTGACCGTATCAACGATTGTTACCTCTTTTCCAGCAAGGATAGTCTTTTCGCCGTTCTTGCTGGTTGCTGTGGTATGGATAGAGATTTCTTTTTCGTATTCATCAGTCAAAGTCCCTAAATCAACCACAAGATTATTTCTTGATACTACGATTTCAAAAGGTGGGATAAGCTCAAAGCCTTTGTTACTGTCGAGCGTATTTCTTCAATGATGTAAGTATCATAAGGCATCGCACCTTTGTTGTCGTCTGGTTCAGAAGTTCCAAACCACACACCGTCCTCGCTGGTCTTGCCTGCGTTTGTATTGTGCTTATGAGAAGCCCAATCAGCAGAAGTGGAGAATTGCCCGTTATCATCAGTTACCAATACATGATTTTCGCCCGTCGTCTTGCTTGTGATCCTAAAGGAACATCAGCAAGACGCTTGTGTGTGCCTGCACCGATTTTTACACCCTCAATATCCCCACGCTTAATCTGATTATAGATAGAATGGGCTTCGTCGGTTAAGTCCACGATTTTTCCATTTTCTGTGATTGTAAAATCAATCGGCTTTGCACCGTCAGTTAAGTAACCGTTGGGAGCTTCACTCTCAACGATACGGAAATTTCCGTAAGGTAAAAGGTCGGAAGAAGTAGAAGCGACACCCTCAATATCGGTACGAATTGTCTTTACCACTTCATTTTTCTTGTATAACTTGCCCTCAACCAATACCGCATTATCATTTAAGGAAATGATGTCAAAGGCAGTATCTTTCAAAGTGGCACTTCCTTGTGGCTTCGTATCGCCCGTTTCTAAATCTCGTTTCTGAATTTTGACACCGCCACGGATAACCTTGTCAGATACGGAAAACTGGTTACTTCCAGATAGTACGGCAAGGTCGCCGTCCTCGGTAATCTGTGTTACATATAAGCCTTTTATCTGTTCGGACTTATCGCCAGCCTGCATATATGCACCCTCTAACAAGTAGCCGTTTGGAGCTTTTGTTTCCTCTACGGTTAGCGTCCCAAGTGGAAGAACGGCTTGCCGTCCTGCATATAGAAGCTGTCGCCAGACACTTTGTATGTGTCCGCTAATTTTGTGATGTAGTGGGTTGTTCCGTCGCTGTCTGTTTCAGCGGTTGTCTTTGTAACCCATGTACGATTAGCTTCGGCAGGGAGATTGTCTTTATTGTAGAAGCCAGCATAATACTTCCATGTAAATTCCGCACCTGCTAAAGAAGCGTTCCCCTGCGGATTGTCTTTCTGTGTTTCCATATCTATTTTGAAAAGCTCAATCAAAGTGTCCGTTACTTTTGGCGTATCAGATACTTTCAAGGTTGCTGTCTTTCCAGCTTTGATTGTTTAATGGATAGATTGTTTTATCTACTTTATATCCTGCTGGTGCGTATAATTCCTTGATATAGACTGTGCCAGCCGTTACCTCTACAACATCTGTATTTCCGTTTTCATCAGTCGTAAGGGTGGCAAGCTGTTTCGTGCAGTCTTTATCAGAAAAGACACCGTATGTTGCACCAGCGATAGAGTAATTCCCGTTACCGTCTGTGATGCTGGCATTACTGGAAACCTTTTGCAGTTTCGTATTTCCGACATTCAGTTTCGCCCAGAATTGTCCCAATTCCTGCCCCTCGCCAGAGTAGATATAACCGCCACATTCATAGCGTCCTTTATTTTCTTTGACAAAGGCTTTCTGCACCAGAGAAAACTTCGTCCTGCGTAGCCTTTGGAATTTCATCATAAGAAGCTCTCACGTTGTCGCATTGCCAGCCAAGATGTACGCTCAATCTCTGCCAGACTACAAGCTGTCTTAAAAGGTAAGCGTGATTGTTGCTTATTCCGCTGTGGCTGTCTGTGTACTGTTTCACATATTCGATAGATAAGGCAACGTCGCTTATCTGGTCGGCACTCATACGGGTGCTTACGTCAGTTCTGATTTTGTAACCATTCTTAAAGTCTGTGTTAATGTCGATACAGTAAGCGTCCTCGCCCTCAACGGTCAAATGTCCCTCATTAAAGGTAGAACCAATCGAACCGTCATTCATTACTTTTTCAACGATACCGACACGCTCTTTTGACTCCGTCCAATATTGCTTACTTTCTGCATGAACGGGTGTAGTCGGCAAAGCAGTAACGACAGTTGCAAGAGCTAAGAAGCCCGTACACAATCGTTTTAATATCTTTTTCATAAATCTAATGCTCCTTTCATTTTGGGTAATAAAATAGCCGTCCAATAAGAACGGCTGAAAATAGAAAAGGAACGTCATGTTAGGCGTTCCATAGTCTATAAGTTATTTAATTTTTTCTTGTTTCAATACTGATGTGCTGTACTGTTGCATATTTTGCTATCTAAGAAAACTAGCGTATCAAGGCTCATTCGTTAGTAGTAAATAAGTAGTAAATTGATGTGTTTGTTTCCTTGAAAATGCTGATAGATAAATCTTCTCCTGTTGAATTACTTACTTCTGTAATTAATGTTGATACACCATTTGTTGTTGTTAATGATGTATTTGTAAATGTTAATCCTTCAAATGTTTGATCTTTTATTACATTTTCTTCTGTATTTACTTTTACATCATCTTTTGTATTATCTTTTTGTTATCTTTCTTTGCACATCCGCATCCTGTTACTAAAGCTAATGCAAAAATTGCAAGAAGTGCCTTTTGAATATTATTTTTCATAACTACTCTCCATTCCTATTTTTATCAAAATAAGTATACTATTAATTTTTTTTGTAAGTCAATATTACTCTTTTTTATTTACATTTTACTAATTTTAAATGTTGCTTGATATATATCTTGTAAATCTAACTCTTCCATATCTACAGTATATCCCAATTGTTGTAATCTTTCATTACAAGCTCTTAATTCTTTAACAACTTCACGAAAATTGAAAGCCTGATTGTTATCTGCCGCAGGCATATCTACTTGAACGTTACTATCATTACTAAAATCATTAATGCCATTATAGGAATTAACAGAATTATCACTTTGTGTACCATATGGTGAAAATTCTTGATTATCATTTAAAGCATATGGCGTAAATGGTTCAAAGGCAGGTTCAGAGGTTGTCTCTGTATTTGATTCTATACTTTTTCTTCCATATTTTGTAATGTTGTAGGTGCTTGAGGTGCTTCTACGGAAGAATCATTTATCTGAGAAATAATCTCATTTTGTGATAAATTACCTTCATTAGATGCATCATTATTACTTGAAGCAGAATTTATGATTGTTGGATTAAAAGCATCAACATTATCAAATGTATCAGCTGAATTTATTGTTTGAACTTCCTCATTTTGACTAATAGTATTATTTTCTAATGGGTTAAAATTAAACATAAACGTATCATTTACTTGTGGTGAAGTAAATGTCATATTTGTTTCTTGTTTTTCTAAATCACTATTTGATTGATTATTATCATTGTTATCTGGAAAATTACATATTGAAAAATTTCCCACTTTGTGTATCATTATTTACCACATTATCATCTATTTTTGGTGGAACTGCTGGTGCCATTGGATTTTGAATTTCTTCTTCATGCGCTACTGTTCCAGGATTTAAAAGCATATCTAAGTCAGCTGGTTTTTCTTCTGGTTTAAATATGTCCTGAGCTGTATTTTCTATTTTTTCTACATCCATAAATCCTGGGTTGATTGAATGATTTTCAGCAGCAGGCAATGATTGCTCGAAACCTGGACTTAAATTTTCAATTGTTGATTCAACATTAGTTTTATCTTCATTAGTATTTTCATTTGTAAACCAAGGATTTGATGACATTTGATTATCTAAATTTGTATTTAAAGGCGATTCAATTATTGGTCCTGTTGGTATATTCATATTTTCTGGCATTATATTCGTTGACTCCTTTTCTTCATCTAAACTTAAAATTTCTTCTACTGTTGGTGCAGTTATATCCTGTGCAGTTGCAGGAGCTTTATCAATATTTTCTGTTGGTTCTTTTAAAATATTATTTTGTTCACTCGCTACGTTTGAATTTTCTTCTTTACTTAACAATTTTTTTATTTCTTCATCTGTTTTTCTTACAGTTAAACGTTCAGTTATAATACGATTTAACATCATAATTTGGTCTTTCTCATCCAATTTTAATAAAGATCTAGCATGTCTTTCTGATATTTTATTATTAAGCAAAGCCTCTTGCACATCATCTGCTAAATTTAGTAAACGTATTTTATTTGCTATTGTTGATTGCGTTTTTCCCAATTTATCTGCTAATGTAACTTGATTCAAATATCCCATATCCAAGATTTTTTTATATGATATAGCTTCTTCGATTGGTGTTAAATTTTCACGTTGAACATTCTCTATTAGTGCAACTTCAGCACTATCTTTATCGTTTAATGATGTTATAATAGCTGGAATTGTTTTTTTTTACCAGCTAAAACACTTGCCTTATATCTTCTTTCACCTGCAATTATTTCATATTTGTCACCTATTTTACGAACAACAATTGGTTGTATAACCCCATGCTCTTTTATAGAATCAGACAATTCTAAAATAGCTGACTCATTGAACTGAATCCTTGGTTGAAATCGATTAGGTAAAATATCATCTAGGTTTAATATTTTAACTTCTTTTTCCATTTCCATTTTTGTACCCTCTCTTTATTCTATCATATTATATATTACTATACATTGGGAAATATTTCAATCTTTTTTTTTTGGGAAATACAAAAAAAGTAAAAAACTATAACGGCTTTTTTACTATCTCAGAATATTTCCTGGGAAATTTTTTATTTGTATTACTATTCTTCTTAAATTTCAATATGGTTCTTTTGCTGTTTTCTATAGGAAGATTAAAATTAATTTTATCTATTAATTCTGTATTTAAAATATTTAATGCTTTTTTACTTTGTAACAGTTCTTCATCTACATTTGATTTTAAAGGAATAAAATATCCATTTATTTTAACTAGTGGAATCGCATATTCAAGTAAAACAGGTAGACTGGTTACTGCACGTGCTGTTACAATATCAAATTTATCTCGATTACATCTAGCATAATCTTCTATTCTACAGTGTAAAAAGCTTCTATTTTATTTAATTTTAGTGTTTTTATTACTTCATTTAAAAATATAATTCTTTTTATTCAATGAATCAACTAATGTTATATTTAAATTGGGAAATACTATTTTTAAAACCATTCCAGGAAAACCAGCTCCACTTCCAATATCACAAAGTGTTTCTGATTTAGATAAATCAATAGCATTACATATAGTTAAACTGTCATAAAAATGCTTTAAATATACTTGATCTTTATCTGTTATCCCAGTTAAATTCATTTTTTTATTCCATTCAATTAACATTTCATAGTATGTTTCTAACTGATTCAATTGAGTGTCTGTTAAATTTATTCCTAATTTTTCTACATAATTAATAAAATCACTTTGATTCATTGTGATACTCCTTTTTTAAATATACGCTTAATATCGCAATATCTGCTGGATTAACCCCACTTATTCTTATTGCTTGACCAATTGATGTAGGTTTTACTTCTTGTAATTTTTGCTTTGCCTCACTAGCTATATTTTTAATTTTATTATAATCTATATCATCTGGTATTTTTTATCTTCCATTTTTAACATTTTTTTCGGCTTCTTTTATGGCTTTATTGATATATCCTTCATACTTTATATTAATTTCAACCTGATTTTCTATTTCTATATCATATTCTGAATTTAATAATTCCTTTTCTCTTAATTTATTTATAGTTATTTCAGGTCTTTTTAATAAATCATATAGTGATATACCATCTTTAATTAATGGTGTATTCATTTCTGTTAACTTTGCAATTACTTCTTTAGTTGGTGTTATTTTAATATTCTTTAATTCTTCTGTTAGCTGTTTTATTTCCTCTTTTTTCCTTAATAATTTACTATATTGTTCATTATTTATTAACCCAACTTTATACCCATACTCTCTTAAACGTAAATCAGCATTATCACTTCTTAATAATAACCTATATTCTGCACGTGAAGTTAATAATCGATAAGGGTCTCTAACTCCTTTTGTTACCAAATCATCAATTAAAACACCAATATATGCTTCATTACGTTTTAAAATAAGTGGTTCTTTTCCTTGAATTTTTAAACTTGCATTTATCCCTGCTATTAACCCTTGACAAGCTGCTTCTTCATATCCACTAGTTCCATTTATTTGTCCTGCAGTATATAAATTTTCAACAATTTTTGTTTCCAATGTTTGTTTTAATTGTGTTGGATAAATAGCATCATACTCAATGGCGTATGCATATTTAAGTATCTTAGCATGCTCTAACCCTGGAAGACTATGAACCATTTGCTCTTGAATATCATGAGGCATTGATGTAGAAAAAGCCTTGTAAATATATTGTATTTCCATATGTTGGATTTTCTTCGATTACACTTTCTGGTTCTAAAAATAATTGATGTCTTTCTTTATCTTTAAATCTTACAACCTTGTCCTCAATAGATGGACAGTATCTTGGTCCTATTCCCTTTATATCACTTAACCCACCATACATACTTGCTTTATTTAAATTATCACGAATTATTTTATGCGTTTCTTCAGTTGTATAAATTAAATGGCATGGAATTTGATCTTCTAATTTATATTGTGGTTTTATATCAAAACTAAAAAGTATGATACTCACTATCACCAGCTTCTAACTTTGTTTTTTTTGTATAATCAATTGAATCTTTATCTATTCTTTGAGGAGTTCCTGTTTTTAATCTTATTATTTTAAACCCTAATTTCTCTAAATTTTCACTTAAATAGTTACATGGTTTTTTCTCCATGTGGTCCTTCTCTTCTTCTTGTATCACCAACTAGAATATCAGCTTTCATATATGTTCCTGTAGTTAATACAACCGCTTTAGAAAATATTTTTCTTCCATCTTCTAGAATTATCCCCAAAATTTTAGAGTTTTCCACAATCAAATCTTCTACAATTGCTTCTAAAACTTCTAAATTGTGTTCTGAACTAATAGTTTTCCACATATTTTGTGGATATATAACTTTATCACACTGTGCTCTTAGAGCTTGAACAGCTGGACCTTTTTTATTATTCAACATTTTCATTTGAATTAATGATTTATCAGCATTAATTCCCATCTGTCCACCTAATGCATCAATTTCTCTAACTACAATTCCTTTAGCACTTCCACCTATCGAAGGATTACAAGGCATATCAGCTATATTTTTGATATTACCTGTTACTAATAGTGTTTTATTTCCCATACGGGCACTAGCTAGTGAGGCTTCACATCCTGCATGACCTCCACCAACTACAATGATATCATATTTCATTATGCCACTTCCTTTTTCTTTAGATATTATACTATCTATTAATTAATAAAACAATCAAAAAAATAGCGTTACTTCGCTATTTTCCAACACAAAATTTACTAAATAAATTATCTATTAATTCATCATCATATTCACCTGTTATCTCTCCAAGTAAATTCCATACATTTTTTATATCTATTTCTATCATATCAATAGGCATAGAATTTATGATTGCACTATTTATATCTTTAACAGAATCCATTACTTTCTCTAATATACTAATACTTCTTGCATCTGACAAATAAGTCATATCCTTTGAAGATATATTTCCAAGATTATATATACTTTCTATTTTTTCTTTTAACTCATCTATTCCTTCTTTTGTTTTGGTACTTATTTTAACAATTTTTTTCTTATTTAATGAATTAGTATCTAATTTATTTTCCAAATCAATTTTATTTATAACAATTATATATTCTTTAAATGAAGAATCTAATTTATTTATTAACATTTTTTCTTCGTCTGTTAACTCAGTATTATTATTTAAAATAAGTAATACTAAATCAGCAGATTCCATCAATTCTAAACTTTTAGAAACACCAATATTTTCTACTATATTATCTGTTTTTCTAATTCCTGCTGTATCAATTATGTTAAGTGCTATTCCACCTAAATTTATAAATCCTTCTACAATATCTCTTGTTGTTCCTTCAATATCAGTAACAATAGCTTTATTTTCATCTAATAGTGTATTTAATAGGCTACTTTTTCCAACATTTGGTTTTCCTATTATTGCTGTTTCTATACCATTTCTAATAATTTTGCCATTTTTACTCTCTTTTAATATTTTTCCTATTTTAGTTTCAATTATATTCATTTTGTTTTTTATCATTTCTACAGTCATTTCTTCAATATCTTCATATTCTGGATAATCAATATTTACTTCTATATTAGCAAGAATATCAACTAAATCTTGCCTTAACTCATGAATCATATTTGATACTTTTCCCGTTAATTGATTAACTGCTAATGATAAAGCATTTTCTGTCTTAGCATTTATAATATCCATAACTGATTCAGCTTCTATTAAATCAATTCGTCCATTTAAAAAAAGCCCTTTTTTGTAAATTCTCCTGGTTCTGCTAAACGACAGCCATTTGTTAATAATAAAGTTAAGATTTGTTTTGTAGTTTGAATACCACCATGGCAGTTAATTTCAACAGTATCTTCAGCTGTAAAAGTTTTAGGTGCTTTCATAACTGTTACTAATACTTCATCTACAATTTCATTTTTATTCATTATATGACCATAATTAATGGTATGTGTATTTACAGTAGTTAAATTTTTTCCTTTAAATATGTTATTAACAATTGATATTGAATTTGAACCACTTACTCTTATTATAGAAATTCCACCGACACCAGATGCGGTTGATATTGCTGCTATTGTATCATCCATATTATTTGCCTCCTATTCCGAATAAATATTTAAAAAATGTTGGATGTAATAAAACTTCACAAGAAACATATTTATCAGCTATTGTTACAATCCACCCCTCTATATATTTAGGGGGTATTTTATTTACTGGAAACATATGTCTTAAAATAACATTTTCAACACGATTATTCATATATTCAGGAAAGTATTTAATTGCATTATCATGTGCTTCTTGTGCATGTACAAATCCATGTTTTTTAAAAAAGGTCTCTTTTCCTTGACACCTTGCCAAGGATTATAATAACAATCATGAAGCAATCCACCGACTGCCGCTATCTTATAATCTTTTTTTAATTTTTTAGCTAAATAATATGATACTTTTGATACTGCTAATGAATGATCAAATACACTTATATTTCCATGATGAGCATATTGTTTTCTTTTTTTTGAAATTCAGGATGATTTAATATTTTATTTACGATTTTATAATATTCAATTTCATCTAAATTTGACATAATATCCCACCTTGCCTTTTATTTTAAAGAAAAAATTATTACATATGTAATAATTATTCATTATCATACTTGATTACAACTCTTCTTTCAAGTCCTTCACCAACACTCTGTGTCTTTACATGCTCATATTTATTCACTAGATTATGAACATATCTTCTTTCATAAGCATTCATCGGATCTAAATATATATCCATCTTACTTTCTAGAACTTCATTTATTATATTTTCTATTTGTTTATCAAGTCTTTTTAATTTATCAAAACGATAATTAGAAATATCAACATTTATTTTAGCATTCATATTTAATTGAACATGAAAGACTTGTCTTATCATCGTTTGTAATGCGTTTAAATTTTTTCCATTCTTTCCAATTAAAACAGAATTATTATCACTTACTAAGTCAATATTAAAATTATCATTTTCAATTGTTACTGATGGCTTTATTGAAATATTCATCTGTTGCCCTAAGATTTCAAAATATTCTTTTATAAAATCTATTATTTCTTGTTTTTTCAATACTGAAATTATATATTTTTTCTTTTTAATTAAGTTTCCTTTAACACAAGTTACTTTATATATGAAATCTTCTCTTGAGCAATTTTCTTTTTTTTTATACATTTATCTAAAGCTTCTTCTTCTGTTTTTCCTTCATAATTTATGATATTAAATTTACGCATTATTCTTCATCCTTTTTACTAATAAATTTTGAACAATAGTGAATACATTCGATGTAACCCAATATATAGCAATACCTGTTGAAATTGAGAATGAAGTGAATGTCATTATTACCACCATGAATGTAGTCATTTTTTTCATTTGTTGTTCCTGCTCTGTACTCATTGCAGCTCCACTATTTAATTTAAATGAAAAATATGTAGCAGCAGCAATAAGAACAATAAAGATTAAATAATAATATTTTCCTTGTGTAACAGCTATTAATGGACTTGTTCCAAGTTGAAATCCTAAAAATGTTTCTTCAAAAATAACTGGTATTCTACTAATTGCTTCATAAAAAGCAAAGAATAATGGAATTTGAATAAATGAAAATAAACATCCAGACAATGGATTTATCTGATATTTTTTATAAATCATCATCATTTCTTGTGATTTCATCATCATTTTTTCTTGGTTTTGTGGATCAACATTTTTATATTTTTTCTCTAATTTATCTAACTCTGGTCTTGCTTGTTTTAATTTTTCAGATTGCATAGCAGTTTTCTTTGTAAATGGCCAAACTACTCCACGTATTAATAATGTTGTTAGTATTAAAGCTAACCCATAACTTTTTACTAATGAACCTATTTTAATTATTAATGCAGCTAAAGGTTTTACAAATACAGTAGTCCAAAACCATCATATTTCTTTCCAACAATATGTAAGTTTTCACAATTTTCTAATGAGTCTATATCTACCTTTTTATTTTTTGATGCGGTTTTATTATATTCTTCATATGATTTTAGAGTTTCTGCATCAGTTGGTTTACATAAAATATTAGATGGTAAATTTTGACCAGTAACGGTATTTTGTACAGCAGCTCCTTCATCGGTCTTTAAGTATTTTGTACATCCCGTTACACTAAATACTGTTAAAAATATTATACTAATTTGAAATAATTTTTTTTATTTGTTTCATTAAAATTCTCCTTTATATATATTTACTTTATCTAAAGCATCTAATAAATTTTTTTCAATTTCTTGATAAGTTTTATTTAAAAATACTTTTCCTTACCATTATAATACATTTAAATCCATTTTGATAGGGTCTTTTATCGATAATATTTTTTATCTGTCTTCTAATCTTGTTTCTTGTTACAGCATTACCAATTTTTTTTTCCAATAGAAAACCCAAATTCATAATTTATATAATTATTTTTATCTACATATAATATGAACTCTTTATATTTATATGGTTTTATATTTTGAATAATACGATTATATTCTTTATTTTCTTTTATTATATTTTGTTTTTTTCATATTTTCACCTGTCACATACATTATATAAAAAAAACACCAATAAGTAAATTGGTGTTTTACTAATGAGATAAAACTTTACGTCCTTTTCTTCTTCTATTATTAATAATATTAGTCTTCATACGTGCAAAAGAAACCTTGTTTTTTACTTCTTTTTTTCTATTATTTGGTTGATAAGTTCTTTTCATAAAACACCTCCTAAACTTGTGCACATTGCTCTTAACATTATATATGGTTAATCATATTTTGTCAATTTTTTTATAGACAAAAGTTTAATTTATTTAAATTTAAATATTTCCCAAACATTTATATGTATTTCCCAAGAAAATATTCCACATTTTATTTTTGCACAATTATCATTGCAAATATTATTTTATACATAGTTATTAACTTTTTTTTCACATTCTTTTTTTGTTATATTTAATATATATATGTAGGTTTTTCAACAAAATTGTTAATAACTAAAATCACATATATAATAATAGGTGTATTTAATTATCAACAAAATTGTGGAAATTAATGTTTTAGCATTATATTTAAACCTTTTTAGGTGGATAAAATTGTGTTTTATTTTTTTTCCACAGATTTATTATTTTTTTTCTTTTATTTTTGAACATTTTATTGTAGAATATAGGTGTATTTGTCTGGAATGGGGGTGTTTCTAGGTGGATAAAAAAAATTTGTGGAATTTATTCTTAAATAATATTAAACAGCAATTATCTCCAATTGCATTTGATACATGGTTTGCAGAAACTGAACTTTATGACTTAACGGAAACCACAGCAAAAGTAATCGTGCCAATGCATATTCACAAAAAAGAATTTAAAAGAGAACTATAATGACTTAGTTGAAGACATATTTACAGAAGTATCTGGTTCTAATTTTAAATTTGAATATTATCTAAAAGAAGAAATTGAATCTAATATTACAATTGATACTGATACAATAGGGGTTCCACACACAAATAATTTTGAAACAAATTTAAATCCACAATATACATTTGATAATTTTATTATTGGAGAAAGTAATAAATTTGCACATGCGACTGCTCTTGCTGTTGCTGAAAACCCAGGATATATGTATAATCCACTATTTATATATGGAAATAGTGGTCTTGGTAAAACACATTTAATGCACGCTATTGGAAATTATATTACAACCCATAGTGGAAAAAATGTCCTTTACGTAACAAGTGAAAAATTTGTTTCTGACTTTATTGGGATAAATAAAAGAAATAAAGAAGGAAATAACTTTGATAATGTAGAAATATTTAAAAATAAATATAGAAATGTTGATGTTCTAATAATTGATGATATTCAATATTTAGGAAACGCTAATCAAACTCAGCAAGAATTTTTCAACACGTTTAATGATTTATATGGAAATAATAAACAAATGATTATTTCATCAGATAGATCTCCTGATGATTTAAAACTGTTAGAAGATAGATTAAGAACAAGATTTAACTGGGGACTTACCATTAATATTCTACAGCCTGACTTCAAACTTAGAATGAATATTATTGATAAAAAAATTGAAAATCAAATGTTAATAACAGCTTTTCCACTTGATGTTAAAGAATATATAGCAAGTAATTGTACATCTGATATAAGAAAACTTGAAGGTGCAATCACAAGAGTAGTTGCTTATGCTACCATGATGAATGGTTCTGATATTAATTTAAGCCTTGCACAAGAAGCACTTAAAGACTATTTTGTAAAAAGTATCATATCAAAAAATAAAATTGACCAAGTTCAGCAATTAGTTGCTAGTAATTACAACATTACTGTAGAAGAATTAAAAAGTAAACGGCGAGTTGCTACTATTGCTGTTCCAAGACAAATTGCAATGTATATATGCAGAGTTCACTTAGAAGAGTCTTTACCTAAAATTGGTATTGAATTCGGTGGAAAAGATCATACAACTGTTATGCACTCTGTGGATAAAATAAAAAACAGTTGAAAACTGATAATTCTTTACAAGTGGAAATAAATAAAATAATTGCCCAAATAAAATAAACATGTGAATAAAATTCAATAATTAACATTTTATTCACATTATATTTACAAAAATAAGCTTTATATTTCAACAAAAATTACGTTTTTCCACTTTTTCCACTTCTATAATAAAAATAATATATAAAATAATAAATATACACAGGAGGAATTTATGAAATTAGAAATTAAACAAAATATATTAATAGAACATTTAAATTATGTAATAAGAGGAATATCAAATAAAAATATAATTCCTGTTTTGAATTGTATCAAATTTGATTTAACAAATGATGGTTTATATTTAATGAGTACAGATAATGAAATAGCTATTCAAACATTTATTCCAAGTAGTCAAATTGAAAATATAGATAAATGTGGAACAGTTGTTGTATCAGGAAGATATATATATGAAATTGTTAGAAAGTTACCTAATGAGTTAATAACAATAGAAGAAGTTGTTGATAATAAAATATTTATTACTACAACTAATACATCTTTTAATTTAAATTGTAATAGTGCAGATGAATTTCCTATATTAGACTTAAATGACCACAAAAAAATCCTATATATATAGATAAGAAAATATTTAAAAATATTATAAAACAAACAGCATTTGCTACATCTACACAAGAATCACGTCCTGTTTTAACGGGTTTAAATTTTAAAATAGTAGGTAATACGTTAGAATGTACAGGAACTGATTCATATCGTTTAGCAAAAACAAGTATTGAAATTCAAAATAGTGTAGAAGAAACAATAAATATAATTGTTCCTACTAAAAATTTGAATGAACTTGTTAAAATGATAAATGACGAAGATGGTATAATAGCATTACATATTTTTAATAATAAAATGTTATTTAAATTTGATAGTATTATAATGATGTCACGTTTAATTAATGGAACATATCCAGATACTTCAAAAGTAATACCTACAGAATTTTTAATTAGTAGGAAGGTAAATATGATGAATTTCTATAATTCAATTGATAGAGCATATTTATTACCCAATGAGGCTGATAACAATACAATTCAACTTGAAAGTAATCATAATTCAATAATTGTATCTTCAAATATTCCTGAAATCGGAAATGTCGAAGAAACATTAGAAGTAATGAAGGAAACAGCTGATGATATAAAAATCGCATTTAGTTCTAAATATATGATAGATGCTTTAAGAGCATTAGAAAGTGAAGAAGTAGAATTATTGTTCAATAGTGAAGTTAAACCTATCATCATAAGAAATCCAGAAAATCATAATTTAATTCAATTAATTTTACCAATAAGAACATATTAAAAATAGGAAATTCCTATTTTTTTTTTGTATTTTCATGTTATTTGACAAATAATGACAATTATAAATAGTATAAGAAAAGCAAATATTTCAGGGGAGGAATTTATGAAATTAGAATATGAAGTAAACAATGAAACTTTAGCAATTTTGCCATACGAATTAGACTGTTCAAAAATAATTGAATTAAATGAAACTTTTATAGTAAAGAAAAAAACCAATTGAGATAATTAGAAATAGTTGTGCATTTTTTGGTTGTTCATATGATGGTAGACATGAGGGAACAAAGAAATTAATTGGAGTTAATTATAAAGCACCTATAATAATAGAAGAGAGTAGTAATATTATTTTTTTTTCCTACGTGTTCACCTAGATTCAATGATTGTATGTGGATATCTCATGCACATATATTAAAGTGTGAAAACTCATTCAATAATGCTATTATATATTTCAAAAATGGATTTAAATTGCCTTTAAAAATATCATATGGTTCTTTGAAAAATCAAATTCTTAGATCTTCACTTTTTAGAAAATGTTTTTCAAAGTAGAAAAATACTTAAATAATTGAAAAATTGCTCTTTTTCCGCCATTTTATGGTATAATTAGAAGTGTGTATAGGAGTATTTCTATTAATATAAAAAATCAATGTACATGCTTTAAATGGTCAAAAAGAGGTGAGTGATGTATTTAAAAAGTTATATTTATTACATTTTCGTAATTATGATAATTTATTATTAACATTGCATAATGGTATAAATATTATTTATGGTGAAAATGCTCAAGGAAAAACAAATTTATTAGAAAGTATATATGTTTTAGCTATGACGAAATCACATAGATCTTTTATTGATAATAATTTAATCCAAAATGGAAGTAGCTATTCTCAGATAAAAGGTCAACTTCATCAAGATGATATAGATAATACATATGAAGTAATAATTGAAAATAAGAAAAAATCAATTAAAATAAATGATAATACGATAAAATCAGTGAGTGATTATATTTCTAATATTAATATTATAATCTTTTATCCAGATGATTTAGATCTTATAAAATCTTCCCCTTTAATAAGAAGAAGATTTATTAATTCAGAATTGGGACAATTAGATGGAAAATATTTGAATATTTTATCAGATTATAATAAAATTTTGAAAATGCGTAATGATTACATTAAGTTGATAAATCAAGGTGAATCATACGATGAAAACTATTTTAATATAATTACTGATTATTATATTGATAAATCTATAAAACTATATCAAGAAAGGTATAATTTTATTAATTTATTAAATGAGCAGGTAGAAAAAATTTTTTAAAAACATTTCTGGCTTATCAAATTTTCATATTTTGTATAAGAATTCATTTGATTTTGATTCATATGATGATGCAGATAAAATGCGTATACAAATGAAAAATAAGATTAAAAAATTCATATGCAACAGAAATTAGGTTAAAATCAACACTTTTTGGACCACATAAAGATGACTTAGAATTTTATATAGATACTAAAGAAGTTAAAAATTATGGATCACAAGGTCAACAAAGAATGGCTGTATTGGCAATTAAATTATCAGAAATAGAAATATTCAAGAATAAAACAGGTAATTATCCTATACTGCTTTTAGATGATGTATTTAGTGAATTAGATTATATGAAAAAAAAAATAATTTATTAAATTATATACATGATAATGTGCAAACAATAATTACAACAACAGAATTAGATAATATAAGTCCTGAAATAAAAAGACACGCTAAGTTAATAGAAATTAACTCAGGAAAAATAAAAAACATAAAAGAGGTGAATTAGAATGGAGAATAATACAGAACATTATGATGCGTCTGACATTCAAGTATTGGAAGGTTTAGAGGCTGTTAGAAAACGTCCTGGTATGTATATTGGAACTACAGATGTTAAAGGTCTTCATCATCTAGTATGGGAAATAGTTGATAATTCAATAGATGAAGCTTTTAGCTGGATTTTGTAATAATATTGAAATTATTATAAATAAAGATAATTCTATTACTGTTAAGGATAATGGAAGGGGTATTCCTGTAGGCGTTCATCCTAAAACTGGTATTTCCACAGTTGAAACAGTTTATACAGTACTACATGCTGGTGGAAAATTTGGTGGAGGCGGATATAAAGTATCTGGTGGTTTACATGGAGTTGGAGCATCAGTTGTAAATGCCTTATCTAAATGGGTAACTGTAACTGTATATAAAGATGGTAAAATATATGAAACAAAATTTGAAAATGGTGGAAAAACTGTACAAAAATTAACTGTAATTGGTGAATGTGAATCAAATAGAACTGGTACAACAGTATCATTTAAGCCAGATCCTGAAATATTTGATACAGATATATATGATTATGATACTTTAAAAATTAGAACTCGTGAGTTAGCATTTTTAAATAAGGGTTTGAAATTAACTTTAAGGGACGATAGGGACGATGAAGATACAACTGGTGAGGTATTTCACTATGAAGGTGGAATTAGCGAATATGTAAGGTATTTAAATAAAAAATAAGACACCAATTCACGATCAAATAATCCATCTTGAAGGTGAAGATGATGGTGTAATGTTTGAAGTGGCACTACAATATAATGATGGTTATAGTGATAGCATTTATTCATTTGTTAATAATATAAATACACATGATGGTGGAACACATGAGGAAGGTGTTAGAAGAGCTTTAACACGTATTATCAATAGTTATGCTAGAAAAAAATAAATTGTTGAAAGAAAAAGATGAATCTCTAACGGGTGATGATGTCAAAGAAGGATTAACAATGATTGTATCTTGTAAACATCCAAATCCACAATTTGAGGGTCAAACAAAAGGAAGACTTGGAAACTCAGAAGTAAGAAAATTAGCAGATAGTGTTTTTAGTGAAGGATTTGAAAGATTTTTATTAGAAAATCCAGATATTGCTAAAATAATAGTAGAAAAAGCAACAACTGCATCAAGAGCAAGAATGGCTGCTAAAAGAGCCCGTGAAGCAACTCGTAGAAAGACAGCATTAGATGGTTTTAATACTATTGGAAAACTTGCTGATTGTACTAGTAAAGACGCTTCCATTAGTGAAATTTTTATTGTCGAAGGTGACTCAGCAGGTGGTTCTGCAAAAGATGCAAGAATTCCAAAAACACAAGCTATATTACCACTTAGAGGAAAAATTCTTAATGTTGAAAAAAGCAAGATTAGATAAAGCTTTATCTAATGAAGAAATTAGAACAATAATTACAGCTTTTGGAACGGGAATAGGTGAAGAGTTTGATTTAAGTAAATTGAGATATCATAAAATAGTTATTATGACTGACGCTGATGTAGATGGTTCTCATATAAGAATTTTATTATTAACATTATTTTATAGATTTTTTTTAGACCTATTGTTGAAGGCGGATATGTTTATGCAGCACAACCACCACTTTATAAAGTAATTACTGGTAAAACCATAAAATATGTACTTACAGACGAAGAATTAGAACAATATAGAAGTACTTTGAGTCCAAATGCTAAACCAATAGTACAACGTTTTAAAGGTTTAGGAGAAATGGACGCTATTGATTTGCGTGAAACAACAATGCACATAAATAATCGTGTTTTGAAAAGAGTTACAGTGGATGATGCAATAGCTGCAGATAAAGTATTTACAGATTTAATGGGAGATGATGTACTTCCACGTAAATCATTTATAGAAGAGTATGCAAAATTTGCAGAAATGTTAGATGTATAGGGGGATAGTATGGATAGAATAATTGAAAAAAATATAGTTCAAGAAGTTAAGGATTCTTTTCTAGAATATTCGATGAGTGTAATTGTAGCTCGTGCTATTCCTGACTTACGAGATGGATTAAAACCAGTTCACAGAAGAATTTTATATTCTATGTATGAATCAGGATATACAGCAGATAAACCTCACCGTAAAAGTGCAAGAATAGTTGGAGATGTAATGGGTAAATATCATCCCCATGGAGATTCAAGTATTTATGAAGCAATGGTACGTATGGCTCAACCTTTTAGTTTTAGACATATGTTAGTAGATGGACACGGAAATTTTGGTAACTTAGATGGTGATGGAGCAGCAGCTATGCGTTATACAGAAGCAAGATTATCTAAATTATCACTAGAAATGGTTAGAGATATAAATAAAGATACTGTTGATTTTAAGCCTAATTTTGATGAAACAGAAAAAGAACCAGAAATATTACCGTCTAGATTTCCTAATATATTAGTAAATGGATCGATGGGAATAGCCGTTGGAATGGCAACAAATATTCCACCACATAATTTGGGAGAAGTTATAGATGGCTGTGTTGCTTATATAGAAAATCCAGATATTGATACATTAGAATTAATGCAGTATATAAAAGGTCCAGATTTTCCAACAGGAGGAATTATCCTTGGAAATAGTGGTATAAAAAAAGCATATGAAACAGGAAAAGGTACTATAACTATTCGTGGTAGAGTAGAAATTGAAGAAAATAATGGTAAGAGTAGAATTATTGTAACTGAGCTTCCATATCAAGTTAATAAAAAAGAATTTCAAGAGAGAATTGGACAATTAGTTAGAGATAAGGTTTTAGATGGAATAAGTGATTTACATGAGGAATCTAACTTGGAAAATCCAGTGCGTGTTATAATTTATTTAAAGAAAGAAGCAAACGCAAATGTTGTGTTAAATAATTTATATAAACATACACAATTACAATCAACATATGGAATAAATTTATTAATGATAGATCAAAAAACACCAAGTATTTTATCTTTAAAAGAAATAATTTCAAAATATATTGATTATCAAAAAGAAATTATTATCAGAAGAACTAAATTTGATTTAAATAAATGTGAAAATAGAGTTCATATTTTAGAAGGATTAAAAATTGCCTTAGATAATATAGATGAAGTTATTAAAATTATTAAATCATCTAAAACAGACGATATTGCAAAAGAACAATTAACAGCAAGATTTAATTTAGATACAATTCAATGTGAAGCAATATTAGAAATGAAACTAAGAAGATTAACTGGACTTGAAAAAGATAAAATTGAAAATGAATTGAATGATTTACTAGAACGTATAAGAGAATTAAAAAGAAATATTAGCATCAGAGAAAAAAAGTTTTGGATATTATTAAATTAGAATTACTAGAAATAAAGGATAAATATAGTGATGAAAGAAGAACTTCTATTGATATGACTGCAATAGATTATATTGAAGATGAGTCTTTGATACCAGTAGAAGATATTTTAATTACATTGACAAATAAAGGATATATTAAAAGGGTAAATGCTGATACATATAAATTACAAAACCGTGGTGGTGTTGGAATTAAAGGAATGACAACTAATGAGGAAGACTTTGCAAAGAATATTCTTTCAATGACAACACATGATTATGTATTGTTCTTTACTAATAAAGGTAAGGTATATCGTAAAAGGTTATGAAGTTCCTTCATTTAGTAGACAATCTAAGGGTATACCTATTATAAATTTACTTCCAATTGAGAAGGATGAGTATGTTACATCAATGTTATGTGTACAAAATACAGAAAGCAATAAGTATATTGTACTTTGTACACAAAAGGAATAATTAAAAAAGACAAATATTAGTGAATATGATAATATCCGTGCAAATGGAAAAATAGCTATTACACTAAAAGAAGAAGATATATTAATATCTGCAAATAAAACATCTGGTAGTGACGAAATCTTAATTGGCGCTTCAAATGGACGTATGATTAGATTTAATGAAAATGAAATAAGAATTATGGGTAGAACTGCAGCAGGTGTAAGAGGAATTGATATTGAAGATGCAATATGTGTTGGATGTGAAATTGCTAATAAGGATCAACAAATTTTAGTTGTAACCGAAAAAGGCTTTGGTAAGAAAACAGATTTAAGTGCATATAGAATGACACATCGTGGCAGCAAAGGGGTAAAAGCATTAAATGTTACAGAAAAGAATGGAAATATTGTTTCATTTAAAACAGTAAGTGGAAAAAGAAGATTTAATGATTATTACAGACAATGGTATTATAATTAGATTGCCATTAGAGCAAGTTTCAACAACAGGAAGAGTAGCCCAAGGAGTTAAATTAATAAATTTAAAAGATGAAACAAAAGTAAGTACAGTTACTATTGTTGATAGAATTGAAGAAGAACAAAATTCAGAAAAATTAGAAGAAGAATAATATGTTTCACGTGAAACATATTATTTATTGAAGTAAACAAACAATGTTTCACGTGAAACATTGTTTTTATATTATTTATATATTTTTAAAAATTAAATAAAATTCAAATGTTTCACGTGAAACATTTGAAAAAAAAAAAAAAATATTATATATTAATAACGGCACAACATTTATGCTCAAAATAGGTCAGGATTGGAAAATAGCAGCCTTAAGAGTCTCTAAATGTGTGTGTCTTTTTTTTATGGTTGGGTGATATAATGAAACACGAAAATTATATGAATGAAGCTTTAAAATTAGCGTATAAAGCATATAAAAAAAATGAAGTTCCAATAGGCTGTATAATTGTAAAAAACAATAAAATCATAGCTAAAGCCTATAATAAAAAAATAAAAAAAATATTTCAGTGTATCATGCTGAAATATTAACAATAATAAAAGCTTGTAAAAAAATTAAAGTCATGGCATTTAGATGATTGTATATTGTATACAACATTAGAACCTTGTGTTATGTGTAGCAGTGCGATAGAACAATCTAGAATATCGCAAGTGGTATTTGGTACAAAAAATATTCAGATGTCAGGTGAAAAATATTTTAATAATATTAATGTAATAAATTTAGAAAATAAAGAGTGTGGTGAATTGTTGAAAAAATTCTTTAAAAACAAAAGGAAAAAAGCAATAATTAGTAGTTAAAAGATGATATAATATACATATTGAATTGAGGTGATTTTATGTACCAGTCATTATATAGAAAATATAGACCGCAGAATTTTGATGAGGTCGTAGGACAAGAAATTGTAAAAAAAACATTAATTCATTCTATATTAAATAATAAAATATCGCATGCATATTTATTTACAGGACCCCGTGGAACAGGGAAAACAAGTATAGCTAAAATATTAGCAAAGACAGTTAATTGTTTAAATTTAAATGGCTCAAATCCATGTAACGAATGTATCAATTGCTTACAATTTAATAACAAACAAAGTACTGATGTAATAGAAATAGATGCAGCATCTAATAATGGTGTAGATGAAATAAGAGAATTAAAAAATAAAATAAATATAGTGCCATCAACCGGTAAATATAAAGTATATATTATTGATGAGGTTCATATGTTAACTGTTGGTGCGTTTAATGCACTTCTAAAGACATTAGAAGAGCCACCAGCACATGTAAAGTTTATTTTGGCTACAACGGAACCACATAAAATACCTGCAACAATTTTATCAAGATGCCAAAGATTTGATTTTAAAAGATTCCTATAAGTCAAATAAGCAATCATCTATTAAAAATTGCTGAATTAGAATCTATTAATATTGATGCATCAGCTTTAGATGAAATTGCAAGAATATCTGATGGAGGTATGAGGGATGCATTTAGTTTATTTGAACAAACAATAGCGTATGAAGAAAATAATATAACTTTAGATGTTATTCATGAAATAAATGGAACTGTACCACAAGTCCAATTATATAATCTATATAATAATTTGATAGAAAATAATATTGAAAATATTTTTTCAATAATTGATAATTATGATACAAGCGGAAAAAATTTAGTAAAGATATTAGATGAATTTATATTATTTTTAAGAAATATATTACTTTCTAAAGAGGCTCCATTATATTTAAAATCAAAAATAGATGATATTTCTTTATACGATGATATAAAAGAAAAAAATATCTGAAACAAAATTATTTGAATATATTAATAAATTAAATGTAGGTTTAAATGAATTAAAAAATTCAGGTAATCCTAGATTAAGTATGGAATTGTTATTTATTGATATAATGACATCTATTAATAACAAACAAGCAACTGACGAAAAAAAGGAGACAAAGACAGATTTAATAAAATCAGAACAAATCAAAGCAAATAAAATTAATGAGTTAAACTCAGAAAAACAAATAGAAAATAAAAAATTACATATTCAGAAAATTATAAAAAAAATTTAGAACAACTAATAGAAATAAGGGTAAATAACACTTTGTGTAATTTTGACAAGAAGAATTATTTAGAATTAAAAAACAAAATGGAAGACGCAAATCAATATATTTTAAACCCTGAATATTCTAGCGCAGCAAATATAATTATTAATGGTAATTTAAAAGCCGCAAATAAAAATTATTTTGTTTTTGTATATGATTATGAAGAATTAAAATATAATTTTTATGAAGAAGTAGAGACAATTGAAAAAATTGTTAAATGAAATTTATAATAATAATGTTCATGCTGTAGCAGTTACCTTAGAAGAATGGAATACAATCAAAGAATCTTTTAACAAACAGTTAAAAATATATAAATATATAGAAGAACCAGATGATATAATGTCATTTTTACACAAATCAAAGAATAGTAATAAAATCGAAGATTCTTTTGAATCTTTAATTCAATATAATTAAATTAAAAGAAAAGAGGAATAGAAAATGAATATACAAGCAATGATGAAGCAAGCTCAAAAATTACAAAAGGATATGATGACATCAAAAAAAGAAATTGATAAAACACTATATACTGGAAAATCAGAAATGGTTACAGTTGAAATGTATGGTAATAAGCAAATATCAAAAATTAAGTTGAATATAGAAGATATCGACAAAGATGATGTTGAAATTCTAGAAGATATGATAGTTATAGCTGTAAATGATGCAATGAAAAAAATAGATGATGATACAGAAAAAAAATTAGGTAAATATATACAAGGAATGCCAGGACTATTTTAATGAAATATCCAAATTCAATAGTTAATTTAATTGAATCATTTAAAAAGTTACCAGGAATAGGTGAAAAAACAGCAGAGAGATTAGCTTTGTCAATTCTTAAACAAGATAAACAATCTGTAGAAATGTTTTCACAAGCTTTAATTGATGTTAATACTAAAATTAGAAGGTGTATATGTTGTAATAATTTATCAGACGAAGAATTGTGTTCAATATGCAAAGATACTTCACGTGATAATAATACAATATGTGTTGTTGAAGATCCTAAAAATATAATTTTATTTGAAAAAACAGGATCATATAATGGTAAATACCATGTTTTAGATGGATTAATTTCTCCATTAGATGGGGTTGGCCCTGATGATTTAAAAGTTAAATCAGTTAATTGATAGAATAGAAAAAGAAAAAAATTAAAGAAATTATTATTGCCTTAAAACCAAGTATTGAAGGTGAAACTACAGCTTTGTATATATCAAAATTATTAGAAGGTTATCATATAAAAATAACTAAATTGGCATATGGAATTCCACTTGGTATAGATATGGAATATGTTGATACCATGACACTAGAAATGGCACTTATTAATAGAAAAGATATGTAATTATTTAAATTTTTAGACATACGATTTAATGGTGATTATATGTTTAAGAAAATTTTAAAAATTTTAAAAAAAATAATTTTTTATTCTTTTTTATTATATGGATATAATGTTTTAATCGAACCAATTGGAGTTATCATACCAATTAATGTAATTACAGTTGGAATTTTGTCAATTTTGGGAATACCAGCTTTATTTTCGTTTATATTAATTTATGTTATAATGTTTTAGGAGGAAAGAATGTTAGATAGTTATAAAGATAAGTGGCCAATTGTTTATAAAATTTTATCTTCTAGCATCAAAGAAAATAAAATATCACATTCTTATTTGTTTGAGTCAAATGATTCTAAGGAAGCATTAAATCTCGCAATAGAATTTTCTAAATCAATTTTATGCCCTTATTTTTATTTAAATTACAATAATTGTGTAAATTGTACACAATGTAAAAAAAATAACTGAAAATGAATTTTCAGAACTGTTAATAATAGAACCGGATGGTTTATGGATAAAAAAAGAACAAACTGATTATATTCAACATTTATTTGAAACAAAAAGTGTTGAAAGTAAATATAGGGTTTATATTATTAATCATGCAGAAAAAATGAATTTGTCAGCAGCTAATTCAATTTTAAAATTTTTAGAAGAACCAGAAGAGGGAATCATTGCTATACTTATTACAAATAATAGATATGAACTCTTGGATACAATTCGTTCAAGGTGCCAAATTATAACTTTAAATAATAGAAATGGTAATGAAATATCACCTTTAGTTAAAATAAAAAATAGTATTAATTCTATTAGTGTAGATGAAATGACAGAGGAAGAATTAAATGCCAAAATAACTGATGCTATTAATTTTATAAATTATTATGAAAAAAATGGATTGGATACGCTTTTGTATACAGATAAATTATTTCATAGTATTTTTTAATACAAAGAGATTTAGTTATATTTGCTTTTGATATATGGATATTATATTATCGTGATATACTTGCAATTATAAATGGTGTTTCAAATATAATTTTTGAAAATAGTATTGATGACATCAAAAATATTATAAAAAATAATTCAGTAAAGAAAATAATGAAAAAAAAAAAATTATAATGAGTTTAAAAAAGAATATTCAATATAATGTAAATATAAATTTATTAATGGACAAGTTAGTTATTGATCTAGAAAAGAGTGATATGTATGAAGAAGGTAGTTGGAGTTGAACGTGTTGGAAATAATTCAATAGCATATTATTATACAAATAATTTAAATTTGAAAAAAAAATGTTACTATAATCTTAGAAGAAGGAAAATGTAAATACTTTGGAAAAGTTGTTACAGATGTGCACTCTCTTGATGAAACTAAACTTAATAAAAACTTGGGAACTGTTCTTAGAATTGCGTCAAAAAAAAGATTATTTAAAAAATAAAGAAAATATAAAAGATGCATCATTAGCTTTAAAGAAATGTAAAAAAATTGATTCAAAAGTATAATTTAGAAATGAATTTGTTAGATGCATATTTTACTTTTGATAGGGATCAATTAATTTTTAGATTTTTTCAGATAAAAGAATAGATTTTAGAGATTTGGCAAAAGATTTAGCATCTATATATAAAAGTTAGAATTGAGCTACGCCAAATTGGTGTTAGAGATAAGGCAAAAAGAAATTGGTGGCATCGGTTCATGTGGACAAGAATTATGTTGTCATAGATATTTAAAAGAATTTGATTCTGTTTCAATTTCTATGGCTAAAAATCAAAATTTAGCTTTGAGTCCTAATAAAATCAATGGTCTTTGCGGAAGATTATTATGTTGTTTAAAATATGAGAACGAATGTTATAAAACTTGTAAAAAAGGTTTACCAAAGATTGGTGATATAGTAGAAGTTGATGAAAAAAAAACGGAACAGTTATTGATGTTAATATATTAGCGCGTAGTTATACTGTAGATATACCTTTAGTCGGAAAAGTAGAGGTAAAGATGTAATGGAGGTACTAAATTATTTGCTTGGATATAATAATTTAAAAATATATCAAGATACAAATATGTTTAATTTTTCACTTGATTCAGTGTTACTTCCAAACTTTGTTTCACTTAGTGCAAAATGTAAGAAAATATTAGATATTGGTACAGGAAATGCAGTTATTCCAATAATTCTATCGACAAAAACACAGGCTCATATTGATGGCGTAGAAATACAAGAAAAAGTATACAAACTTGCTCAAAAATCTATCTTATACAATCAGTTAGATAAACAGATTAGTCTATATAATGAAGATATAAAAGAATATAAAAATAGAGTGGAAAGTGATCAATATGATGTTATTACATGTAATCCACCTTTTTTTTTAAAGTACAAGAATTATCAAGGAAAAATGATAGTGAGTATAAAGTTATAGCAAGACATGAAGTTAAACTAAATTTAGATGAAATTTTTACAGTATGTAAGAAATTATTAAAAAATAATGGTGTAGTAGCTATGGTACATCGTCCGGAAAGATTAGTTGAAATATTGGATACAATGAAAAAATATAATATACAACCTAAAAAAGATACAATTCATTTATCCAAAACCAGATATGGCTGCTAATATATTATTAATTGAAGGTAGTAAAAATGGAAAACCAGGAATAAAGATATTACCACCTATTTATACACATGAAGAAAATGGAGAATATACAGAACAAATAAAAAAATATTCTATTAATTAGGAGGATGTAATATGTCACAAAAAAAGTTATGATGGTACACCTACAGTTTATTTGATACCAACACCGATTGGTAATCTTGATGATATAACATTGAGAAGTATAAAAGTATTAAAATCAGTGGAAGTTATATTTAGTGAGGATACAAGGGTTACTGCTTTATTGTTGAAACACTTAGATATTTCAAAAAAATTAATTTCTAGTCATAAATTTAATGAATCGGAAAATAAAAATAAATTAATTGAATATGTAAAAAACGGATATGATGTTGGAATTGTTAGTGATAGAGGAACACCAGTTATAAGTGATCCTGGATATGAGCTTGCTAAGTTTGCGATAATTAATAATTATAATGTGGTAGGGTTACCTGGAGCAACTGCACTCATTCCAGCTTTAATAATGTCTGGAATTAATCCTATGCCTTTTTTATTTTATGGTTTTTTAGATCATAAAGAAGGAAAGAGAAAAAAAGAAAATTGCAAAGTCTGAATAGTTTATCTTATACTTTGATTTTTTATGAAGCTCCACATCGTCTTGAAAAAACATTAAACAATATGTTAGAAATATTGGGAAATAGAAGTATTTCAATTTCCCGGGAAATAAGTAAGAAGTATGAAGAAGTTTATCGTGGAACAATTTCTGAAGTTATTGAACAAACAGTTGACATAAAAGGTGAATTAGTTATCATTGTTGAACCTAATTTAGAACAAAAAAAAGCTATAATAACTTGACACTTATTGAACATATTAATTTATATCTTAAAGAAGGATATACAGTTAAAGATGCAATAAAAACAGTAGCACATGAAAGAGGATTGTCTAAAAATGAGGTTTATATGGAATACCATAAGGGGGAATAATTATGAAATTAATTGTTGGTTTGGGAAATATAGGAAATATTTATAATAACACTAGACACAATGTTGGATTTATGGCGATTGATAAATTATGTAATTACTATGGCATAAAACTTGATCGTCATAAATTTAATGGTAATTATGGTGAAGGCATAATTAATGGTATTAAAGTAATGTTATTAAAACCAGAAAAGTATATGAATTTATCTGGAGAAGTAGTTGCTGAGTATGTTAAGTTTTTTAAAATATCTATTGATGATATTTTAATAATTAACGATGATTTAGATTTACCTCTTGGTAGATATAAAATAAAATATAAAGGTAGTTCAGGTGGACATAATGGGTTAAAAAATATTGAACTGCATTTAAATACAAAAGAGTATAAAGTATTAAAATAGGAATTTCCAATAATAAATCAATTGATACAAAAGATTATGTTTTTTAGGTAAATTTAGTCAAGATGAATTAAATATATTAAATAAGATATTTGATAATATTCCAAATATTATTGGTGATTATGTAATTCATGATTTTGATTTTGTAATGAATAGATATAATAGAAATGATACTTAGTATCATTTTTAGTGTTTGGAGGAATATATGAGTATTTTTGATAAATTAATAGATATAACATCAGATTCTAGGATAATTGGGCTAACAAAAGAATTAAAATCGATGTACATTTCTAAATTATTTTCAACAGATAAAAAATCAATTTTAGTTGTAAATAACTCTTTATATGAAGCAAATTTGATATATCAATCTCTACAAAACTATACTGATAAAGTTTTGTTTTTTCCAATGGATGATTTTTTTAACAAGTGAAGCTATAGCTGCAAGTCCTGAATTATCAATAACAAGACTTGAAACTTTAAATACATTATTAAAAAAAGAAAAACTATATAGTTGTTACAAATTTAATGGGTTATTTACGTTTCTTACCTAAAAAAGTATTTATGAACAATCAATTTTATCATTAAAAATCAATCACGAATATAATATGAATATAATTATACAAAAATTAAATGATCTCGGATACAGTCGAGAGCCGCTTGTTGAAAAAACAGGGGACTATGCTGTGAGAGGATTTGTTATAGATGTTTTTCCTGTTGGTTGTGAAAATCCAATTCGTTTAGAGTATTTTTTGGTGATGAAATTCAATCAATAAGAACGTTTAATGTTGAAACACAACGTACCATTCATGACATACAAAATACCGTTATTTATCCATATTATGAAAATATTATTAATTTAAATGATGAAAAAATGGTTAGCAATATTTCTAGTTATTTAGATAATTATATTGTTGTTTATAATGAGTATAGTGAGATTAAACAAGGTAACTTATTGTTAGAGGAAGATATTTTAAATTATAAAAATGAACAAATATAGAATCATCAAAAAAAATATATGTTTTCATTTGATGAATTAAGTGAGTCAGATGAAATATTCTTTGAAAAAATATGATGAAAATATAAATAGTGTAGATAATACAATAATATATAATTCATATCAATTAGATTCTTTTTGAAAGTACTATTATTTTAAAAAAGTATTTAAATCAAAATATAAAATCACATAAAACAATTGTTATTTGTTTATCCAATAGATATAGTTTAAATAAAGTAGAAGACTACTTAAAAAATGAAAAAAATTATTGTTACAAATGAAAATGAAATATATGAAAATTATATAAATTTAATTGTTAAAAATATATCAGAAGGATTTAGTTTGAATAATTATATTTTTATATCAGAAAAGAGAATTATTTAATCGAAATTCTAATTCACAAAAATATAATTCAAAATTCAGATATGGTAAAAAATTAGGGATATAAACAAATTAAATATTGGTGATTATATTGTTCATAATACTCATGGAATGTAAATATTTAGGATTAAGTGTACTGACAAAAAATGGCTTAAAAAAAGACTATTTAGTTTTAGAGTATAAGGGTGGAGATAAGTTATATATTCCTGTTGAAAAAATAGAATCTATTAGTAAGTATTCATCTAATGAAGGGCTAACACCACCATTAAATAAACTTGGTGGAACAGAATGGGCCAAAACCAAAATGCGAATTCAAAAGAAACTTGAAAATATGGCAGGTGAATTATTAGAATTATATGCATTAAGAGAAGCGAGTGTTGGATTTTCATTTTTTTACCAGATTCAAAAGAACAACTAGAATTTGAAAAAGAATTTAAATATACTGAAACAGAAGATCAAATAAAAGCAATTAACGAAATCAAAAAAGATATGGAAGATATTCATCCAATGGATAGATTATTATGTGGAGACGTTGGGTTTGGTAAAACCGAAGTAGCATTTAGAGCAATGTTTAAAGCTATTATGTCTGGTAAGCAGGTAGCGTATCTTTGCCCTACAACAATTCTATCATCTCAACATTATAACAGTGCTTTAGAGAGATTTAGTAGTTTTGCTGTTAATATTGGGTTATTAAACAGATTCACAACAGGACAAAAAGTTATCTAATTTAAAAGAAGGTATAAAGAATGGTGCAATAGATATTGTAATTGGTACGCATAGATTATTAAGTGAAGATATAAGCTTTAAAAACTTAGGATTATTAGTTATAGATGAAGAGCAAAGATTTGGCGTTAAACAAAAAGAACAAATTAAAAAGTATAAAAATAATATAGACATTTTAACTTTATCAGCAACACCAATACCGCGAACACTTCAAATGTCAATGACTGGAATTCGTAGTTTATCATTAATAGAAACACCTCCATATAATAGATATCCTATTCAAACTTATGTTTTACAACAAAATAAAGCGGTTATAAAGGATGCTATATATAAAGAGTTATCGAGAAATGGGCAAGTTTTTATTCTTTATAATCATGTTCAAGAAATGAATAGCAAGCTATGGAAATATCTGCATTAGTACCAGATGCTAAAATAGTTTGTGCTCATGGCCGAATGACAAAAGCAGAACTTGAAAATACTATGATGGAGTTTATTCAAAAAAAATATGATATTTTATTATGTACAACAATTATAGAAACAGGAATTGATATACCAAATGTCAATACTTTGATAATTATGGATGCAGACAATTTTGGCCTTTCACAGTTATATCAAATTCGTGGTAGAGTAGGAAGAAGTGATAAGATTGCATATTGCTATCTTATGTATAAACAGGGTAAAGTTTTAACAGAAATAGCACAAAAAAAGATTGGATGTAATAAAAGAGTTTACACAACTTGGAAGTGGTTTTTCAATTGCTATGCGTGATTTATCAATAAGAGGTGCAGGGGATTTATTAGGAAGTGAACAAGCTGGCTTTATTGATTCTGTTGGTATAGAGCTTTATTTAAAAATGTTGAATGATGAAATAGCAAAATTACAAGGAAAAAATATCATTGAACCATCAACAAGTAACATGCCACTTGTTGATGTTGGAACTACAATATCAGATGATTATGTATCTGATGTTGATGTCAAGATAGAAATTCATAAAAAAAGATTAATTCAATTGATTCTCTTCAAAAATTAGAACAGGTAAAAGATGAATTAGAAGATAGATTTGGTAATGTTAGTGATTCAACATTGATATATATGCATGAAGAATTATTTGAAAAATATGCAGAAAGATTATCAATTACAAAAGTAAGACAAACTAAAAATTTTATAGAAGTATATTTGCCTTTTGATTTAGTTGAGAACTTAGATATTCAGAATTTATTTTTAGATGTGACAAATTTATCTAGAATGTTTAGATTTAGTACAAAACAAAAACAAGTTATTATAACCTTAGATATTGTGGGCATAGATAAACATTTTATATATTATTTAGTTGATTTAGCTAAAATTATAGAAAATAACAAAAAAAAAAATAGTAAAAACTATTTCTTTTCTAATATATTCATAATTTTTGGAATAATTTGTTTTTTCCTAGATACACATCCATCAAGATAATATCCTTCGTAAAGATCTTTTATTTCAAAACAATTGTCTAAGATGTCCTTTGCTGATTCATTATATAGCATATATGAACCATTTTTAATAATATCTGTTGCAAAAAAGAGCAACAATTGCGTAATCATTATTTGCAGCAATATCATTAATTAGTTTAACATATTCGTCTTTGTCATTTAATATTTCATCAATGTTAAATGTTGTAATTTGTCCAACACCGACTTTTTTATCATCAATTGTGAAATTCTTAAAGTCTGTATATAAAATTTCTTCTTTTGTTTTACCTTTAAGTGAAGATCCTGCTTTTAGCATTTCCATTCCATAACTTTCAATATCAACTTCTGCAATAGTAGCTAAAGATTTAGCTATATCGATATCAATTTGTGTTGTAGTTGGAGATTTAAACAAAAAGTGTGTCTGATATTATTCCAGATAACATTAAACCAGCAATATTTTAGGAATTTCAATTCCATTTTCCTTATATAACATATAAATAATTGTATTAGAACTTCCAATTGGCATATTACGGAATGAAATTGGCATGCTTGTTCCTATTGTTCCTATTTTATGGTGATCAATGATTTCTATAATTTCTGCTTCTTCTAGGCCGTCAGCACTTTGAACAGCTTCATTGTGATCAACAAGAATAACTTTTCTTTTTTTTTTATGTCCGTTACATCTGATAAACGAATCAATCCAACGTATTCATTGTCGTCATTAATAACAGGATAATTACTATATTTATATTTTTTAGAAATATCAATGAAATCATTTATATCATCTTTCATGTTAATAGTTATAATTTCTTGTTTTGTCATAACACTACTTACATAATTTGCCATTCCAATTTTTCTAGAAGTTTTGAAAGTATCATCATTTGCATAAATAATATTTACTTTATTTTGTTTAGCAGCTTCTAAAAGTTCATTTGCTAATTCATTCTTACCTGTTAAAATTATCATTTTAACTTTTTTTTTTTGTATAGCATGTTCAATTATGCTATATCTATCACCAACTATTAAAATAGATGAAGAATCTAAATCAACAGTTTCAATGAACGTAGCACTTTTATAAGAAGCAATGAAAATATTTCCTATTATTTCGTCATCAAATTTTAATATTTCCTTAGCATTTAATGCTTTTACAATATTTGTGTATGATGTACATAAATTTGATATATCACCACTTACAAGTCCTTTAGCAATGTCTTTTAAAGAAACGAGTCCAACTAATTTATTTTCTTTATTTACTATTGGTATGGCACCTATTTCTTCATTAGTCATTTTTATAAAACCATCATATATTGAATCTTTTTCACTAGCTGTATAATTTTTTAAAAAATCAATATCTTTAATTTTGGTTTTAATGTCATTTAAATATCTTGGTGTGTCAACATTAAAATAGTCAAGTGCAAATTTTGTTTCATTGTTTGGATTACCAAGAACTCTTGCTTCTGCATTAATACCTAGTTTATTTTTTAGATATGCAACTGCAATTGATCCTGCAATACTATCTGTATCTGGTTTTTTATGTCCAAATACAAGAACTTTTTTCTGAATTATTCATAAAACATCTCCTTTGATATAAACGCATTTATTATATCATAAATAAATTCAAAATTTAAAGGTAAATAAGTATATTTCATATAAAAATAAAAAAATTATTGATAGGAAGAAAGGTATATATGAAGGCAACTGGTGTTGTAAGAAGAATTGATGAACTAGGAAGAATTGTAATTCCAAAGGAAATAAGAAAAACCATGCGAATAAGAGAGGGTGAAAACATTGAAATATATACAGATACAAATGATGAAATTGTTTTAAGGAAATATTCAATCATGAAAAAATTAGGAGATTTTGCCCAAGTTTATGCTGATTCTATCAATAATTTTTTGGAAAAAAAAACGTTATAATCACTGATAGTGATAATATAATAGCAGCGAGTGGTGAATTAAAGAGAAATTTAATGAATAAGGAATTAAGTGATGAATTAATAAATTCAATTAAACGACGTGAAAGCATTTTAGAAAAAAACATATGAAAACTTTAAAATTAACAGAAGAATTATCATTAGATTGCACTTATGTGATAGATTCAATTATTTGTAATGGTGATTCTGTTGGATTGGTTTTGATTTTTTCTAAAATAGATAAAATATCGGAAATAGATGAAAAAATAGCGCAAATAGCTGCAGAATTTTTATCTAAATATCTTGAAGCGTAAAAAAGTTTATGTTATAATTTATCCATAAAGCTGTGATGGAAAGAAGAATATGTATGCTTGTAGAGAGTCTATGGAAGGTGTAAATAGATAGCAGAAATATTTTAAATGGTTCTGGAGCTGTATAGATGAATAGTTAGTCTATGCCGTATTCTGCGTTAAAGATTTAAGATATAGTTTATTCTATAAGTAAGGTGGTACCGCGATTTTGTTGCCCTTATATTATAGAATTTTTTTATTTATTTTACGTTTTATGGAATGGACTAAAAGGAGGAAGAAAATGAAAGAAAAATTTTATATTAGTACAGCAATTGCATATACATCTGGGAAACCTCATATTGGTAATACTTATGAAATTGTTTTAGCTGATGCGATAGCACGTTATAAACGTTTAACTGGATATGATGTTTATTTTCAAACAGGAACTGATGAACATGGACAAAAAATAGAAGAAAAAGCTAGAGAACTTGGTGTACAACCACAGGAATTTGTTGATGAAGTATCACTTGAAGTTAGAAAAATATTTGATGTTATGAATACAAGTTATGATAAATTTATACGTACGACAAATCCACAACATGAAGAGGTAGTGCAACGTATTTTTAAAAAAATTATATGATCAAGGGGATATTTATAAAGGAAAGTATGAAGGGTTATATTGTACACCTTGTGAGTCTTTCTTTACTGAAACACAACTTGTAGATGGAAAATGTCCAGATTGTGGAAGAGAAGTTGTAAAACAAGTGAAGAGGCATATTTTTTAAAATTAAGTAATTATAGTTCTAGGTTAGAAGAATATATAGAGACACATCCACATTTTATAGAACCTGAATCTAGAAAAAATGAAATGATTCAAAACTTCTTAAAACCAGGATTACAAGATTTATGTGTTTCACGTACATCATTTAAATGGGGAATACCTGTAACATTTGATGAAAAGCACGTTATATATGTATGGGTAGATGCTTTAACAAATTATATTACTTTTCTTGGATATGATGTTGATGGAAAAGAAAGTGAAGAGTTTAAAAAAATATTGGCCTGCTGATTTACATCTAATAGGTAAGGATATTTTACGTTTTCATACAATTTATTGGCCTATTATTTTAATGGCATTAGATTTACCACTTCCTAAAAAAAATATTTGGCCATCCATGGGTTTTATTTGGAAATGATAAAATGAGTAAAAAGTAAGGGAAATATTGTATATGCAGATGATTTAGTTAATGAATATGGTGTTGATGCTGTTAGATATTATTTACTTCATGAAATTCCATTTGCAAGTGATGGAACTTTTACTAAAGAATTATTAATTGAAAGAATAAATTCTGATTTGGCAAATATACTAGGTAATTTAGTAAATCGTACAATTTCTATGGCACATAAATATTTAAATGGTGAAGTAATGGCACCTAGTGTTTATGAAGATATTGATAAAGAATTAATAGATTGTGTATTATCAACAAAAAGTAAAGTTGATAAAGATATGGATGATTTAAGAATAGCAAATGCCTTAGATGATATTTTTGATATTTTTAGAAGAAGTAATAAGTATATTGATGAAACAATGCCATGGGTTTTAGCACGCGATGAATCTAAAAAAGGAGCGTTTACAAACTGTTTTGTATAATTTACTTGAAGCAATTAGAAGTGGTGCAGTATTATTACAGGCTTTTTTACCAGATACGGCAGACAAAATATTTAAACAATTAAATACAGAAAATAGATTTATTGATAGTTTAGATTTTACTGGACTTGATATAGGTATTATTTTAAATAAACCAGAACCTCTATTTTTAAGAATTGATAAAGAAAAATAATAAAAATGTAAAATGTTGTAAATTGTCGGACACTTTTCCTCGATTTTATTTGCTATATGACTATTTGTTTGATATATTAGTTATGTTGTTTCAAAAATTTAGATATAAAAAGGAGATAATATGTCAAACGATGATGTTAAAGAATCGAGGGCTGTTAGATTTGTGTGTATAATAGGTGCTTTACTTTTTTTAGGAAGCATCTTATCTGATTTAGATTTTTAGGAGCATTTTATTTATTCTCTGTTTCAGTATTTGTTATTAGATATTTTATTGCAAAGAGAAAAATAAAAATGAGTAGTAAGTAGAAAATTATATCAAAAAATGATATAATTTTTTTTGGTGAAGAAATATGCTTATAGATACACATTGTCATATATTTAACGAATATTATGATGATATAGAAGAATTAGTTGATGAGATGCATGATGGAATAATTATTGTAAGTGGCGATAATAAAGATAGTAATAAAGAAGTATTAGAATTATGTCAAAAATATGATAATGTTTATGGTACAGTTGGCTATCATCCTGAATTTGCTAAAACAACGTCATTGCATGATTTAGATGTATTAGAAACGTATCTTAATTGTGATAAGATTGTTGGTGTGGGTGAAATAGGTCTTGATTATCACTATAATAAAGATGATAAACAAGAGCAAATAGATTTATTTAAAAACAGATTTTTCTTGCACAAAAATATAAAAAACCAATCGTCGTTCACAGTAGAGATGCAGCAGAAGATACATATGATGTTTTGTCAGAAAATCTAAATGGAAATAAGTGTATTATGCATTGTTATAGTTATAGTGTTCAAATGGCTTATAAATTTAAAAAACTTGGAATTAAATTTGGTGTAGGTGGAACACTAACTTTTAAAAATAATAGAAAAACAGTAGAGGTTGTATCTGACCTTAATTTAACAGATTTTGTATTAGAAACTGATAGTCCATTTTTGACACCAGAGCCATATCGTGGAAAAAATAATAGACCATACTATGTTTCTATTGTTGCAAAAAAAATAGCAGAATTGAAAAATACATCATATGATAAAGTTGTTGAAGTGACATCACAAACGGCAAAGAGTGTGTTTGACTTGATGTTATAATTGTGTTAAACTTTAGCTATATTTTACTAGTGTATGAGGTGTGATATGAACTTATATGTTTTGCAGGTAATTTACAAATGGTTAAGCATAGTATTTGTTTCATTAATGTCTTTTTTTTCGTATTGGTAACTATAAAGATAATAATATTTTAATAACAAATGTAAATCAAGAAAAAAATGTAGATGTTATAAGTACAGTTACACATTATGAGACTGAGTATATTTATAATCCTAAAATGCCTTATAATTTGTCAAAAGTAATTAAACCAGGCGTTCTTGGTGTTTCATATTTTGATAATGGCGAAACACATGTTGTTGAATCGGTACAAAATGAAATTGTAGAAGTAGGAACAGGATCATATGGTCTTTTCAAAGGGAAACTAACTGGTTATAGTGCTTATTGCGCAGGTTGTAGCAAGCTCGGTAATGTAGCATGTTTGACTAGTGATAAAAAGAAACATAGTTTGATAACTGATGGAATTTATTATGATGATTCTGAATATGGTAAAATTCGTATTTTATCAACAGCAAAATATTTTCCTTGTGGAACAATTATTAAAGTTACAAACAAAAATTTTAATTCTTTTTTATGCAATTGTGTTAGATCGTGGAAGCTCTATGAATACAGCGTGGCAAAATGGAAAAGTGTGGATGGATTTGGCTTATGAATCTAATAATATGACAAAAACAGATGGATTAATCGGAAATGATATAGAATTTAGTGTACAAAGATGGGGTTGGTAGACCTTAAATTAGGCGGTGATATAATGGAGTATTCTCCAAAAAAAAATGCAAAATAATTTAAATAGTTACAATTTTCATTTTAAAAAGAATTTTGGTCAAAATTTTATTGTAGATGAAAATGTTATAAATAGTATAATTGAAAAAATCAAATATTGATAAAAATACGTTAGTTATAGAAATAGGCCCAGGTGCAGGTTCACTAACTTCGAAATTATCTAAATATGCAAAAAATGTTTTGTGTTATGAGATTGATAATACTTTAGAAGAAGTACTTTGTACTAATTTAGATGTTGATAATGTTGATATTATATTTGGTGATTTTTAAAGTGTGATGTTATTTCAGATATAAAAAAAATATAATTATGATAAATTATATATTATTGCAAATTTACCATACTATATTACAACACCAATTATAATGAAGATAATAGAAGATAAACTTCCAGTTTCAAAGCTTGTTATTATGGTACAAAAGGAAGTTGGTGATAGATTTAAGGCTAGTCCAGGTTCTAAAGATTACAATTCTTTATCAATTTTTTTGCAGTATCATTTTCAAATAAAAAAAACTACTTGATGTTAGTAGAAATGTATTTCTTCCAAAACCTAATGTTGATAGTATAGTAGTTGAATTTAAGAAAATTGATAAAAAATATGTTGTTAATGATGAAGATTTATTATTTAGGTTGATAAAAGATAGTTTTACGCAGAAAAGAAAAAACTTTACGAAATAATTTAAAAAAATATGACTTAAATATTATTGCTAGTGTTTTTAGAAAAGTATAATTTGGATTTGTCTGTGAGAGCTGAACAACTTTCATTAGAACAATTTATAGATATAGCAAATGCATTATCAAATTAAACAGTTTAGGACTGTTTTTTTTTAATGTTAATATATTTATATAGGGTGATATAATGTTGACAATTACACATAAAGTTCTTTGGGCTATTGCTACATCTATGATTCTTTTATCAAGTGTATATTATTCTATAAAATTAAAATGGAAACAATTTAAGATATTTTCATTATTTAAAGAAATTTTTAATAAAAAAAATAAAAATTCTTATGATGCTTTAATGCTTACACTTGCCGGCAGAATTGGTGTTGGAAGTATTGCAGGGATAGCTTTAGGAATATATATTGGTGGAGTTGGAACTATCTTTTGGCTTTGGGTAACAACATTTATTGTTTCTATTTTGTCTTATGTTGAAACAATTTTGGGAATTAAATATCAAGAAAAAAATAATGTTTGTGTAGGAGGTCCAAGTTATTACATAAAAAATGGGTTAAATAATAGTAATTTAGCTACTTTGTATGCTATTTTAATAATTGTATGTTATGTTGGTGGCTTTTTAGGAATTCAAGCAAATACAATTACGAAAGGTTTTAATTCATTTATTATAGTACCTAATTATATTACTGCAATTATGTTGGCAATATTAACCTCTTTATGTATATTTAGAGGACTAAATTCTATAACTAAAATAACTAGTAAATTGGTTCCTTTTATGACAATATTTTACTTGGTTTTATGTGTTTATGTATTATGTGTTAATAGCACACAAATACCAGAAATAATATGTAATATATTTAAATCGGCTTTTGGAATAGAACCAATAACAGGTGGAATAATTTCAACTTGTATTATAGGATTACAACGTGGAATATTTTCAAATGAAGCAGGTCTTGGGACAGGAAGTATTACTTCATCAATTTGTGATAAAAAGATATTGAAAAACAAGCTTGTTTACAAGTTATAGGTGTATATATTACAAGCTTATTAATTTGTACAGCTACTGCTTTTTTTATAATGACAACTGATTATATTGATATATCTTTTACTGATATGAATGGGATCGAACTTATGCAGCATGCTTTTTCATATCATTTTGGCTGTATTGGTGAACTTTTGCTTTTAATTTTTATATTTTTATTTGCTTTTTCCACCATTTTAACGGGTTACTATTATGGTGAAGCAGCACTTTTATTTATTTTGAAGAAAAGAAATAGCGTAATGATATTTATTTTGAAATTGATTACATTAATTGTTATATTGATTGGATGTATTATTAAATCAACTACTTTATGGTTATTTGTTGATATATTAGTTTCTCTTTTGGCAATTATAAATATTTATGCTTTATTGAAGCTATCTTATATAGTTAAATAGTTGTATAGATACTATTAGTGTATGCTCGAATATTGTTTTTTACATTGATAATTATGATAGAATATTATTGGTGTTGTATATGATAAATAGAATGTGGGATAAAGTTTTACAAAAAGAATTTACAAGTGATTATTTTAGAAAGTTAGGAATTTTTGTTAAATCAGAATATAAAAAAGCAAGATAATATATCCTGAATATGAACATATATTTGATGCATTTAGGTATACTGATTATGATCAAGTTAAGGTTGTAATTTTAGGACAGGATCCATATCATGGTGAAGGAGAGGCACATGGTTTATCATTTTCTGTTCGAGAGGGGGTAAAAATGCCACCTTCACTAAGAAATATATTTAAGGAATTAGAAGATGATGTTGGTGTAAAAAGAACACAAACTAATTTAGTAGATTGGGCTAAGCAAGGTGTTTTGCTTTTGAATTCAATTATGACTGTTGTAAAAGATAGTCCATTGTCTCACAAGGATAAAGGATGGGAAATTTTTACTGATAATGTTATTAAAGAACTAGGAAAAAGAGAAAAGCCTATGGTATTTATATTATGGGGAAGTTATGCAAGAAGTAAAAAGTATTGATTGAAAACAAAAATCATTTAATTATAGAGTGTGTTCACCCATCTCCATTATCTGCAAATCGTGGCTTTTTTGGAAGTAAACCATTTTCTAAAACAAATGCTTTTTTAAGAAAAAATAATGTGGAAGAAATAAAATGGTAGGAGGATATTATGGAAGAAGCTTATAATTATTTATTGAATTCAATTGATTTGAAGTATGGTGATAGTGTTGTTGTTGCTGTTAGTGGTGGACCAGATTCTATGGCTCTTTTGTATCTTTTGTCAAAACTTAGAAAGGCAATTGATATTACTATCGTTGTCGCACATGTTAACCATAATACAAATCGTCCAGGTCAATTAGAAGAGCAAAAATATGTGGAAAAATTTTGTATGATTAATAATATTATTTTTGAAGGAATGGTTATTGATGATTATGGAGATGATAATTTCGAAAATGAAGCAAGAACAAAAAGATATGCATATTTTGAGACAATTATAAAAAAATATAAAGCTAAATATCTTTTTACTGCTCATCATGGAGATGATTTAATTGAGACTATTTTAATGCGTATTGTAAGGGGATCAACATTAAGAGGATATAGTGGATTTTCTAAAGTCATAAAAAGAGATGGGTATACTTTAATAAGACCACTTATAGAAGTTACAAAAGATGAAATTGTAGCTTTTAACAAAAAAAATAAAATTCATTATTTTATAGATTCTACAAATTTAGAAGATATACATACTAGAAATCGTTTTAGAAAATATATTGTACCAGCATTAAAAAAGGAAGATAAAAATGTCCATAAAAATTTTTATAAATTTAGTCGTACATTATTAGAATATAATGACTACATAGATAGAACCGTAAAGAGTATTTTACCTTCTATTTACATTCAAGGTATTTTAAATGTTGATAAGTTTAAAACTTTAGAACAGATCTTGCAAATGAAAGTAATTTATTTTATTTTAGAGCAAATATATCAAGATGATTTATTGCTTATAACTGATCATCATGCTCTTTTACTAAAACAATTAATTTTGTCAAGAAAAGCCAATACATATATATATTTACCTAATAATTTAAAAAGCCATTAAGTCATATAATATGGTTACATTTGCATTTGAAAAAGTAAAAAAAGATTCCTATGAGATAGAGATTATTAAGTATTTAAATTTACCTAATGGAAAAAATATTGAGGTTATAGAAGAATCAAATAAAGACAATAATAACATATGTAGACTATCTAGTGATAGTGTAAAATTTCCTTTACGTGTTAGAACAAGAAAAGATGGCGATAAAATGTACGTTAAAGGTATGCTTGGAAGAAAAAAAGATAAATGATATTTTTATTGATGCTAAAATACCAACACATGAACGTGATATATGGCCTGTTGTTGTTGATTCTAATGATATGGTAGTTTGGCTTCCAGGATTAAAAAAATCAAAATTTGACAAAACAAAAACAGAAAAGTATGATATAATACTAAAGTATTATTAAGGAAGGAGCAGTTTAATGAATAAGAAAAAATATAAAACGTGGGCTGATGCCATATTTATTTATTACAATTGTTATGCTAGGTTTACTTTATTTTGTAAATTTTGCAAATACGAAAGTTAATTTAATAACTTATGATGAATTTATGACAGAAGTGTCAAAAGAAAATGTAAAAGAAGTTGTTTTAACTCCTAGAAGTAGAGCAGGAGTTTATGAAGTGACTGGTACATTAAAAGGATATAGTGATGGTGAAACATTCTTCTTTAGAGTACCTTTAGCAGAAGAATCGATATCAAAGTTAGTAGAAGCTTCTGAAAATAGTAAATTTACTATTGATACTACTACTGATCCAGAATCAAGCACAATATTATTATTTCTTGTAAATGTATTACCTCTTGTTATTTTAGTAGGTGTTGCTTTCTTCTTTATATCTAGACAAATGGGTACTGCTAATAAATCTATGGATTTTGGTAAAAGTAGAGCTCGTTTGAATGAAGATAGTAAGAAAGTTACATTTAAGCAAGTAGCAGGATTAGATGAAGAAAAAAGAAGAGGTTGCAGAACTAATTGACTTTTTACGTAATCCTAAAAAATTTCAAAAACTTGGTGCAAGAATTCCAAAGGGTGTATTACTTGTTGGTCCACCAGGAACAGGAAAAACTTTATTAGCTCGTGCAGTAGCTGGAGAGGCTAATGTTCCATTTTATTACATAAGTGGATCTGATTTTGTTGAATTATTTGTGGGTGTTGGAGCAAGTCGTGTACGTGATATGTTCCAACAAGCAAAAAGAAATGCTCCATGTTTAATATTTATTGATGAAATAGATGCAGTTGGTCGTCAAAGAGGAACTGGTTTAGGTGGAGGACACGATGAACGTGAACAAACTCTAAATCAATTACTAACCGAAATGGATGGTTTTGGAGCTAATGAGGGAATTATAATCATTGCTGCAACTAACCGCCCTGATGTTTTGGATCCAGCACTTCTTAGACCAGGTAGATTTGATAGACAAGTAACTGTTAATTTACCAGATTGTAAAGGTCGAGAAGAAATTTTAGCTGTTCATGCTGAAAATAAAATTTTTGCTAAAAATGTAAATTTAAAAAACATTGCAAAAAAGAACAGTAGGTCTTAGTGGAGCAGATCTTGAAAATTTACTTAATGAAGCGGCTTTATTAGCTGTTCGCAGAAATAAGAAATGTATCACAATGGCAGAAATAGATGAGGCGCAAGATAGAGTTTTAATGGGACCTGCTAAAAAGTCACATAAATATACAGAACATGAGAAGAAAGTTGTTGCTTATCATGAAGCTGGGCATGCTGTTATGGGAATAAAATTGGATGGAGCTAATGCTGTTCAAAAAATAACAATAATTCCAAGAGGTGAAGCTGGTGGTTATAACCTAATGCTTCCAAAAGAAGAAAAATATTTATCAACAAAAAATGAATTGTTAGAAAGTATTAGTGGTCTTCTAGGAGGACGTGTTGCTGAGGAAGTTGTATTTAATGAAGTTACAACAGGTGCTCATAATGATTTTGAGAAAGCAACAAAAATTGCCCGTGCAATGGTTACTGAATATGGAATGAGTGACTTAGGACCTGTTCAATTAGAACATCAAGAATCAAGTGTATTCTTTAGGTAGAGATTATAATAAAAGTCGTAATTTCTCGAGTCAAGTTGCTTTTTGAAATTGATCAAGAACAGAGAAAAATAATTGGGGAATGTTACGATAAAACTAAGAAAATTATTTCTGAAAATCGCGATTTACTAGATTTAATTGCTAATGCACTTCTTGAAAAAGAAACTATTACAAAAGAAGAAATTGATTATTTAATTGAACATAAATGTTTACCTGATACAGATACAGAAGTAGATGCATCTGATTTTAAAGACGCAAGTTTAGACGATTTAAAATTAAATGAATTAAAAGAATTAGCACGTGAAAAAGGTATAAAAGGTTATTCTTCAATGGATAAAGAGGAACTAAAAAAAAGATTAGAGGATGAATAATTCTCTAATTTTTTAAATTCAATAGCAATATTTATTAAACTATGGTAAAATGTATACTGGATTATGTAGTTAGAAAATGGTGATAGATGTGGGAAAAATAATAGCTTTAGTAAATCAGAAGGGTGGAGTTGGTAAAACGACATCAAGTATCAATTTAGCCGCTTCATTGGGTGTTTTAAAGAAAAAAGCACTTCTTGTTGATTTAGATCCACAAGGAAATTCAACAACTGGTGTTGGAATTAGTAAAACTGATTATTCAAAAAAAGTATATATGAATTATTAAAAGATGAGGCAACATTAAAAGAAGTAATCATTAAAACAAAATTTAAAAATTTATATGTTATTCCAGCAACAATTAATTTAGCTGGTATTGATTTTGAATTGATGGAAAAAAGTAAGGCTGATCCAGAATTTGTAAGAGGGCAACAACTAAAAAAATACATGGATGAAGCCAAAGAATTATTTGATTATGTTATAATTGATTGCCCTCCATCACTTGGAATATTAACAACTAATGCACTTACAGCTGCCGATTCTGTAATTATACCTGTTCAATGTGAATTTTTCGCACTTGAAGGGATCATGCAACTTTTAAATACAATTATGTTAGCTCAAAAAAATTTAAATCCAACTTTAAATATAGAGGGTGTACTTTTAACAATGCTAGATAGTAGAACTAATTTGGGACTTGAAGTAGTAGAAGATATTCGTAGCTATTTTAAAGAAAGAGTTTATGAAACAATTATTCCTCGTCTTGTTAAATTATCTGAAGCACCTAGCCATGGTAAACCAATAATTTCTTATGAGCCACAAAGTAGGGGCAGAGGCTTATCTAAATTTAGCTAAGGAAGTGATTGAAAGAAATGGAAACTAAAAAAAGAGCATTAGGTAGAGGCTTAGAACAATTATTTAATAATGAAAATTTAGATGTTGATACATTAGAAAAGACAATTTATGAGAATGCTACTAATGATGAAGTTATTGAAATAAATCTTTCTGATTTAAGACCAAATCCTTATCAACCTAGAAAGGTATTTGATGAAAACGCATTGTCAGAGTTAGCTAGTTCGATAAAAGAACATGGCGTATTTCAACCAATTATTGTTAAGAAAAGTATTAAGGGATATGAAATTATAGCTGGAGAAAGACGCGTTCGTGCTAGTAAAATAGCTAACTTAGAAAAAAATCCCAGCAATAATTAGAGATTTTTCAGATGAACAGATGATGGAAATTGCCTTACTTGAAAATTTACAAAGAGAAAACTTAAGTGCAATTGAAGAAGCATATGCATATAAGGCGATGTTAGAAAAATTAAATTTAACTCAAGAAGAACTTGCAAAAAAAGTTGGTAAAAGTAGAAGCCATTTGACTAATATTTTAGGATTACTTCGACTTCCTGTTGAAGTTCAAAAAATGGTTACTTTAAATCGTATTTCCATGGCTCATGCTCGTATTTTAAGTAAACTTGAAAACGATGATGAAATAAAAAAAGAATTAGCAAATAAAATAGTGTCAGAAAAATATCGGTTCATGAATTGGAAGAAATGACAAGCTCTAATAAGGTAGAAAAGAAGGTAAAAATGCCTATGAGATCTACGTCTCAATCACGTGATTATAAATATGTTGAAGATATTTTAAGGGATAAACTAGATGCTAAGGTAAAAATAACTGATAAAAAATTGAAATAAAATTTACAAATGTAGCCGATTTAAATCGTATACTTGAAATATTAAATGTAAAGGAGTAGTTACGTATGGAGAAATTTTTAATAAAAGAGATTGTATCTCCAATTATTATTATTTTAGTATTTACTCTTATATATTTAGTGATTAACAGTATAATAAAAAAAGTAATTAAATTACATTGTTCAAAAAAACACAAAAAAGAAAAAAAACATTGATGATTTTGTTTAATAATATTGCAAAATATACATTAATTATAATAGCTATAGTAATGATTTTAAATGTATATGGTGTTAATACAACCGCTTTACTAACATCACTTGGTCTTGTTGGTTTGGGAGTTAGTTTATCTTTACAAGATACTGTAAAAGATTTTCTTGCAGGAATATTTATTATATTTGAAAACCAATATGATGTTGGAGATACAATTGAAGTTGCAGGCTTTAAGGGTGAAGTTATTGCTCTTGGACTTAAAACCACTAAAATTAAAGCTGTAACTGGTGAAGTTAATATAATTGCTAATAGGAATATTGGTTCTGTAATAAATCATAGTTTCAGCAATTCTCTTGCTGTTGTTGAATTTGATGTTGCATACGAACAAGATCCAGAAAAGGTAGAAAAGGTTTTAACAAGCTTTTGTTCAAGAATGACAAAACAGCTTAAATATTTAAAAGGTGATGTAACTTTATTTGGTATTACAAATTTTGGAGCATCTGGGGTTGGATATAAAATAACTGCGCCAACAGTTCCAATGAAACATTATGAAGTTGCTACAAAAATTCGTTATGAACTTCAAATAGAACTTGCTAAAGAAGATATAGAGATTCCATATGATCAGTTGGTGATTCATAATGCATGATTATAAAGTAGGAAGTATTGTTATTATGAAAAAGCCACATCCATGTGGAACAAATGAATGGCAAGTTACACGTGTTGGTGCGGATGTTAAAATTAAATGTCTATCTTGCGGTAGAAGTATTATGCTTCCAAGAATAGAATTTAATAAGAAAATAAAAAAAAAAGTAGTTAAATAGGAGGAGTTATGGCACGTATAAAAAAGAAAAAGGAAAAAAATATTTGGTCCAGTTTCTGTTATTATCATGTTGATATTTGGGATAGCTATTTTAAGTTTTTTAGTGTCAATACTAGGCATTGAAAGTCATAAAACAGTAATTGCTAATGGAACCCTTGAGTCAACCCTTATTTCAGTTAGAAATTTATTCAGTTTGGATGGTATTAAATTTTTTATAGGAAATGCTATAACAAATTTTACAAAATTTGAACCTTTAGCATTGATTATAATTGTTTCAATAGGAATTGGAATTTGCGAGAAAAGTGGTATTATATATCACATGGTTTCTCCATTTAAAAAGATTAAATTTAGTGTGCTTATATATTTAACTTTTATAACTGGGGTTATTTTCTCATTTATTGGGGACTATAGTTATGTTTTATTAATCCCATTAGTTGGAGTTATATATAAAGATATATCGAAAAAATCCGATGATAGGTATTATAACTGTTTATTTGGGACTTACAATTGGATATGGAACAGGACTTATATTTAATTATAATGATTATGTTCTTGGTAATTTAACTCAAGCAGCAGCCTCTTTGGAAATTGATAAGACCTATGGATTTGGTTTATTTTCTAATATTTATATTATGATTGTTTCAACTTTGATTTTGTCTTTTTTTTTGGAACAATTGTAATCGAAAAGTTCATAGTACCAAAATTTAAGAAAAATATAATTATGAGGAAGAAGAAGTCATTACAAGTAAAAAAGCATTGTCTGTAACCATGATAGTTAGTTTAATTTTATGGCTTATTGTTATTTATATGCTTTTTACCAATTAAATTACCAGGTGCTGGTATATTGCTTGATCAGAGTTCTGAAAGATATATGGATAAATTATTTGGTACTAAGTCAGCTTTTAGAGAAGGAATACTTGTTATAATAACAATTGTTATGATGGTATCAAGTTATGTATATGGGAAAATATCTGGTAATATAAAAACAAGTAATGAGTATAGTTTGGGTCTTTCAAAAACCTTGAAAATTTAGGATTTATGTTTGTTCTATTATTTTTTACATCGCAAATGTTATCAATTTTAGATTGGACGAATTTAGGACAATTTGTGTGTGGAAAGATAGTTGAAATTATAGGAAATTTTCAATTTTCTGGGGTACTTTTGATTATTGCCTTTATAATTGGAACTATTTTATCAAGTATTTTGTTACCTGATACAGTTGCAAAGTGGGAACTTATGTCACCAACACTTATTCCTTTATTTATGCGTTCTAATATAACACCTGATTTTGCTCAGTTTATATTTAAAGTATCTGATGGTATTGGAAAATGTTTCACCCCATTATTTGTTTAGTTTATTATCATGTTAGCATTCTTAGAAAAATATCGTGTTGATGAAAAGAAACAAATTAGTATCTTTGGAACATTAAAAAAGCAATTTTACCAACGGTACTTATACTTACATTTATATGGATTTTAATTATTTGTTTATGGTATTTAATTGGAATTCCAATTGGTGTAAGTACGATGTCAACATTGTAAAGGAGGTAATTATGGGATTAAAAGCAGGAATTGTTGGTTTACCAAATGTAGGTAAATCAACATTATTTAATGCAATAACAAAACAAAATATTTTGGCAGCTAATTATCCATTTGCTACAATAGAACCAAATGTAGGTGTTGTTGTTGTTCCAGATGAAAGGCTAAATTTTTTGAATGAATTATATAAACCTAAAAGTTTGGTTCCAACATCATTTGAGTTTACTGATATAGCAGGTCTTGTAAAAGGGGCAAGTAATGGTGAAGGTTCAGGTAATAAGTTTTTATCACATATTAGAGAAGTTGATGCTATTGTTGAGGTTGTTAGATGTTTTGACGATAATAATATTACTCACGTAGAAGGAATTATAGATCCTATACGCGATATTGAAATCATAAATATTGAACTTATTTTAGCTGATTTAGAAGTAGTTGAAAATCGCTTAAATAGAATTGGTAAAAAAGCAATTATGTCAAAAGATAAAGAAACGCTTAAAGAAGTTGAACTTTTGACAAAAATAAAAGATTCATTAGTAAAAAATATTCCAATTCGTAGGATAGAACTTAATGAGGATGAGATTTTTATGTCATCATCATTTAATTTTTTAACACAAAAGCCAATAATTTATATGGCTAACATAGATGAAGAAGACATTTTAAAAGATGGAAATAAATATGTTGATATGGTTCGTAAATATGCCAGTGAAGAGGGATCTGAAGTAATCACTGTATGCGCTAAAATAGAAGCTGAGTTAGCTGAGTTAAGTGATGATGATCAAAATTTATTTTTAGCTGATATGGGATTGTCAGAAAGTGGATTAACTAAACTTATTCAGGCAACATATAAATTACTTGGACTTGCAACTTATTTTACTGCTGGAAGTGATGAATGTAGAGCTTGGACTTTTAAAGTAGGAATGAAAGCTCCTGAATGTGCTGGAATTATTCATTCTGATTTTGAAAAGGGTTTTATTAGGGCAGAAGTTATGAGTTTTGATGATCTTAAAAAATATGGTACAGAACTTAAAGTAAAAGAAGCTGGAAGAATGAGATTAGAGGGAAAGGAATATACTATGAATGATGGAGATATCTGTTATTTCCGTTTCAATGTATAGAGGTGAAAAAATGCTAAAACAAAATAATATAATTGCTAAATCTTTTGGATGGATGTTTATAGGATTATTATTAACATTTGCTACAGGGTATTATTTATCATGTAATGAATACACTTTATATAAAATATTTTCAGGTGGTTTATGGATTGTTTTAATTTTATTAGAACTTGGTACGGTTATATTTTTATCAAGTAGAATAAATAAAATGAGCCCAAATACAGCTAAGATAGTATTTATGTTATATTCAGTTCTAACAGGTTTAACTTTTTCATCAATATTTATTTTATATGAATTACAATCAATAATATATGTATTTATCGCAACTGGCTTAGTTTTTGGAATATTTGCTCTTTTGGGATATTATACAAAAATAGATTTAACTAAATTTGGAACATATTTAATGATGATGTTATTTGGAATAATTATATGTTCAATTATAAATATATTTATTGGTTCAACTATGTTTGATACTATAATTTCATGTATATCTATAATAGTTTTTGTAGCATATACAGCATATGATGTTAAAAAATAAAAATGTTAGCTGAATCATCAACTAGCGAAAACATTGCTATAATAGGAGCATTAGAATTATATTTAGATTTTATAAATTTATTTTTAGAGATACTTAATCTATTTGGAAAATCAAAAGATTAAAAAGGGTTTACTTTTAAAAAAAAGTTTGTTATAATCAATTGCGAGTATTAATTTACTCCTTGCTTCTTTGGAAGCCGTAAAGACCATAGGGAGGTGTAAAAATGAAAAATTATGAGATTATGTTTATCGTAAGACCTACATTAAGTGAAGATGAGACAAAAAGCTACAATTAAAAACTTTGGTGATGTTTTTAACTTCAAATGGAGCAAAAATTGTAGATTCTAAAGATATGGGTCAAAGAGAATTAGCTTATGAAATTAAAGATTGTAAAAGTGGATATTACTACGTTTACGAAGTAGAAGCTGATAGCGATAAAGCAGTTAGAGAATTTGATCGTCTAGCATCAATTAGTAATGATATTATACGTCATTTAATTACAAAGCTAGAGAAGTAGAATTGAGGTATTATTATGAATCGTGTTATGTTGATTGGACGTTTAACAGCAAAGCCAGAACTTAGATATACGGGATCAAATATTCCTTATTCAAGATTTTCTATTGCTATAAATCGTTCATTTAGTAATAATCAAGGACAAAGAGAAACTGATTTTATTAATATCGTTGTTTGGAGAAAACAAGCTGAAAATGTATGCAATTTTTTAGACAAAGGTAGTTTAGTCGCTGTAGAAGGTAGACTACAAACTGGAAATTATGATGACAAAGATGGTAACAAACGTTATACAATGGATGTAGTTGGAGACAATGTTCAATTTTTAGAGAGCAAGAGTCAATCACAAAATAGAACTAGCAGTAGTTCTGATAATTCTTATGATTATCAACCTAGCGAACCAAGTTATCTACAATGGATGTAGCAAATGATCCATTTGCTGATTTTGGTGATAGTGTGTCCATTGATGATAATTTCCTAGATTAAGGAGGATATATAATAATGGCAGAATTTCATAGAAAAAAAAGAAAAAATATGTCAAATGTGTGCTGGTAAATCTGTTGATTATAAAGATGCAGAAATTATTAAAAAATATATAAGTGCAGATAGAGCAAAGATTTTACCTCGTCGTATGTCAGGAGCATGTGCAAAACATCAAAGACATATTGCTAATGAAGTAAAAAAAGCAAGATTTATGGGTATTATTCCATTCGTAAAATAAGACTATGTCTTGTTTTTTTGTTGCCAAAATAAAAAAAGTAGTATATACTTTTTATGGTGATAATAATATGAAAAAAGGGTTTACATTAGTAGAACTTCTAGCCGTAATAGTTGTTTTATCGATAATATCTGTAATTTCTGTTCCGCTAGTTTCCGATGTTATTGAAAAGGGTAGAATTAGTGCTATTCAAAACAGTGTTGAATTTTATGTTTCAGAAATTGAAAATGCTTATGCAGAATGGAGTATAGAAGGGTATCCAAATAATTTAAGTATAAATGTTAAAGAAGAAGGCTACATTGAGCTTTCTGCATCTGAAGTAAATACTGTTCTTAAAATTAAAGGAACAAAACCTTTGTCGGGAACTATTGTCATAAATTCAAACTTAGATGAGTCTAATGCATTATATGGTTTTGTAGTTGATGCAAAATTAAAATATGATGGCGGATTTGATGCTACATATACATATGATTTAAATACCGCTGGAAATAATAAGAAAAAATTACAGTTGTACGTGGTAACTAACATAGAATAATTTCTATGTTTTTTTTTGAAAAAGTTATAAAAAAAGCTTGTAATTCATATAGTTTTATTGTATAATTTTGAATGTGTGGCACGCATTGATGTGTGAGGTTGCTGATACGCCAGGTTAAGTTGTTAGCAATTTAAAATGGTAAATTCAGGTTTTTACACGGAGCGAGTCTATACTGGATATAGGCGAAGGGAGGATACAATATGTCAAAAACTAAAGTAAGCATTAAGTTAAAAGCTTTTGAACACAAGAGCTTAGATAATGCATGTGCTAAAATAGTCGAAACTGTAAAGAGGACAGGTGGAGAAATTAGTGGTCCAGTACCATTACCAACTGAAATCGAAAAAATTACAATTTTAAGAGCTGTTCATAAATATAAAGATTCACGTGAACAATTCGAAAAAAGAACACACAAAAGACTTATTGTTATCAACAATCCAAGTAAGGAAACTATTGATGCATTAACTCATTTAGAAATTCCAAGTGGTGTTGATATTCAAATAAAGTTATAAAAATAGGAGGATGAATTTATGAAAAAGGGAATCTTAGGTCGTAAATTAGGAATGACTCAAGTATTTACAGAATCTGGTAAATTAATTCCTGTTACTGTTGTTGAAGTTGAACCAAACGTGGTTACACAAATTAAAACAAAAAGAAACTGATGGATATGAAGCAATTCAACTAGGTTTTGATACAAAGAGAGAAAAGTTAGCGACAAAAGCTTCTGTTGGTATTACTAACAAAGCAAACACTACACCTAAGCGCTTCTTTAGAGAGATTAGAGATGTAGAAGTTAACAATTATTCTTTAGGACAAGAAATTAAAGTAGATATCTTTTCTGAAGGAGAAGTTGTTGATGTAACTGGAACTACAAAAGGAAAAGGGTTCCAAGGTGTTATTAAACGACACAATCAAAGCAGAGGACCTATGGGACATGGTTCACATTATCATAGAGGACCAGGATCTATGGGTACTATGAGACCAATGCGTGTATTTAAAGGTAAAAAAAATTACCAGGACATATGGGTACACTTACTGTTACAATTCAAAACCTTGAAGTAGTAATGGTAGATGTTGAAAATAATTGCATTTTAATTAAAGGTAATATTCAGGGCCTAAAAAATCTTTGGTTATTATTAAGTCAGCTGTAAAAATCCAGATACTGTTAAAGAAGTAGAAAAAGATTAATAAATATACAGCTGAAGAAATCGTTGAAACACCTGTAAGTGAAGAGTCTGCTGCTACATCTACAGAAAATGTAGAAGAAACAGTTGCTGAATAAGGAGGCACAAATATATGAAAAAAATGTCTGTTTTAAATATTAAAGGTGAAAAAAGTAAACGATATTACTTTAAATGCTGAAGTTTGGGGAATTGTTCCAAATGATGCAGTATTATATGATGCAATTACATTAGCAAGAAACTCAATGAGACAAGGTACTCATGAAACAAAAACACGTAGTGAAGTTTCTGGTGGTGGAAGAAAACCATGGAGACAAAAAGGTACTGGACGTGCTCGTCAAGGAAGTATTCGTGCAGCACAATGGTATCACGGTGGTATCGTATTTGGACCACATATGAGAAGTTACGATAAAAAGATGAATCGTAAAGAAAGAAGATTAGCTTTAAAATCAGCTTTAGCTTACAAAACTATTAATAGTGAACTTGTTATCGTTGATAACTTTACTTTAACTAGTGGGAAGACAAAAGAAGTTAAAGAAATTTTAAAAACTTTAGATGCTTCAAAAAATATATTATTAGTTGTAAATGAATTAGATGAAAATATAATTTTAGCAACTCGTAATTTAGATAATGTTACATTATTAGAAGCAAATGAAATAAATGTATTAGATGTTATTGCAGCTGATAAAATGATTATTACAGCAGATGCAATTAAAACAATAGAGGAGGTGCTTGTTTAATGAATAATTATAGAGATATTATAAAAGCGCCAATTATAACTGAAAAAAGTGCTGATTTAGCTCAAAATCATAACACAATTACATTTAGTGTAGATGTAAAAGCTAATAAAACACAAATCAAACAAGCTATTGAAAAAATATTCAATGTTAAAGTTGAAAGTGTTAATACAGTAAATGTTAAGCCAAAGAAGAAAAGAGTTGGACGTTATACTGGAAAAACAAATAAAGTAAAAAAAGCAATTGTTAAATTAAGTGAAGGAAGTTCTATTGAACTTAACTAATGTTAGGAGGAGAAATATATGGCTATTAAGAATTTTAAACCAATGACTAATGGTACTCGTGGTATGTCAAAGTTAATTAACGAAGAAATTACTACTTCTACTCCAGAAAAGTCATTAGTTGTTACTTTAAAAGAAAACAGGTGGACGTAATAACCAAGGACGTTTAACTGTTAGACATATTGGTGGAGGAGCTAAGAGAAAATACCGTATTATCGATTTTAAGAGAAATAAAGATGGTATTGTTGGAACAGTTACTTCTATTGAATATGATCCAAACAGATCTGCTAACATTGCTTTAATTACATATGCTGATGGAGAAAAAAAGATATATACTTGCTCCAAAAGGTTTAAAGGTTGGTGCAAAAATTGAAAGTGGAGCTAATGCTGACATTAAAGTTGGTAATAACCTTCCACTTGAAAATATTCCTGAAGGAACACTTGTACACAATGTTGAACTTAAGGCTGGAAAAGGCGGACAAATGGCTCGTTCTGCTGGCTCAAGCGTACAAATCTTAGGACGTGAAGGAAAATATACATTACTTCGTTTATCAAGTGGTGAAGTTCGTAAAGTTCTAAGTGTTTGTAGAGCAACAATCGGAGAAGTTGGAAACGCTGATCATGAACTTGTTCATGTTGGTAAAGCTGGTAGAAAAAGACATATGGGAATTCGTCCTACAGTTAGAGGATCTGTTATGAACCCTAATGATCACCCACATGGTGGTGGAGAAGGTCGTGCGCCAATCGGACGTAAAGGACCAGTTACTCCATGGGGAAAACCTGCATTGGGATATAAGACACGTAAAAACAAAAAAGCTTCTGATAAGTTAATTGTTCGTCGTCGTAAAAAATAGTGAAAGGATGGTTTAAATGGCTAGAAGTTTAAAAAAAGGACCTTTTATTGATTCTCATTTAATGAGTAAGGTTAAAAAAGTTAATGAATCTGGAAAAAAAGAAGTAATTAAAACATGGTCTCGCCGTTCAACAATTTATCCTGAATTTATCGGACATACATTTGCCGTTCATAATGGTAAAGAATTTATCCCTGTTTATGTTACTGAAGATATGGTAGGTCATAAATTAGGTGAATTCGCGTTAACCCGTAAATTTGGTGGACATGGCGATGACAAAAAGTAGTAATTAGTTATCAGGAAGGAGGACTAAAATGGAAGCAAAAGCGATTGCAAAAGGAGTTAGAATTGCACCTCGCAAGTGCCGTTTAGTTATAGATTTAATACGTGGAAAAAGCGTAGTAGAAGCTGACAAAATATTAAAAAATATAAATAAAGAAGCTGCAAGATTAAGTCATAAAGTACTTACATCTGCAGTAGCAAATGCCGAAAATAATTTACATTTAGATAAAGAAAACTTATATGTTAAAGAAGCTTATGTAAATGAAGGTCAAGTAATGAAAAGAATGAAATTTGGTTCACGTGGACATGTGGATCCAATTAAAAGAACAAGCCACATTACAATTGTTGTAAGTGAGAAAAAATAGATAAAGGAGGTAAACTGATGGGTCAAAAAGTTAGTCCAGTCGGTCTTAGACTTGGTATCAATAAAAATTGGGAATCAAAATGGTATGCTGGTAATAATGATTTTGCAAAATATTTAAACAATGATGTTAAAATAAGAAAATGTTTATCAAAAAAAATTAAAAGACGCAGCAGTTTCAAGTATTCTTATTGAAAGAAACTCTAACAAGACTGAAGTTATTATTAACACTGCAAAACCAGGTGTAGTAATCGGTCATGGTGGAGATGAAATTGAAAAATTAAAAAATGAATTATCAAAATTAGTTAATGAAAATGTTCAAATTTCAATTATGGAAGTTAAAAATCCAGATGTTGATGCTGCATTAGTTGCAGAAGGAATTGCACATCAAATTGAAAACAGAGTATCATTCAGAATTGCTCAAAAGAGAGCTATTCGTAATGCTATGAAAGCAGGAGCAAAGGAATTAAAACTTCTGTATCTGGTCGTTTAGGTGGAGCAGATATGGCTCGTAGCGAAGGATATACAGAAGGTAATATTCCACTTCATACTTTAAGAGCAGATGTTGATTATGCAGCAAAAGAAGCTGATACAACATATGGAAAAATTGGTGTTAAAGTATGGATTTATAAAGGAGAAATCCTTGCCTCAAAAGAAAAAGGAGGTAATGTAAATGGCACTAATACCAAAAAGAACTAAATATAGAAGACCTCATAAATTACGTTATGATGGTGTTGCCAAAGGTAATACAGAACTTCACTTTGGTGAATATGGATTAATGGCAATGGATGGTGCTTGGATTACACAAAGACAAATTGAAGCAGCACGTGTTGCTATGACTCGTTATATGAAACGTGGAGGAAAAGTATGGATTAATATTTTCCCACATCTTTCATTAACTAAAATTCCATTAGAAACTCGTATGGGTAAAGGTAAAGGTCAACCTGAAGAATGGGTAGCAGTAGTAAAAAAAGGAAAAAAAATTATGTTTGAAATAGGTGGAGTAAGTGAGGAAGTAGCTCGTGAAGCTTTAAGACTTGCTATGCATAAATTACCTATTAAGTGTAAATTTGTAAAAAAAAGAAAGTGGTGAGGCTTGTGAGTAATAAAGAAATTAGAGAATTAACTAATGAAGAAATTACTAAAAAAAAATCGAAGAATATAAAGAAGAACTATTCAATTTGCGTTTTAGCCAAGCTACAGGAAATCTTGAAAAACCTTCAAGAATTAATGAATTAAGAAAGTTAGTAGCACGTATGAAGACAATCTTACGTGAACGCGAACTAGAAGTAAAGGAGGGTAACTAATGGAAAAAGTAAGTAACCGTGAATTAGTTGGAAAAGTTGTAAGTGATAAGAATGATAAGACTATTACAGTTTTAGTTGAAACTTACAAAACTGCCCCTTTATATGGGAAACGCGTAAAAAGTTCTAAAAATATGCTGCTCACGATGAAAAGAATGAGGCAAAAGTTGGAGATACAGTACGTATCGTTGAAACTAGACCATTATCAAAAAATAAACATTTCCGTTTAGTAGAAATCGTAGAGAAAGCAATTATTTTATAATTGACACTGGGAGGAGGATCAATATATGATTCAACAAGAAAGCCGTTTAAAAGTTGCTGATAATTCTGGTGCACGTGAAGTTAGCGTTATTCGTGTATTAGGTGGAAGTAAAGTTAAAACTGGTAATATTGGAGATACAGTCGTTGTAGCTGTAAAAAAAGCAACTCCTAACGGAACAATTGGTAAAGGAAAAGTTGCCAAAGCTGTAATCGTTAGAAGTAAATTTGGTCTAAGAAGAGAAGACGGATCTTATATTAAGTTCGATGATAATGCATGCGTACTTATTAAAGATGATAAGAGCCCAGTTGGAACTCGTGTATTTGGACCAGTAGCACGTGAATTACGTGATAAAGATTTTATGAAAATTGTATCACTTGCTAAAGAAGTGTTATAACTTTCGAAGGAGGATAACATGAAACTAAAAACAGGAGATAAGGTTGTTGTTATTGCTGGGAAAGATAAAGGAAAAGAAGGAAACATTATCAAGACATTAGCATCAAAGAATAAAGTAGTTGTTGAAGGTATTAATATCGTAAAAAAACATGTTAAACCAAACGGACAAACTGCTGGAAGTATTGTTGAAGTAGAATCAGCAATCGATGCTTCTAATGTTATGTTAGTAGATCCTAAAACCGGAAAACAAACCAGAATAGGACATACTGTTGATAAAAAAGGAAAAAAGATTAGAGTCGCAAAAAAATCAAACTCTAATATTGATTAATTGGAAGGAGGGTATATATGAACCGCCTAAAAGCAAAGTATAATGAAGAAATCATACCTAGTTTAGAAAAAGAATTTAATTACACAAACATTATGGACGTTCCAAAATTAGATAAAATTGTTGTCAATATGGGAGTTGGAGATGCTACTTCAAACAGTAAATTGTTAGAGGCTGCAATGGCTGACTTAGAGATTATCACTGGACAAAAACCAGTAGCAACAAAAGCTAAAAAAAGCAATTGCTGGATTTAAGTTAAGAGCTGGTCAAGCAATTGGATGTAAGGTAACTTTACGTGGTGAGAATATGTATAATTTCTTAGATAAATTAATTAGTATAACATTACCACGTGTAAGAGACTTTAGAGGTATATCTACAAAGTCTTTTTTGATGGAAGAGGTAACTACACATTAGGACTTAATGAACAATTAATTTTCTCTGAAATTGATTATGACAGTGTTGTAAAAGTACGTGGTATGGATATCGTATTTGTAACAACAGCAAAGACAAATAAAGAAGCACTTGCTCTATTAAAAGGTTTCGGTATGCCATTTAAAAAAAGTAACAATATAGGAGGATATTATGGCTAAGAAAAGTATGATTGTAAAACAGTCAAGAAAACCAAAATTCAAAGTACGTGAATATACTCGTTGTGAGAGATGTGGTAGACCTCACGCAGTACTTAAAAAATATGGAATTTGTCGTATTTGCTTTAGAGAATTAGCATATCAAGGACAAATACCAGGTGTTAAAAAATCTAGTTGGTAAGACTGAAGGGAGGATAAAGTATGGGATTTGCAAATGATCCAATCGCTGATATGCTTACACGTATTCGTAACGCAAATCAAATGCGATATGCAGAAGTTGAAGTACCCGCTTCAAAAATAAAAATGGAAATTGCTAGAATATTAAAGAGCGAAGGATTTATTTCTGACTATTCTGTAAAGAAAAATGACGTTCAAAATATGATAGTATTAAATTTAAAATATGGAAAAAATAAAGAACGTGTAATTACTGGATTAAAGAGAATTTCAAAACCAGGTTTACGTGTTTATGCTAAAGCTACTGAAGTACCTAGAGTATTAAATGGTCTTGGTATTGCAATTGTGTCAACATCTAAAGGTGTTATGACTGATAAGGAAGCAAGAAAAGAATCATTAGGTGGAGAAGTTTTAGCTTATATTTGGTAGAAAGCAAGGAGGATTAATATGAGTCGTATTGGTAATAGAAAATTACTAGTACCTGAGAATGTTACAGTAACAGTTGATTCTAATATCGTTACAGTAAAAGGTCCTAAAGGTGAACTTTCTACTGAGTTACAAAAAGGAATTAATGTTGCTGTTGAAGGAAATGAAGTTGTTGTTACAAGAGACAATGATAACATTAAACATTTTCATGGAACAGCAAACGCTAATATCAAGAATATGATTATTGGTGTAACAGAAGGATATGTAAAAAATCTTGAAGCTGTTGGAGTTGGATATCGTTTCAATGTAAGTGGTAATACAATTACAATAAGTGCAGGTTATTCACATCCAGTAAAAATAGAAATTCCAGCAGGACTTACTGTTGAAGGTATAAGTAATACTGAAATTAGTATAAAAGGTATTGATAAGTGTCTTGTTGGTGAATTTGCTGCAAATGTAAGAAAAGTAAGAGAACCAGAGCCATATAAAGGTAAAGGTATTCGTTACAAAGAAGAACACATTCGTCGTAAAGAAGGAAAAAAAGGCAGCGTAACCTAATTTAGTAAAGGAGAGTAATACTCATGATTAAAAAAGTATCAAGAAATGTTGTGCGTCAAGCTAGACATGATCGTGTTAGAGCTAAAGTAAGCGGAACAGGTACAACACCAAGATTAAGTGTGTTTAGATCAAATGAGAATATATTTGCTCAAATTATCGATGATGAAAAGGGATTACATTAGTAAGTGCTTCTTCAATCGATAAAGATTTAAAACTTGAAAATGGTGGAAATGTAGAAGCTGCTAAAAAAAGTTGGTGAATTACTAGCTAAAAGAGCAGTTGAAGCAAAAATAAGTAAAGTAGTATTTGATAGAGGTGGATACCTATATCATGGACGTGTTAAAGCTTTAGCAGAAGCAGCACGTGAAAATGGATTAGAATTCTAAAAGGAGGGTAACTAATGGAAAATAGAAGAAGAGAACCACGCCCAAAACAATATGAAGATGAAGTAATTACTATTAAAAGAGTTACAAAGGTAACAAAAGGTGGTCGTCATTTCCGTTTTGCTGCTACAGTTGTAGTAGGAGATAGAAAAGGTAAAGTTGGTTTAGGTACTGGAAAAGCAAATGAAGTTCCAGATGCAATCAAAAAGCCATTCAAGCTGCTACTAAAAACGTAGTAACAGTATCATTAGTAGATGAAAGAACAATTCCACATGAAGCGATTGGTGTAGAAGGTGCTAGTCGTGTTATGTTAAAACCAGCTGTTTCTGGTACAGGTGTTAAAGCTGGTGGACCAGTAAGAGCTGTACTTGAACTTGCAGGAGTTAAGGACATTTTATCAAAATCACTTGGTTCAAATACAAAAATTAATATGGCAACAGCTACTTTAAATGCATTAAAATCTCAAAAAACAAGAGAAGAAGTTGCTGCATTACGTGGTAAGAAAGTAGAGGAAATCTAATGAAACTACATACAATGTACGCTCCAGAAGGAGCAACAAAAGTTGCAAAAAGAAAAGGTCAAGGTGTTGGTTCAGGTAACGGTAAAACTGCTGGACGTGGACACAAAGGACAAAATGCAAGAAGTGGTGGCGGAGTAAGACCTGGGTTTGAAGGTGGACAATTACCATTATTCAGACGTTTACCAAAAAGAGGTTTTACAAATGCTCAATTTAAGACTGTATATGCTGTTATTAATTTAAGTGATTTAAATAAATTTGAAGATGGAGCAGTTGTTACTCCAGAATTATTAAAAGAAATGGGATTGTTAAAAAATCAACTAGATGGTGTTAAAGTATTAGGAAATGGAACTTTAGAGAAAAAAATTAACTGTAAAAGCAAATAAATTTTCTGATAAAGCATTAGAACAAATAGAAAAATTAGGTGGAAAAGCAGAGGTGATCTAAAATGTTTGCCAAATTTAAGCAAATATTTGCTCCTCAGAATAAAGACTTAAGAAAAAAGATATTATTTACATTTTTAGGATTATTTATATTTAAATTAGGTACGACGATTGTTGTTCCTGGTATTGATAAAAGTTCATTAGACGCTAATAATTTAGGTTTCTTAGAATTAATTAATGCTATGGGTGGAGGAGCCATGGAGCAATTTTCTATTTTTGCTCTTGGAGTAATGCCATATATTAGTGCATCAATTATCGTACAGCTATTACAAATGGATATTATTCCATATTTCTCTGAGCTTGCTAAACAAGGTGGAACTGGTAGAGCAAAATTAAATCAAATTACGAGGTATTTAGGAATAGCACTTGCATTTATTCAAGGATATTTCTTCTCATTTGCATTTGTTTCAAATGGGACACCTCTTGATTATATGACTTATTCATTAATTTTAACTGCTGGTACCGCATTATTACTATGGATCGGAGATCAAATAACTGCTAAAGGTATTGGAAACGGTGTTTCATTAATTATTATGGCAGGTATAATAGCTACTTTACCTAATATGTTTATTGAGGCGTTTAATAGTTTAATTGTTACTACAAGTACACAAGCGTTAATTTTAGGAATTGTTAAGTTTGTTTTATTTGTTATGTTATATATTGCAATTGTTTTAGCAGTCGTATTTATTGAGGGAGCTGAGAGACGTATTCCTATTCAATATGCGAATAAATCAACAAGTATGTATGGACAAAAACAAAGTTATATTCCATTTAAGTTAAATTCGTCTGGTGTAATTCCTGTAATCTTTGCATCAGCAATTATAACTATACCTGGTTTAATTGCTAGAGTTATAAAGAAAGATGGATTTACATTATTTGTAAGTAAATATCTATCTCAAACATCTGTAACTGGGTTTATTTTATATATAATTTGTATTTTTGGATTTGCGTATTTTTTATACATTCTTCCAATTAAAACCAAAAGAACTTTCTGAAAATTTAAGTCAAAATGGTGGTTATATTCCAGGTATTCGCCCTGGTGAAGAAACTGTTACATATGTTAGTAAGGTTTTAAAAAGAATTACAACAGTAGGTGCTACTAGTTTAGCTATAATAGCGGCACTTCCAATTATATTTGGTATGATTTCTACAATGCCAACAAGTGTAAGTATTGGTGGAACAGGACTTTTAATTGTTGTTGGAGTTGCTTTAGAAACTTATAAACAAATTGATAGTGAACTTATTACTCGTTCATTTAAAAGAGGTAGAAGAAAATGAAAAGTATGATTTTTATTGCCCCACCTGCTGCGGAAAAGGAACACAAGCTAAGTTAATTTGTGAAGAATATAATTTAGAACATATTTCAACAGGTGATTTATTAAGAATTGAAGCATTAAATAATAGTGATATAAAAGCTAAAATGGATGCTGGTGAGTTTATTAGTGACGATATAATATTATCATTAATTAAAAATAAGATTAAATCACTTGGTTCTAAAGATGGATATATTTTAGATGGCTTTCCTAGAAATATAAATCAGGCTGAGGCATTTAATGAAATGCTAGAAAATGTAAATGAAAAAATTAATTATGTTATTTATATTGATGTTTCGAAAGAAACAGCAAAAAAATAGAATCGTTGGTCGTTTATATTGTACAAATTGTGGTTCTACGTATAGTGAGTTAGTAGATGAAAATAAACCAAAGGTTGAAAATATATGTGATAGATGTCAAAGTAAGCTTGTAAAACGAGCAGATGATAATGCAGAAACATTTGAAAATCGTTTTGATAAGTATATGACACTTACATTACCATTACTTGATTATTATAAGAATCAAAATATTTTGTATAGTGTAGATGGAAATCAAGATTCCTCTATTGTGAATAAAGAAATTAAAAGAATAGTTGAAGGTGAATAATATGATAACAATTAAATCTGAACGTGAAATTGAATTAATGAAAATTGCAGGTGAAATTGTTGGTAAAACGCATCATTACTTAGAGAGTTATTTGAAACCAGGTATTACAACTGGAGAATTAGATAAACTCGCTAATGACTTTATTTTAAGTCAGGGTGCTGATGTTAGTTGTGCTATTGAAGAGTATGCTAATTTACATCATTTAGGTGTTGTAAAAGAGCTTACTGGACATGGTATAGGAACAAAAGTTCATGAAGATCCTGATGTTCCAAATTATGGAAAAAGAGGTACTGGACCAATTTTAAGAAAAGGTATGACAATTGCCGTTGAACCAATGCTTAATTTAGGTACAGCAGACATTTTTATGTTAGATGATGATTGGACTATAGTAACAGCAGATGATAAACCTGCTGCACATTATGAACATACAGTACTTGTTACAGAAGATGGGTACACAATATTAACAAAGAGGTGATAAAATGCCAAAGAAACCAGTTAACAAAAATAAAACAGTTATAGAAAAACCGCAAAAAAAAATCAGCTATCGAAGTTGAGGGAAAGGTGTTAGAAGTTTTACCTGGAGGTCAATTTAGAGTAGAACTTGCTAATAAGCATACTGTAGTTGCTCACGTTTCTGGTAAAATCCGTATGAACTATATTCGCATTTTACCAGGTGATACAGTTACGCTTGAATTATCAGAATATGATTTAACACGTGGGCGTATAACCTATAGAAAATAGGAGGGAAAATATGAAAGTAAAAGCTTCGGTTAAACCGATATGTGCAAAATGCAGAACAATAAAAAGAAAAGGTAAAATTAGAATTATTTGTGAAAATCCAAAACACAAACAAGTACAAGGTTAATATAGGAGGTGTTTTATGGCACGTATTAAAGGTGTAGATATACCTAATAATAAAAGAATTGAAATCGCATTAACTTATATTTATGGGATTGGAAGAAGTTTATCTAATAAGATTTTAGCAGATGCTAAAATTGACCCTAATAAAGAGCTGGAGATTTATCAAATGATGAATTAGGTCAAATTCGTGATCAAATTGATAAATATGCGATTGAAGGAGATTTACGACGTGAAGTTAATATGAACATCAAAACAAAGATGGAAATTAATTCATATCAAGGAACTCGTCATAAAAAAGGTTTACCAGTAAGAGGACAAAGAACAAATCGTAATGCTCGTACTCGTAAAGGTAAAGGAAAAACAGTTGCAAATAAGAAGAAATAATTATAACTAAAAAGGAGGTTATATATATGGCTTATAAACCAAGAAAACGTAAAGTTAAAAAGAATGTACCAGAAGGTAGAGCATATATTCATTCAACTTTTAATAACACTATTGTAACACTTAGTGATAAAGAAGGTAATGCAATTAGCTGGGCATCAGCTGGTACTTTAGGATTTAAAGGAAGTAAAAATCAACTCCATTTGCTGCAGGAATGTCTGCAGAAGCTGCAGGAAAAGCTGCATATGATATGGGAATGAGAAAAGTAGAAGTATTTGTAAAAGGATTAGGTTCAGGACGTGAAACAGCTATTCGTTCACTACAAACTGCAGGACTTGAAATATCTTCAATTACTGATGTAACACCAGTCCCACATAATGGATGTCGTCCACCAAAACGTCCACGTGGCTAATAGAAAAGGAGTGTGTTAAAGTGTTAAACTTTGAAAAACCAATCTACAAAATCACTGATTACGTAGAAATTAATAATTATGGAAAATTTGAATTAGAACCTTTGGAAAGAGGATTTGGAACTACGATTGGTAATGCTCTTCGTAGAGTAATGCTATCTAGTATGCCAGGAAGTGCAATAGTTGCTGTTAAAATAGATGGTGTAATGCATGAATTTCAAACAATTGATGGAATTGTAGAAGATGTTACATCTATTGTTTTAAATCTAAAGAATGTAGTTGTAAAGAAACAAACTAGTGATGTTAAGATAGCTCATTTACATGTTGAAGAAGAGCGTGTAGTTACAGCTGCTGACATTATTACAGATGAAGATGTTGAAATCGTAAATCCTACAAGAAATTGCTACTATTTCTAAAGGTGGAAAATTAGATATGGAATTTATTATCGCTAGTGGTAGAGGTTATGTTCCATCTAATGAAAATAAAAAGTATATCGAAGACTCTAAAATTGGTTTTATTCCAATTGATGCACTTTATTCACCAATCGAAAGAATTAGCTATGATGTAGATAGTGCACGTGTTGGACAAGATGCAAGTTATGACAAATTAATAATGAATGTTTATACTAACGGATCTATTCGTCCAGAAGAGGCAATGGCATTAGGTGCTAAAATTTTAATTGAACATTTAAATGTAGTTACTAATTTAAGTGAAATTGCGGATACAACTGGTATCATGAACGCAAAACAAGAAGATAGTAAATTAAAGAAACTTGAAACATCTATTGATGATCTTGACTTCTCTGTAAGAGCATATAATTGTTTGAAGAGAGCTGGTATCAATACATTAGGTGATTTAACAGAAAAATCTGAGTTAGAAATGATGAAGATGTAATTTAGGTAAAAAAGTCTCTAAAAAGAAGTAATTGATAAAAATTAAAGAAATGGGACTTAAATTCCGCGACGAAGATTAACAGTTAGGAGGAATAATATGGCATATAGAAAATTAGGAAGAACTTGCAAACATAGAAGAAGTATGTTAGCTAATTTAACTAAAGATTTAATAATGAATGAACGAATTGAAACTACTGAAACTAGAGCAAAAGAAGTTCGTAAATTTGTTGATAAAATGATTAGTTATGGTAAAGATGGTTCTTTAGTTGCAAGAAGAAAAGCATTAGCATTTATGCAAAATGATAATGTAGCTACAAAAAAAGTATTTGATGATTTAGCAAAACGTTATGCTACTAGAAATGGTGGATATACAAGAATTTTAAAATTAAATGAACGTAAAGGTGACGATGCGTTAATGGTTATTTTAGAATTAGTAGAAGGAGAATAATCCTTCTTTTTTTTTTTTTGACTTTATCTTAGTTTTTTTTGTACAATAGTATTGGTGAGAGTATGACAGCTTTGATAACTGGGGCAAGTTCTGGTATTGGAAAAGATATGGCTATTATTTTAAGTAATTTAGGCTATGATTTAATTTTAGTATCAAGAAGCAAACAAGAATTATTGTTGGTTCAAAAATTAGTTAAAACAAATTCAAAAATTATTTCTCTTGATTTATCGGTAGAGGGAAACTGTTTTAACCTTTTTGAAGAGGTAAAAAATAAAAATATAGACATTTTAATAAATAATGCTGGTTTTGGTATTTATGGTTTTTTTGATAAAACAGATATTGCAAGTGAAATAAAGCAACTAGAATTAAATACCAAAGCGGTATTAGTTTTAACAAAACTTTTTTTACCGTTGATGGAAAAGAAAAATTATGGATACATATTAAATGTAGCATCATCAGCGGCTTACTTGCCAGGTCCTTTAATGAGTGGTTATTATGCAAGTAAAGCCTATGTACTTAGATTAACAGAATCTATTCATGGTGAATTAAAGGCAAAAAAAAAAAGTAATGTATATATTGGTGCATTATGTCCAGGTCCTGTCGATACGAATTTTAATAATAATGCGGGTATAAAATTTAGCGCACCAACTATATCAAGTTATAAAGTTGCAAATTATGCATTAAAGAAAATGTTTAAAAAGAAAATAGTTATAGTTCCTGGTATGTATATGAAACTTTCTATCTTTTTGTTAGATTTATACCACATTGTATTTTTGATCAAAATAGCATACTTTATACAAAGGAGGAAAAGTATTTATGAATAATAAAGGATTAACTTTAGTGGAATTATTGGGTGTTTTAGTTGTTTTAACTGTTATTGTTTCAATTGTAACTCCCATTGTAACACGAGATTTAAAAAAATCAAGAGTAGAATTATGTGAGCATGAATTAGATTCTTTTTATTGATGCTTCTAAAAATTGGCTTACAGATAAAATAGATGGTGATTATTCTAATGTATATGAGTCTGATGGTAATTTTATAGAACAGTGTGTAACAGTAGAACAATTATATAATGGAGGTTATATTACAGAACCAAATAAGAAATATATAAATTCTAATGTTGGAGTAATTATAACTAAAAATAATGCATCATATTCATATGATATTGCTGAAAAAACAGGTTCTACTTGTAAAAAAGTAAAAACTTCAAATATATGTAATTAAAAATTTGTATAGTATTAGTGGGGATGTTTATGGAAAGTATTATTAAACTAAAAATATGGAATATAAGAAATCAGAATATGTTGTGTTAAAGCATATTGATTTTTACTTTATATAAAGGTGATTTTTTATGCATAATTGGTAAAACTGGAAGTGGAAAAAGTTCATTTGGAAAAATGCTTTCTAATAGCGATATTTATCAAAATAAAGATTTAAATATTAAATATGCTTATAAAAAATCACTTGATTATTATGATACTTTGTATGAATATTTTGGGGTACAAAAAACAATAAAGAAGTATTAGAATTAGCAAAAAATCTTGAACTTAGCGAATACCTTGATTATAAACCAAGTAGTTTAAGTTATGGGTATCAATCACTTATATGTCTTATGGAAGCATTATTAGTTAATCCTGATGTTCTTATAATAGATTCACTTTTAGATGGGTTATCTATGCCTTTACATGATAAGGTGTTAAAGTTTTTAAAAAGTCTTAATTAAAAAAAATATAACAATTATATATATAACAGAAAATATATCAGATGCACTGTTATTTAGAAAAATTGCTATTATAAGTGATGGTACAATTGTATATAATGGTACTTTAAAAAAATCATTTATTGATTTAAATATATGGAAAAAGGCAGGATTAGAGTTGCCTTTTGAAATAGAACTTTCAAAGAAGTTAGAGTATTATGGATTAGTTGACGGGCCAATATTTAGTGTAGATAAGTTGGTGGATAAGTTATGGAAATAGTTTTAAATAATGTATGTTATAGTATAAATAAAGTAAATTATAAAAAAAAAATCAGTTTTAGAAAATTTATCCATAAAGTTTGATACTGGGTTAATTCATGGTATAGTAGGAAAAAAGTGGAAGTGGAAAGACGATTTTAATTGAGTTGTTAGCTGGAAAAAGAGAGATTACATCAGGAGAGATAAAATTATCTTTCGCTAATAATGAAATTGGCTTTTTAACTGAAGAAGATAATGATAAAAGAAATATTTTAGTTGTAGATAAAATGAAAGAGGAAATATGTCTATATAAAAATATGAATCATTTGGAATTTAATAAACGAATAATAGATTCATTAAAAATGGTTAATCTTAATGAAGCATATTTATATAAAAAAATTGGGTAAGTTTAAGTAGTGGTGAAAAAAAGAAAATTTTAATTGCTATTATGTTATTTCACAATCCAAAACTTTTATTACTTGATGATCCATTTAGAGGTATTGATTCTAAGGGTAAAAATGAATTGTGTAAATTTTTAAAAATGTTAAAGAACAGATATAATAAAACAATTGTTATAACAAGTAATGACGTTGATTCATTACATAAAATAGTTGATAAAGTTTATATGTTAAATAGTGGAAATATTTGTTTGAGTGGTGATAAATATCAAGTTTTTTTTCAAATGTATCAAAATTAAAAAAATATGGAGTGGCTGTACCTAGATGTATTTTATTTTCTAATACTGTATTAAAAAGAAAAAATATAAAGATTGGTTATCGTGATGATATAAATGATTTATTAAAAGATATTTATAGATATGCAAAATGGTAGGTGTTATATGAGATATTTAATTACATTCTCTTATGATGGAACGAATTATAATGGTTATCAAAGACAACCAAATGTAAAAACCATTGAAGATGAAATAGAAAAGGTATTATATAAAATAAATGGTAATAATGCTGTTATTATTCATGCTACAGGGCGAACTGATGCCCATGTTCATGCTATAAATCAAAAAGCACATTTTGATTTGTTATTAGAAATTCCTAATTCTAATTTAAAGAAAGCTATGAATAGTTTGTTACCAGGTGATATTTATATTAAAAATGTAGAAAAGGTTTCATCAGAATTTCATGCACGATATAATATAGTTTCAAAGGAATATATGTATATAATAAATATAGGTGAATATAATCCTTTAGAGAGAAATTATGTGTATCAGTATAATAAGAAGTTAAATGTAGAAGAAATGAAAAAGGCGATTAAAAATTTTAATGGCGAACATAATTTTAAGTCATTTACTAAAACAGATGATAAAAGAGAAGATTATGTTAGAAAAATTTTTTCAACTTCTATTTTATTAGAAGGTAATTATATAAAAATAATCTTTAAAGGAAATGGGTTTCTACGATATATGGTTCGTAATATGGTTGGCGCATTAATTGCTGTTGGTGAGGATAAAAAAACTCAGATGATATTGTAAAGATATTACGTATGGAGGATAGAAAGTATGCTTGTAAAACTGCTCCACCAGAAGGACTTTATTTAAGAGACGTTTTTTATTAAAAAGTAATATTTTAGTTGACTTTTTAAGATATTTTTAGTACAATTTTAATTGGTACATTTTATATCCCATGAAATAGGTGTTGGGACCACCTGTTTCGAAAATTTAATGTTAGAAAGGGAAATATTATGAAAAATACATATATGCAAAAAAAAAGAAGATTTAGTGCGTAATTGGTATGTAATTGATGCTGAAGGTAAAAATTTAGGACGTGTTGCAACTAAAGTAGCACATGTTTTAAGAGGAAAACATAAAGCAACATTTACACCTCATATGGACTGTGGAGATTTTGTTATTGTTATTAATGCTGACAAAGTTAATTTAACTGGAAATAAATTAAATGACAAAATTTATTACAATCATAGTGGGTATACTGGTGGTCTTAGAGAAAGAACTGCTCGTGAAATGAAAGAAAATTATCCAGTTGAAATGATGGAAAGAGCCGTAAAAAGGAATGCTTCCAAAAGGAAGACTAGGACGTCAAATGTATAAAAAATTATTTGTGTATGCTGGAAGTGAACATCCACATACTGCTCAACAACCTGTTGAGTTAAAGATGGATTAGGAGGAATTTAACATGGCTGAAAAGAAAGTTTATACAGGAACTGGAAGAAGAAAATCTTCAATAGCTCAAGTTAGAATGACTTCTGGAAAAGGTTCTATTACTGTTAATGGAAGAGATGTTCGTGATTTCTTTCCATATGAAACTAATGTAATGGATTTAATGCAACCACTAGTTGCAACAGGAAATGAAAATACATTTGATATTACTGTTAAAGTTAATGGTGGAGGATTTACTGGACAAACTGGAGCAATTCGTTTAGGAATTACAAGAGCTTTACTAGAGTTTGATGCTCCAAATGAAGGTAATGAAGGTTGCTACCGTCAAATTTTAAAAAAGGCTGGATTTATAACTCGTGATTCAAGAGCTAAAGAACGTAAGAAACCAGGTTTAAAAGCTGCACGTCGTGCACCACAGTTCTCAAAACGATAATATGCATATATCGAAAATTCAAGTTTATCTTGAATTTTTTTTCTTTGAAATGATGATTTTATATTTGATATTAGTTATAATATATATGGTGAATATTTTATGAAAGTAAGTAATGAATGGAAAGATTATTGTATTATAGATGCAGGATCAAAAGAAAAACTAGAAAAATGGAACAATATTATTTTGCGAAGACCAGACCCTAGCGCTATTTGGAATATAGAACAAGGCGATGAATGGAATAATGTAGATGGATTTTATCATAGAAGCTCAAAGGGTGGAGGTTCATGGGAATTCAAAAAGAAGTTACCAGAATATTGGACTATTGGTTATCACGGTTTAACTTTTAAAGTTAGTCCAACTAATTTTAAACATACTGGTTTATTTCCTGAACAGGCTATAAATTGGGATTTTATGATGGATAAAATAAGTAAAGCAAATAGAGAAATTCGTGTTCTAAACTTGTTTGGTTATACAGGAGGTGCAACAATGGCATGCTCTAAAGCTGGAGCTTCCGTTGTTGTGCATGTTGATGCAGCTAAGGGAATTGTAGACTGGGCAAAAGAAAATGCTAAGTTATGTGGCCTTAGTGATAAACATATTCGTTATATTGTAGATGATTGTTTAAAGTTTGTTTTACGTGAAAAAAGAAGAAGAGGTAATACATATGATGCTATAATAATGGATCCTCCATCTTTCGGAAGAGGTCCATCAGGTGAAGTTTGGAAATTCGAAGATAAAATAAGTGAATTAGTAGAAGCATGTGTTGAATTATTGAGTGATAAACCTTTATTTTTTCAGATAAATTCTTATACAACTGGTGTTGGAAAAACAGCTATGCAAAATGTTCTTACAACAACAGTTTTAAAACGTTTTCCGAATGGTAGTGTGGAAGCTGACGAAATAGGTTTACCAATTGCCAAAAAGTGGTTTAGTTCTTCCTTGCGGAATTTATGGAAGATGGTACGAAAAAGATAAATAATTTTAGAATTAGACATATATTTTAATAAGGTGATAATGTGTTACGTTATTTGAAACACAAATACCTATTGCAGTAAAAAAACAGCAGAGTCAACATCACAGGGTAAGAGTATTTTTAGTTATGATAAGAATAGCAAAGTTGCAGAAGCATATTCATCATTTGCAAGAGAAATAGAAAATGTCAGAACAAAAGAAAAAAAATGCAATTACCAAAAATTACGAGAGATGAGTTCTTCACTACTCAAGAAGAAAGAGATTTAAGAGCAAAAGAACATGTTGAAAATCTAAAATAAGTGATATTTCAGATTTTCCAAATCACCCATTTAAGGTTATAGTAGATGCAGACATGCGAGAAATGGCAAAGAGTATTGCTGAATATGGTGTATTAGTTCCAGTTTTAGTTAGACCAAAACAAGATGGTAAATATGAAATGATTTCAGGACATAGAAGAAAGAAAAGCAAGTGAACTAGCA
>VOFC01005854.1_pt1 | contig 74927 bp, 98 predicted proteins | sample 5384161 | NCBI WGS metagenome assembly VOFC01 (sample SAMN12384722, study PRJNA508395) | human gut metagenome | isolation source: healthy gut B | host: Homo sapiens | reverse complement strand
CAGCCGGTGAACTGGCACGCGCCGAGGTAAGGCCCGAACTCCGGGAAGGCGTGTTCCAGACCCTCTTTCGGGATGAAGCCCGCCCGGCTGGCCTCGAGGCTGGCGAAGCCCGGGGTGTCGGCGATGCGGCCCCCGAAAGGCTTCAAAGATGGTCACCTCGCGGGTGGTGTGACGGCCACGGCCCAGCTTCTGGCTGATGGCGGCGGTCTGACGCTCCACGTCGGGCAGGAGGGCGTTCAGCAGGGTGGATTTGCCCACGCCGGAGTTGCCGCAGAAGGCGCAGAGACGGCCATTGATCCAGTGCCTGATGTCGTCCAGGCCCTCGCCGGTGGCGTAGTCGATGCGGATGAAGGGCAGGGTCGATCTCTCGTAGGCGCTGCGCAGGAACTCCGCCTCGGCGAGGTCGCTTTTGGTGCAGACGATGACGGGCTGGACGCCCTTGTCCACGGCGATGGCCGAAAGCTTATCCAGCACGAGGGTGCTGGGGGTGGGCTGAGTGGTGCTTGCCACGAGGAACAGCACATCGAGGTTGGCCATCGGCGGGCGGACGAAGACGTTCCGCCGGGGCGCGATGGACGCGATGACCGCCGCGCCGTTTTCCGTTTCCAGCGTCACCACATCGCCCGCCACGGGGGTGAGCTTCTGCTTGCGGAAGATGCCCCGGGGCTTGCACTCCACGATGCCTTCCGACGTTTTGACGTAATAAAATCCGCCGATGCCTTTTGTGATATAACCTGTCATAGTCTCTCCCTTACCCCAGCCACGACGTCCACCAGTCGCCGAGACCGCCGCCGGTGGACGAAGACGAGCTGGCGCTGGTGCTTTCGCTGGAAGAGCTGCTGCCTCCGAAGAGGCCGCCCAGCCAGCCGCCAGAGCCGTCGCTGCTGGCGGTGCTCTCGCTGGGTGCTTCGGGTTCCGGTGCAGGCTCAGGGCCTGCGCTGACCACGACGCTGACCCGGGTGTTCAGCTTGGCCGATGCGCCCTCGCCGGGGTTCTGGCTGATGATGCTGCCCACGGGCTGGTCGCTGTACTGCTCCGTCTGGCTGCCCAGACCCAGTTTCCGCTGCACCAGCAGGGTGCGGGCGTCGTTCACATTCATGCCGATGAGGCTGGGGACTTTGGTGGTGGTGGCCACCTGCGGGCGGCTGACGTAAATCACCACGGTGGTGCCTGCGGCCACCTGACTGCCTGCGGCGGGGTCGGTGCGGATGATGGAGCCTGCGGCCACCGATTCATCCACGGCCTGCGTCACCAGCACCGAGACGCCCAGCTCCTTCAGCTGCTGTTCGCCGTCGGCCTGCACGTAGTTGGTCAGGTCGGGGACGGTGACGTAGTGGATGCCGAGGCTGACGGTGAGGGTCACGCTCTGGCCCTCGCGGACGGTGCGGCCCGCCACCGGCGACTGCTTGTAGACATGACCGGCGGCGTAGTCGTTGTTGTACTCCTCTTCCCAGTTGACGACCACCTGCCCGGAGGCCACCTGCGGGGAGGCGTTCACCTCGTCCTGCGTCATGCCGCTGAAATCGCCCAGCACGATGTCGGCGGTCTTGTTCATGATGTTGCTCGAGTCGCTCAGGATGGTCCAGCACAGGGCCGCACAGGCCAGCGCAAAGGCCGTCGTGATGCCCAGCAGCACCGGCATAAAGGCGCTGCGCTTCTTCTTTTTCGCCTTAGCTTTGGGGCGGGCGGGATTCGCCGCCGGTTTCTCCGGGGTCTGCGGATGCTGCGTTTCTGCGGCATGGGGTTCACCACACCACTTTTCAGGTTCTTCCTTTACATATTGATACTGGAACGTGACGGAGGGGTCCTGCACGTAGGCGTCCAGTGCTCCCAGCATCTCTGCGGCGCTGGAATACCGGTTGACCGGCAGCTTCGCCATGGCGCGTTCCGTAATTTGCACGAGGCCCAGCGGCACGTCCGGGGCAAGCTCTGCCAGCGGCTTCGGGGTGTCCGGATCTGCTTGCGGGCCACCTCCACCATGTCGTCGGCGTCGAAGGGCAGCCTGCCCGAGAGCATCTCGTACATCATGACGCCCACGGAGTAGATGTCGCTCTTGGGGTCGGTCTCCTCCCCCTTCGCCTGTTCGGGGCTGATGTAGTGGACGCTGCCCATCGTCTTCCGCCGTTCTGGATCTGATTCTCCGCCCGGGAGATGCGGGCGATGCCGAAGTCCATCATCCGCAGCTGGCCGTTGTCCAGCAGCATGATGTTCTGGGGCTTGATGTCCCGGTGGACGACGCCGTTGCGGTGGGCGTGGTCGAGGGCGCGGAGGATCTGGGCGATGAAATGGACGGTCTCGCGGCTGGTGATCTTACCGCCCCGCTCGTTGAGGTACTCCCGGAGGGTCATGCCCTCTACACACTCCATGACGATATACTGTAAGTTCTCGCTGACGGAAACGTCATACACCTTCACGATGTTGGGGTGGTGGAGCAGGGAGATGGCCTTGGATTCGTTCTTGAAGCGGCGGACAAGGTCGGCGTCGTGCATCAGCTCCTGCCGCAGCACCTTGACGGCCACCACCGTGCCTTCCGGCACAGGCCCGCCGGGGGCAGAGACCACGGCCTTGTAGACGTTGGCCATGCCGCCTGCGCCGATCAGCTCCCGGATGGTGTAAAGCCCATCCAGCGTCTTCCCGATGAGATTATCCATGCTTCACCTCCAGCGGCTCCACACCCAGCAGCAGCGCGGTGATGTTGTCGGGGCCTCCGCCCGCGTTGGCGGCGTCCACCAGCCGGTCGGGGATGTCGTAGAACCCGCCCTTGGTCAGCAGCTCCTCCATCTTGTCCTTGGGCAGGACGTTGGTGAGGCCGTCGGTGCAGAGCAGGAGCATATCGCCCTTCTGCACCGGCACGCTGGTGAACTCCGGGGTCAAGACGGTAGTCCACGCCCAGCGCCCGGGTGATGATGTTCTTCTGGGGGTGATGCTCGGCCTCCTCGGGGGTGATGGTGCCGCAGTCCACCAGCTCCTGCACGTAGGAGTGGTCGTGGGTGAGCTGGGTGAGTCTGCCGTCCCGGACGAGGTAGGCCCGGGAGTCGCCTGCGTGGCAGATAAAGGCGCTGCCGCCCCGCACGAGGGCGCAGACCGCCGTGGTGCCCATGCCCGCCAACTCCTCCTCTCGGGAGGCTTTCTGGAAGACGAAGCGGTTGGCGTTCGTGAGCGCCCGCTTCAAAAACTTTTCCTCGTCGCCGGGCAGGCACTGGGCGTACTGCTCGTGGAAGCTGTGCTCGATGACGTCGCAGGCGCTCACGGAAGCCTCACGGCCTCCCCGCGCACCGCCCATGCCGTCGCACACGAGGCCCCAGGCCGCGTCGCTGTTCAGCTCGCCTGCCCGGTAGTCGTCCTGATTCTCGGGCGGACGCTGCCGACGTCTGTTTTTCCTGCAAGTTTCATAGGATTCTCCTTCTCAAACTTTGCCGTTCATCTCGTCGCGGCGGAGCTGGCCGCAGGCGGCGCTGATCTCGCTGCCCAGACGGCGGCGGACGGTGGCGTTGACGCCGAGGCTTTCCAGCTTCTGCTGGAAGCGCCGGACGTTGGCCGCGTCGGTAGCCGAATAGGGGCTGCCATCCACCGGGTTGATGGGGATGAGGTTGACGTGAGCGCCCATCCCCCGGATGAGGTCGGCCAGCTGCTTGGCGCAGGCGTCCGAGTCGTTGACCCCCCGCACCATCGAGTATTCGAAGCTCACTCGCCGGCCCGTGGTCTCCTGATAGCGGCGCACCGCCTGCATCAGCACCTCCACCGGGTAGGCGTCGTTGACGGGCATCATGCCGCTGCGGATGTCGTTGTTGGGGGCGTGGAGAGAGACGGAGAGGGTCAGCTGCAATTTCTTCTCCGCCAGCTGGTCGATCTTCGGCACGAGGCCGCAGGTGGAGAGGCTGATGTTCCGCATCCCGATGTTCACGCCCTCAGGGGACGAAATGTTCTCCAGAAAGCGCATCACTTCGTCAAAATTGTCCAGCGGCTCCCCGATGCCCATCAGCACGATGTGGGAGATGCGCTCCCCGATGTCCTTCTGGGCGGTGTAAATTTCGGAGCATATCTCCCCCGCCTCGAGGTTGCGCACCCGGCCCGCCTGGGTGGAGGCACAGAAGCGGCAGCCCATCCGGCAGCCCACCTGAGTGGACACGCAGACCGTGTTGCCGTAGTGGTAGCGCATGACGACGGTCTCGATGCAGTTGCCGTCGGCCATCCGCAGCAGGTACTTCACGGTGCCGTCCTTGGCCTCCTGCCGCCGCTCGATGATGGGCGCGGCGATGTAAAAGGCCTCTTCCAGCTTTGCCAGCAGGGTCTTGGGCTGGTCGGTCATGGCCGAAAAGTCGGTCACGAGCTTCTGGTGGACCCAGTGGAAAAGTTGCTTTGCCCGGAAGCCGGGCTGGCCCATCGCTTTCAGCTCCGCTGTCAGCTGTTCCAGCGTCAGGGAGGATATACAGCGTTTCATATCCATTGGAATCTCCTTTTATCAGGGAACACGTTTCTGCATCGCGCAGAGGAAAAAGCCGTCCATGCCGGTGCGGGTGGGCACCGAGAGAGCGCCCCAGTCCCCCACCGTCATCCCGGCGGGGAAGGCCACCTCCGGCGTCACCACCCGGAACTCCGGGTGTCGGCCCACGAAGGCCCGCACCTGCTCCTCGTTCTCGGCAGGGTCGATGGTACAGGTCGAGTAGACCAGCCGCCCGCCGGGCTTGAGATGGGCGGCGGCTGTATCCAGAATGGCCGACTGGGTGGCCAATAATTCATCGTGACGCGCTTTTTCGAGGGTTTTGTACCGGATGTCCGGCTTCTTGGCAAGGATGCCGAGGCCGCTGCAGGGGCGTCTACCAAAATAGCGTCCGCCATCGGCAGGTCGGCGTCCGGTCTGGTGCCGTCGGAGACGCGGGGCTCCACGTGGGCAAAGCCCATCCGCTCCACGGCCTTGCGGATCAGCTGGACGCGGTTCTCGCTGACGTCGCAGCTCACCAGCCGCCCTTCGTCCTGCATCTCCTCGATGAGGAGCAGGCTCTTGCCGCCGGGGGCGGCGCAGAGGTCGAGGACGGTATCGCCGGGCTTTGCCTCCACGCAGAGGGCGGCAAGCTGGCTGGCCTGCCCCTCCACGTGGAAATAGCCCTCCCGGAAAAGCCCGCTCTCCGCCGGGCTCCCCTCGAAGCGGGCTAAGACGCTGCCCGGCACGAGGCCCGGGACGGCGGTCTTCGCGCCCGAGGTCAGCAGCTTTTTCGCAGAGGGCTTCCGGCGTCCCTTTCAGGGGTTCGCCCGGAGGCTGGTCAGGCCGCCGTCTGCGGTGTGGGTCAGGATGTCCAGCGCCTCGTCGGGGTAGCTGGCGTGGAGGAAGGCGGCCACATCCCGGCCCGCCGACCCCAGCACCATCAGCCGCTCCACCGCGTCGGCAAAGACGGCGGTGTCGAGGTCGTAGGCAATGGCACGGCGCAGCACGGCGTTCACGAGGCCGGAGGCGCTGGCCTTCCGGAAGGTGCGGGTCAGCTTGACCGCCTCGTTGACCGCCGCCGAGGCGGGCACCTGCATATACCGCGCCTGTGCCAGCGCGGCGCGGAGAATCTCCCGCACCTGCGGGTCGAGCTTGGCAAGCCCTTTGGGCAAAAACTGGCTCAGGAGATAGTCCAGCGTCCCCTGGTGCTCGAGGACGGTGTAGAAGATATCGCGCTGGCGAAGGCCTTATCCCGGCCTTCCAGCTTCTGGCGGCGCAGCTCTGCGTCGAGGATGAGGTTCGAAAAACCGTCCTGCTCCTGCCGCACCAGCGCCGCCACCGCCGCCGCGCGGGGGTTCGGGCCGCTCACAGGCTGTCCCCCGCCCTGAGGCGGAGACCGGCGGCGAAGGAAGTGCCGTCCATGGGCTTCTTGCCCTCCGGCACGACATGGAGCAGCTGAATGGCACCCTCACCGCAGGCCACGGTCAGGGGCTTAGTCGCCAGCACCGTGCCAGGGGCCTCCCCGTGGCTGTCTGCCACGCGGCACTCCATCACCTTGACCTTCTTGCCGCCCGCCGTCACGAACCATGCCCCGGGCCACGGGTTCATGCCCCGCACCCAGTTGTGGATGTGCTCGGCGCTGTCGGTCAGATTGAACTCGGCCATCTCCTTGCTCAGCATGGGGGCGGTGGAAGCGTTTCTCGTGGGCCTGAGGCTCTGCCTTGAGCGTCCCGGCTGCGATGGCAGGCAGGGTCTCGCAGAGCACCCGTGCGCCCACGGCAGTGACCCGGTCGAATAGCTGGCCGCTGGTCTCCTCGGGGTCGATTTTGATTCTCTCGCAGGCCAGCACATCGCCGGTGTCGAGGCCCTCGTCCATCTGCATGATGGAGACGCCCGTCTCGGCGTCGCCGTTCAGCACCGCCCACTGCACGGGGGCGCTGCCACGGTATTTCGGCAGCAGGGAGACGTGGAGGTTGATGCAGCCGTATTTCGGCGCTTCCAGCACCGATCTCGGGCAGGATGCAGCCGTAGGCCACCACGACGATGAGCTCAGGAGCCAGCGCGCGGATATTCTCGTCCTCGCCGCCGTCCCGCAGGGTGCGGGGCTGAAAGACGGGGGTGCCGTGGGCCAGCGCCACTTCCTTCACCGGGGGTGCGGTGAGCACCTGCTTGCGGCCCACGGGCTTATCGCGCCGGGTGTAGACCGCGCAGATGTCGTGGCCCGCCTCATACAGGGCCTTTCAGGCATTCCGCCGCAATGTCCGGCGTCCCCATGAACAGAATGCGCATCAGTCGTTCTCCTTCTTCTTGGCGGCAGCAGCGGCGCGGCCCTCCTCGGTGTCCTCATAGAAGAACTCGCTGGACTCCATGATGGTGATGCCGTCCAGATGGTCGTTCTCGTGCTGGATGCAGCGGGCCAGCAGGCCCTCGGCTTCCAGCTCGAACCACTCGCCGTGGCGGTCCTGTGCGCGGACCTTGACAGCTGCGGGGCGGGTCACGGCGCCGTTGTGGCCCGGGAAGGACAGGCAGCCCTCGTAGGCGGTCTCCTCGTCCTCAGACACGGCGAGAATTTCGGGGTTGACGAAGTCGATGAACTTGTACTCGTAGTTTTCGGGAATTTCTTCGGGGGCGTCGGTGGTGTCCCACACCACGAAGAGGCGGCGCAGCATCCCCACCTGGGGGCCTGCGAGACCCACGCCGTCGGCGGCGATCATCGTCTCCCGCATGTCATCCAGCAGGGTAGCAAGACGGTCGTCAAAGTTGGTCACGGGGCGGCAGACCTTGTTCAGGATGGGGTCGCCCTCTTTTACGATATTGCGGATAGCCATGAAGTATACCTCCAAATAATCTTATCAAATATCACCGTCAGAATGCATATCCACCACCACGGTGGCCTTGCTGGGCAGCTTTTCCTGCTCGTAGAGGCCGAGGGTCTGGCGGACAAGGTCGCGGAAGCGCCTGTCGGCGCGGCACTTGATGGTGAGCTTGTAGCGGTAGTTCTCGTTGATCTTTTCGATGTTGCCGGGGGTGGGGCCAAGCACCCGGAGGGGCAAGTCCGGCTGCTGCGCGGCCTGACGGCCTAAGAGGGCCGAGAAGCGGGCGGCGGCCCGGGCCACCTCGATCTCCTTCGGGCCGGAGAAGCCCACGACGCAGAGCCCGCAGAAGGGCGGGTAGAGTCCTAGTTTGCGGTAGGCGATCTCCTGCTCGAAAAAGGCGTCATAATCCTGCGCAGCGGCGAGGTTCAGGACGGGGTTGTCGGGGTCGGTGGTCTGGATGATGGCAAAGCCCGGGTCCTTGGCCCGGCCGGAGCGGCCCACCACCTGGGTGATGAGGCTGAACACCGTCTCGTAGGCCCGAAACCCTGCGCAAAGAGCAGCGAGTCGATGCCGAGCACCCCCACAAGGGTCACGTCCTCAAAGTCGAGGCCCTTGGCCACCATCTGGGTACCCACCATGATGTCGTACTCGTGCCGGGCGAACTTTGCCAGCAGCTTTTCGTGGGCGTCTTTGGCGGCGGTGGAGTCCTGGTCCATCCGCAGCACTCTTGCCTCCGGGAAGAGCTGGGCCAGCTCCTCCTCGGCCTTCTGGGTGCCGAAACCCCGGTAGAGCAGCTTGCCGCCGCAGGCGGGGCAGGTCTTGGGGGGCGGGTCGAGCTGGGTGCCGCAGTAGTGGCAGAGCAGCTTGTGGCCCGCCTTGTGGTAGACCATGGGGACGCTGCACTTGGGGCACTTGAGCACCTCGCGGCAGTCGTCGCACTGGGCCATGGTCTGATAGCCGCGCCGGTTGAGCAGCAGGATGGTCTGCTTGCCCGCCTCAAGGTTGTGCCGGATGGCATCCTCCATGGCAAGGCTGATCTCCCGGGGTTGCCCGACGCAAGCTCGGCCCGCATATCCACGATCTTCACGCTGGGCAGTGGGTTGCCGCCGTAGCGCTGGGTGAGCCGGACGAGCTGGGTGCGGCCCTGCTGGGCGGCATAATAGCTCTCGGTGCTGGGGGTAGCGCTGGCCAGCAGGAGCAGGGAGCCCCGTTCTCCGCCGCGCGCTGCCGGGCCACCTCGTGGGCGGCATACCGGGGCGCGGACTCGGAGCGGTAGGTGTGTTCCTGCTCCTCATCAATGATGACGAGGCCGATGTTTTCCAGCGGGGAGAAGACGGCGCTCCGGGTGCCCACCACGATATCCGCGCCGCCGTCCTGGATCATCTGCCATTGGAGCAGGCGCTCGGTGTGATTGAGCGCCGAGTGTTGGACGGCCACCCGCCGCCCGAACCGGCTCTTGAGGCGGAGGATCATCTGCGGCGTCAGGCTGATCTCCGGCACCAGCACGAGGGCGCGGCGTCCCAGTGCCAGACACCGCTCGATGAGCTTCAGGAACACCAGCGTCTTGCCGCTGCCGGTGACGCCGTAGAGGAAGGCCGAGTGCGGGGCTCTTCGTCAAGCCCGGGCAGCAGCGCGTCATAGGCGGCCTGCTGCTCCTCCGTGAGAAGTGATGGGTTCGTTCTTCAGCGGGATGGAAGAATACAGGTCGATGGATTTGTTCACCTTGCTGCATTCAACGACACCCTTGGCGCAGAGGTTGTCGAGTACCGCCCGGCTGATGCCGTGGGCCTCCATCTCGTTCTGGGTGCGCTCTCCCCCGCCCAGCAGAGCCACCGCCGCCAGCTGCTTGGCCGTGGGCTTGGGCTTTTGCTGCAAGGTCCCCACCAGCTTATAGCTGTTCTCGGTGTGGCGGGTCAGCTGCTTCTGGAGCACCGGCGTCACGCCGTCCGCCGCGAGGGCGGGCTTGTACTGTGCGCCATAGGGGATGACGGCCTTGACGGCCTCGTAGTAGGTGCAGAAGGTGCGCTCCTTGAGGAAGTGCACCAGCCGCAGCAGCTCCGGGGTGAGACAGGCAGAGGCGGGGGCCACATCGAAGAGGTACTTGAGCTTTGCGCTCTCCGGCTCTTCATCGCAGGCCAGCACCACGCCCATCCGGGCACGGCTCCCCCGCCCGAAGGGCACCAGCACCATGCTGCCGAGCCGGACGGTATCCTGCTGGTCGGGCATGACGGCATAAGTGTAGAGTTTGTCGAAGTGAAAGGTCGCGTTGCTCACTGCAACGCCTACCGTTTTTGGCATTCGCGGCTCCTTGTTATCTGTCGAGGCCGGCCCGCTGGCGGATGATGCCGTAGAGCTTCTCAGCGCAGGCGTCCACCTCGTCGTTCACGAGGGTGAGGGTGAACTTTTCCTGCTCGGCCAGCTCCTTCTTGCGGTGGCGAGGCGCTCGAGGATGCTGGCTTCGGTCTCGGTGCCGCGGCCGCGGAGGCGGCGTCCAGCTCCTCCATGGAGGGCGGGCAGCAGGAAGATGGTGGTAGCCCCCGGGAACATCCGGCGGATGTTGGCCGCGCCATGGACGTCGATGACCAGGACCACCAGCTTGCCCGCGTCGAGCCGCTTGTTGACCTCTTCGCGGAGGGTGCCGTAGTAATTGCCGTTGAAGAAGTTGTATTCCACCACCTGATCGGTGTCGATCAGCTGACGGAACTGCTCCTGGGTGCGGTAGTAGTAATCTACACCTTCCTGCTCCCCGGGGCGGGGTGCAAACGGGTGGTGGCGGAGACGGTTTTTTCGATTTCCGGGTGGGCCGTGCGCAAAGCTTGACCACACTGTCCTTGCCCGTGCCGGCGGCACCGGAGACGACAAACAGATACTTTTCGTTTTCCATTTTTTACTGCTCCTCTGTCGTTTTCCTTCCGGCTGGCCCGCAGCGCGGCTTGCCACCGTCTCGGGCTCAGGGCCGAAAGGACAACATGGTCGGAGTCCATGATGAGGACGGCGCGGGTGCTGCGGCCATAGGACGCATCAATGAGCATCCCCCGCTCCCGCGCTTCCTTGACCAGACGCTTGACCGGGGCAGAATCGGGGCTGACGACGGCCACCACCCGGCCCGCGCTGACCAGATTGCCAAAGCCGATGTTGATCAGTTTCATCTGAACTCCTCCGTATGTTTCTCAGGGGTTACTCGAGGTTCTGGATCTGCTCGCGGATCTTCTCGATCTCCGCCTTCATGTCCACCACCGTGCGGGTGATATCCAGGTCCTGACACTTGGAGCCAATGGTATTCGTCTCGCGGTTCAGCTCCTGCGTCAGGAAATCCAGCTTGCGGCCCACGGGCTCGTCCAGCTCCAGAATAGAGCGGTACTGGGCGATGTGGCTGCGCAGACGGACGGTCTCCTCATCCACGGCGGTCTTGTCGCCGAAGATGGCGGCTTCCGTCAGGACGCGGGCGTCATCGATGCTGCGGTCCTCGAGGATGACCTTGAGCTTCTCGTAGAGGCGGTTGGTGTAGGCCTCCACCCGGCCGGCGCTCAAGGTCTCCACCCGGCCCACGCATTCTTCCAGAAGCACAGGCGGCTCTCCACGTCAGCCTTCATCTTGGCACCCTCAGCAGCCCGCATCTCCACAAAGCGGTCCAGCGCCTGGGCGGTAACGGCGGAAACGTCCTCCCACAGCTGCTCCTCGTCCACATCGGCGTGGCGGGTGGTCAGCACATCGGGAAAGCGGGCGATCATCCCGGCGGTCACATCGTTCTTGACCTCCAGCGTCTCAGACAGGTCCCGCAGGGCCTGCTGGTAGCTCTTGGCCAGCTCCTGATTCACAGCCACCACGGTATCGGCGGCATCCACGGTCTGCACCGTCAGGCTCAGTTCTACCGTGCCGCGGGTCACCCGCTCGTTCAGCTGCTTTTTCAGGCGGCTGTCCATGTAGCTGCAGGTGCGCGGCATCCGGGAAGAATACTCAAAGTACCGGGAATTGACGCTGCGCAGTTCCACCGTGATCTCACGGCCGTTGCGCACTGCGGTTCCCCGGCCAAAACCGGTCATGCTCAAAATCATGCTTTTTTCCTCGTATTCCAAAGGGTTTTCTGCGGACATTCTTCGTATATGTATCCGCTTTGGGGCACACAGACCCATGTTACGATACATATACTATATATTTTACTCTGCCGCCCCTTTTTTTGCAAGCAATGCGGCGAAAAAAATCTATTTTACCCCCTTGACAAAGAGCAGGAACAGCGCTATACTACGCATCGTGAACAATGTTCATGTTGAGGAGGTGGTCATACGAATCCGATGGCAACGTCCAAGGAGGAGATCCTGAAAACGAGCCGGGTCCTCATCCAGCAGAATGGATGGGAATCGGTCAACATCCGTGCTGTGGCAGCAGCCTGCGGGGTATCCGTGGGGTGCATCTACAACTACTTTGGTTCCAAGACCGAACTGATGAGCGCGGCGGTAGAAAGCATCTGGAGCGATATCTTCCGCCACCCGGACGACCCGGCGGTGTTTGAGGATACCCTGTCCTGCATCCGCTGGATGTACCGGCAGATGGAGTACGGCTCTGAGCAGTACCCCGGCTTCTTCACCCACCACGCGCTTGGCTTTGTGCGGCAGGATACCGCCGATGGAAAGCAGCAGATGCGGCAGACCTGGCAGCACATTCTGGATGCGCTGACCATGGTGCTGACCAGGGACAAAAAGATCCGGCCAGACGCATTTACAGAGCAGTTCACCCGCCATAAATTCGCGGGCATCCTGTTCTCCCTCATGCTTTCTGCCGTGGTGCAGCAGGATTTTGACCCCACAACGGTACTAGAGATCATCCGCAGGACCATTTATGAAGTGTAAAAACATCCCACAGCTTTGTGGGAGTTTTTTACAGTCAAAAGTGAACATCGTTCACGTTGAGTGATGTGGAGTATCTCCCCCAGCAGGCCACCCATGGCAGCCTGCACATCACAGCGATGCAGTCCGGCTGGCAGCCGCTGACCGGATCGCGATAGAGCAGCAAAACAAACCAACCGTAAAGGAGCAACATTTTTATGAGAGCAATTATTGAGACCGTTTTCGACATCTTCTATCTGGTCACCGTGCTGACCGTGGGCATCCGCATGATCCGCGGCAGCAAGGCTGGCACCCAGTTCCGCCTGTTCGGCCTGATGGCCGTGATGCTGGGTGCAGGTGACTCCTTCCATCTGGTGCCCCGTGCACTGGCACTGTGCACCACCGGCCTGGAGAACTACGCTGTGCCTCTGGGCCTGGGCAAGTGGATCACCTCCGTGACCATGACCGTGTTCTATGTACTGCTGTACTACGTCTGGCGCAAGCGCTACCAGATCGAGGGCCAGAAGGATCTGACCATCGCCGTGTACGCTCTTTCCGCTGTGCGCATCGTGCTGTGCATGATGCCGCAGAACCAGTGGCTGACCAACCACACTCCGCTGACCTGGGGCATCCTGCGCAACATCCCCTTTGCACTGCTGGGCCTGCTGATCATCGTGCTGTTCTACCACAGCGCCAGGGAACACAAGGATCAGGCTTTCCGTTGGATGTGGCTGACCATCGTGCTGAGCTTCGGCTTCTATCTCCCCCGGTGGTGCTGTGGGCAGATGTCAACCCCCTGATCGGTATGCTGATGATCCCCAAGACCTGCGCCTATGTCTGGACCGTGCTGATTGGCTACAACGCCATGAAGGCCGAGAATGGCAGGAACAACTGAGACCTGCCAGAACATAAAAAACAATAAAAAAAAAAAAGGGGGGCTGCTGCATCAAATGGTGCAGCAGCCCCCCTGGTATTATGATTTAGACAGGGTGAGACTGATTGGTGTAATCAGCGTGGTCAGCGTCCACGCCCTGCTTCTTGGCATTGCGCTTCTCGAAGAACTTGGGTGCGACCTGCGGGAACATTGCGTAGGTCAGAACATCCTCTTCCTGCGTTGCCCACTTTGCAGCCTCTGCCTTCAGCTTGTCCATCTCGGGAGCCAGGGTGTCGGCAAAGCGGCAGGTGATGGGCTGCTCGTCGCCCAGGATCTTCTTGGTGAACTCGGGGCTGATGGGAGCGGGAGTCTTGCCGTAATCGCCGTGGACCAGGCCCTTGAACTCCTTGGTGACCATCTTGTAGCGCTCGCCCAGGATGACGTTGAAGACAGCCTGGGTGCCAACGATCTGGCTGGTAGGGGTGACCAGCGGAGGATAGCCTGCGTCCTCACGAACGCGGGGGATCTCAGCCAGCACTTCGTCCAGCTTATCTTCCTTGCCTGCATCCTTCAGCTGCTTGAGCATGTTGGAGAACATGCCGCCGGGCACCTGATACAGCAGGGTGTTGGCGTCCACGCCCAGAGACTTGGGGCTGATCTGGCCGTTGGCGATGTACTTCTCGCGCAGCTTTGCAAAGTAAGCACGCACGACGTTCAGCTGCTTGAGATCGAGGCCGGTGTCGTAATCGGTGCCCTGCAGGGCGGCCACGAGGCTCTCGGTAGCCATGTGGCTGGTGCCGCCGCTCAGGGGGCTCATGGCGGTATCCACGATGTCCGCGCCGGCCTCGATGCCCTTCAGCAGGGACATGGAAGCCAGACCGGCAGTGTAGTGGCTGTGGATGTCCACAGGGATGGACAGGGTGTTCTTCAGCTCCTTGACCAGCTCGTAGCAGGTGTAGGGAGTCAGCAGACCGGCCATGTCCTTGATGCAGATGGAGTTTGCACCCATCTCTTCCAGAGTCTTTGCGTACTTGACGTAGTACTCGTTGTTGTGCACGGGGCTCAGGGTGTAGCTGATGCAGCCCTGAACATGTGCGCCTTCCTTGTTGGCAGACTTGATGGCGGTCTGCAGGTTGCGGGCGTCGTTCAGTGCGTCGAAGATGCGGATGACATCGATGCCGTTTGCAACAGACTTCTGTACGAAGTACTCCACAGCATCGTCCGCGTAGGGGCGGTAGCCCAGCATGTTCTGGCCGCGGAACAGCATCTGCAGCTTCTGGTGGGGCAGCTCCTTGCGCAGGATGCGCAGACGCTCCCACGGATCCTCATCGAGGAAGCGGATGCAGCTATCAAAGGTAGCGCCGCCCCAGCACTCGACGGAGAAGTAAGGGATCTTGTCCATCTCGGGCAGGATGGGACGCATCTCATCCATCGTCATACGGGTGGCCAGCAGAGACTGGTGAGCATCGCGCAGGACGACTTCCGTGATCTTGATCGGCTTTTTGGCCATGGTTGTCACCTCTTCCTCAGTTCTCAGTTCATGGAAACCAGAACGTCACCGGAGTTGACGGTGTCGCCCTTGTTCACGTTGACGGAGGCAACAGTGCCATCCTGAGGAGCAACGATCTCGTTCTCCATCTTCATGGCCTCGAGGATGACCAGCACGTCGCCGGCCTTGACGGAAGCACCGGCTGCGACCTTGACATCCAGAATGTTGCCGGGCATGGGAGCCTTGACGGTCAACAGCGCCTGCGGCACCGGCAGGAGCAGCAGGGTGCGGCAGGGAGCGGCAGCGGCAGCGAGCAGCCGGAGCCTTGGGGCGGCGGGGGCAGCAGCGGGAGCTGCAACGGGGCAGCGCCTGCGGCAGTCTCCTCAACGGAAACGCTGTAAGCAACGCCATTGACGGTAATATTGTAGTACTTCATGGAAGGATCCTCCTGAACAAAATCAATGTATGGTTCGATGTACGGTTTACGTTCCGGAACCGCTTACAGAGCCATGTTGCCGTGCTTCTTGGGCAGGCGGGCGGCACGCTTGGTGCTCAGCAGCTCAAAGGCGGCCACAACGCTTGCACGGACGTTGGCAGCGTCGCAGGTCATATCAGCGGCACCGCCGGCAACGGCGTTGGCAGCGCTGCACACCTCAGCGGTGTACTGGGCAGCCTTGGCCTTGGTAGCGGCGACGATGTTGTCGGAAGCGTCGATCTCGGCCTTGTACAGCACGGAGACGGCAGCGTTGGCTCGAGAGCGCTGATGGTGCAGCCCTTGACAGCGATCTTCAGGTCGGCAGCGGCCAGTGCGGTGTACACGGGGCCGACAGCCTTACCGGCGATGAGAGCGACCTTGGCGGTGGTAGCGTCGGCATAGGTAGCAGCCAGACGGGCAGCCTCGCGGATGCCGCCTGCGATGTCATCGGAAGTGCTGGGGACGAAGCCCTCGGTATCCACGATGGTCAGCACGGGGACGCTGAATGCGTCGCACAGGCGGACGAAACGGGAAGCCTTCGCCACGCAGTTGTGGCACAGCTCCTTGCCGGTGGCCACGATGCCCACGGCGTTGCCGCCGATGGTAGCGAAGGCGGTGTAGACGCGCTTGCCGAAGCCGGCGTACAGCTCCACGGCGCTGTCCTTATCGATGAGGGCAGCAGCAGCCTTCTCGGGAGCAGCGTTGGCGGCCAGGACGGCGGTGGGCTGCTCGAACTCGAAGATGGCCGGGCCGGTCAGGTTGTTGGCAGGCAGCAGACCCACGATGTGGGCAGCCTTCTCGGCAGCTTCGGCGGCGTCGGCAGCCACGATGGAAGCCACGCCAGCCTTTGGCAGCAGCCTCGGCAGAGCCTGCGCCGGGGACCTTGTCGCCCTTGGCGGCGGAGGTGAACGGAGCGGTGAAGAACAGCTCTGCATCCTCAGCCATGACGCACACGTCAGCATTGGCAGCGCTCAGTGCGCTGGTGCCGCCGCACACGCCGGTGACGACTGCGATCTGAGGGATGACGCCGGACACCTTGGCGATGGTGGCGTTGAGCTTGGCGGAAGCGGTCAGAACGTCCAGACCCTCAGCCAGCTTAGCGCCGACGGAGTCGTAGAAGGTGACGACCGGGCAGCCCGTCTGAGCAGCCAGCTCAAGGACCTTGATGTTCTTTTCAACGTCCTTGACAGAGACAGCCTCGCCGTTCTGGAAGACAGCATAAGCCTGCTGACCAGCAGCATAGCCGCTGGCAGCGCTCACTGCACCGTCCGCAAACAGAGCGGTGTACTCCCCGTCATCAAACTTGGCGAGGATTTCTCCTTTGGTACTCTTTGAAGCCATGGTAAGACCTCCTGCTTTTCTATTTTGAGCTTTTTATTTTGAGCTTTCAAAATTAGGTATATTATACCCGATTTTCCCAAGATTTCTCAAGCCTTGTTCCATTCCTTTTTTTCAGAAAAAATTTCACAATCTTTTCCAGAATCAGACGGTTTTTGCGCCGTGAAAGCTGAAAAAACGATCACTTTCTCCGTTTTGCGGGGGCATTGCCGCTGCCCACCCAGGGCCCTTGGGACGGCGAGCAGCAGCCTTGGACTGCAAAGCGATGCGAGCGGGTCTGGGCGCGGCCCTTGGCGGCTGCGGCGCGCAGGCCGTTCACCTCTGCCTTGGTCAGTCGCGATACTTGCCGGGCTGAGCATCCCCAGCTTGACGACGCCCTCGGCGTTGCGCTTCAGACGGATGACCTCGAGGCCCACGGCCTCGCACATGCGGCGGATCTCGCGGTTCTTGCCCTCTTTCAGGGTCATCTCCATCACGGTGCGGCCGGGCTCGTCGGTGACGACGTTGATGGCGCAGGGCATGGTCTTTGTGCCGTCGTCCAGCACGACGCCGGAGCTGAGCTTCAGGATCTGTGCCTCATCGGCCCGGGGCTGGACGGTGACACGGTAGAGCTTGGAGATGCCGCCCGACGGATGGGTGACAGCCTGTGCGAAAGCGCCGTCATTGGTCATCAGCAGCAGGCCCTCGCTGTCCTTGTCGAGGCGGCCCACGGGGTACAGGCGGGCCGGGATGTCGGCTGACCAGCTCCATGACCGTCTTGCGGCCCAGCTCATCGCTGGCGGTGGTGACATAGCCGCGGGGCTTGTACAGAGCCAGATAGTACATCTGCTGGTTCTTCTGGATATAGATGCGCTCGTCGTCCACATGGAGGACATCGCGGTTGGGGTCCATCTTGTCGCCCACCTTCACGGGGTGGCCGTTGACCTTTACGCGGCCCTCGGCGATGATCTGCTCGGCCGCACGGCGGGAGCACAGGCCCTGCTCGCCATGATTTTCTGAATGCGTTCTTCTGCCATGATAAAAACTCCTTGTGCGCCTCCCGGCGCTCAAAAGCGCACGCCGGAGCATGCGCTGAAAAAAACTGCAAGTTGGAATCTTGCGAGGGGAGGCCTTGGCATTCCGGGCCAAAGCTTTCTCTTCGCAGAGGCTGAAACGGGCGGCCCTAGGTTAATTACAGCAGCCTCAGTTCAAAAACTGCGGGTCGGAAGTCCGCAGTTACGGCGTAGGTTTTTACTCTGCTGGGGGGAGCCAGGCAGGCGCAGCGGCTCTTCTCCTTTTTTCTTCAGCAGGGCGCTGACCTTGTCCACCAGTTCGGGCAGCATGGTCAGGGCGCGATCGATAGTGTTGTTGCCGTCAGAGAGCTGGATGGTGCGAACGCAGCCATCCTTGACCACCAGAAATGCCACGGGCTGGATATTGACACCCGCGCCGGAGCCGCCGCCGAACAGATCCTTGTTGGCGGCGTTCTTGCCGTCAAAGTCGGTGCCGGCGGAGGCAAAGCCGAAGCTCACCTTGGACACCGGCAGGATGGTGGTGCCGTCATCGGTGGTGATGGGCTTGCCGACGATGGTGTTGGAATCCACCATCTGACGGACCTTGTCCATCGTAACGTTCATCAGGCCTTTTGAATGGGATGCTCAGCCATAAATTCGGCCTCCTTACTTTATATCGGGGAGTGGAACGCCGCTCCCACGGAATCACTTCCCTGCCCTGTACGGACCGGGACGCGGACGCACCATACAAAAATATTATACCCGAGCTAGAGAAAAACGTCCAGTACCTTTTCGCGCCAGAACGCGTACAGAACGCGCAGAAGCGTGAAAACGATGGCGTAGGCCCGGGCCGTGACCCGGAAGGAGACGTGATCCTTTACGGTAGGCTCGGCGCTGCTGAAATCCGGCAGGAGCCGGAACTGCTCAAAGTCCAGATAGAGGAACCGGTCCAGAAAACCCAGCGTCGGGTAGAGCCAGGCGTTCAGCCTGCCATAGCTGCGGGCAGCCTCGGCAGGGTCTTCGCCCCGGACACCGAGGACAACGTCGATCCGGGTGAAGCGCAGGGAGCCGATGATGGCCCGTGTAAGCTTTCCCGCCCCTTTAGATGGTGCAGACGATCTGCAGGGTCAGCTTCGCCTTCTGACGGGGCGGGGCTTCCTTTTGGGCTTCTTGGCGCCGGACGCTTTCTTCTTTTTTTCTTTTTTCTTTTTCTCAGGCTTTTCCGGTGCGGGATACCGGAACACCGGGAAGGTGATGCCCAGTGCACCGGCCTTTACCTGAAAGATGCCCTCCGTCCACTGCACATCGGCGCAGAAGGGGCAGAACATGAGCAGCAGACCCAACACCAGCACCACCAGCAGCAGGATGCCCACTCTTTTAAGCAGGAACAGCAGCACCGTACCGATGACCAGCGAGAACACTCCACAGGACGCTCATTGGGCCGCCTCACTTTCCGTGCCCGGCACCGGGGGCAGATCCTCCAGCGAGGAAAGGCCGAAGCACCGCAGGAACACATCCGTAGTCCGGAAGCTCACGGGTCTGCCGGGCAGGTCGAGACGGCCTGCTTCTTCGATGAGGCCCTTTTCCAGCAGGCCCGACACACTGGAGGAGGAATCCACGCCGCGCACCTGTTCGATGAAGGCGCGGGAGACAGGCTGGTTGTAGGCGATGACCGTCAGCGTCTCCATGGCCGCGGGGCCCAGCGGCACCGAGCGGCGGGTGTCCAGCACCCGGCGGACGCACTCCGCGAACTCCGTTTTGGTGGCCAGCTGCCAATGGGTGTTCAGGTGGAGCAGGCACAGGCCGCTGTCCTCCTTCGGGTAGCGGGTGCGCAGCGCTTCCAGCGCGATTTTCCACGCTGGCCTGGGGCAGCTGCAGGCCTGGGCCAGCTTGTCGGCCCTCGATGGGGTCGCCCGCCGCAAAAAGCATCGCCTCTACGGCGGCTTTGGTCTGTTTCTGGTTCATTCTTCCTCCTTTGCCCGGTTTTCACGGGGCAGGCGTCCGCGCTGCATGGTCAGCTCGCCCTTGGGGCCAAGCGTGACACGTCCGCCGCGCACCAGCTCCAGCAGCGCCAGAAAGGTGGCCACATTGGCCCTTCGGGTCTGGCTGCGGGAAAACAGCTGGCTCATCCGGGCCGCACCGCCTGCAATGAGCTGGCGCAGGATGTAGACCACCCGGCTGCTCACCGAGACCTGCGGGGCTGTCACCAGCGGCTCGAACTGCGGCTGGGTCGGCATTTTGCGGACAGTGGTGCGCCCCATCAGGGCCTGCCAGCAGTCTGCCAGCACCTGCGGCGCGTGGAAGAGATCATAGGTGTTGTCCCATTCCAGCCGGGCATCGGCTGCGCGGACGAACACGGTATCGCCTCCCCCGGCCCGCAGACGGGCGGCCGGCCATCCGGCGGCACTGGTCGTACTCGATCAGCTGACCGGTCAGCTCCTGCTTCATCCGCTCGCCTTCGGTGCGGGGCAGCAGCAGATAGCTCTTCATCTCCACGAGATGCGCCGCCATCTCGATAAAGGAACTGGAGATCTCGGGGTCGGCGCTCTCGGCCGAATCCACGGCGCGGGTGTACTGGTCGATGAAGCTCCAGAATGGGGATGTTGTGCAGGTCCATCTTGTGCTTTGCACCAGCGTGAGCAGCAGTTCCAGCGGGCCTTCAAACTCTTCCAGACGGAAGGTAAGCTCCTCTGCCATCAGATCACCGTCCCGATGGATGCATAATACGCAGAATAGGCGATCTGGTCGATGTAGCCGGTGCCGAGATCCAGCAGATCCCAGCCACATCATTGATCACGCACAGGGGGCCGTCCAGAAAGCCGCCCCAGACCGCCGCCAGCAGGACGATGAGGATGACCCGCTCGTACCGCATGATCTGAAAGTAGATGCGCTCGGGAAGCACAGCCAGCAGGACGCGGCTGCCGTCCAGCGGCGGCACCGGAATGAGGTTGAACACGGCGAGGCTCACATCCAGATACACTAAGTATTGGAGGAAGCGCGCCAGGAAAATCGTGGCTTCATTGGTGGGTGCCCAATAATACAGCTTCCAGCCACCATGCGCAAGGTAGGCCAGGAGAGGTTGGCCACCGGGCCGGCCAGCGCGGTGAGGGCCATGCCCTGCTTGGGGTTTTTGAAGTTGCGGGGGTCGGTGGAGACAGGCTTTGCCCAGCCCACCCCGCGCAAAGATCATGCACAGGGTGCCCACGAGGTCAAAGTGGCGGAACGGGTTCAGGCTGATGCGGCCCTCCCGCTTTGCAGGTGGGGTCGCCCAGCAGCCATGCGGCCAGCGCGTGGCCCGCCTCATGGAAAGGGATGGCGATCAGGGTCACCAGTGCCCGGATGAGATAATACATACCTTGTGGGTCATTCGTTTCTCCCGGTTGGATTTTATCCTATTGTACTATTTTTTTTTTCGCTTTTGAGGGCAAGGGTTTGGCCCTGTAGAAAAAAAAGCCGGAAAAAATCAAAAAAGGGACTTTGCTTTTTGGCCGGCAGTTCTGGTAAAATAGTCAAGCTGATTATTTTGATTCCATACTTCACTGTAGGAGGTGCAAGTACCATGGCTAAGTGTGAATGCTGCGGCAAGGGTGTTACCTTTGGTATCAAGGTCTCCCACTCTCATCGCCGTTCCAACCGTACCTGGAAGCCGAATGTCCGTCGTGTCAAGGCGGTCGTGGAAGGTTCTCCCAAGTATATCTACGCATGCTCCGTTGCCTGCGCGCTGGCAAGGTTACCCGCGCTGTCTAAGTAGCTGCATCTGCCGGTCACTTTGTCGAGTGGCCGGCTTTTTTGTTATCTTCTGGAGGGATCGACGATGGCTCTGCCAAATGACCCGATCATGCTGCTGAGCGTGATCAACCTGAAGCTGCGCGACTTCTACCCCACTCTCGACGCGCTCTGCGAGGATCTGGATGAGGACAAGGCCGCGCTGTGCAAGGCTTTCCGCTCCGTGGGGTACGCCTATGACCCTCAGCGCAATCAATTTGTGTGACAACAGGAGGATGCTGCCATGATCCAAGGGACGTATTATAAGGAATGGAGCCGGATGCTGGGCCGCGACATGGAGTTCAAGGTCTACGGCCATGCCGGTACGCCGGTGCTGGCTCTGCCCGCGCGGGGCGGCCGCTTTTACGACTGGGAAAACAACGGGATGCCCGATGCCATTGCCGCGCTGCTGAATGAGGGCAAGATGTGCAGCTGTTCTGCGCCGACAGCATCGATGCCGAGCCTGCTGGCCGGGGACACGGCTCCCCGCCGGGCCGAGATGCAGGAAAAGTATTTCAATTACCTGACAAGAGCTGGCTCCCCGCATCCTGACCCTGAACGGTGCCAAAAGGACAACTCTGCTCTGGGCGGTGGGCGTGGACACCGGTGCCTATCAGGCCGTCCAGGCAGCTTCCGGCGTGGGCATTGCTGTAGACGGCACCTATGTGGAGCTGAGCTATGCCGACGAGGATAAGCGCCGTGCCGAGGTGGCAAAGGTGCTGAGCCAGATCCCCCGCCAAAGGCACTGGGGGCAGGCTGCATGGGCAGCGAGACGACCAACATGGCAAAGCAGCCCACCGTCAGCCGCAAAGAGGCGCAGGAAGCACTCCTTCGCAGCCTGGGCGAGATCCTGCCCGTCTGCGAGGAGCAGGGCGTGCTCTTCGCGGTGGAGTGCGTCTACTACCACGCCATGAACACCCCCGAGGCAGTGCGGATGGTGCTGGACACTATGGCAAGCCCCAACCTGCGCGTCATCTGCGATTTTGCCAACTATGTGGGCCCGGAGGCCGCGTCTGTGGATGCACAGCGCCGCATCTGGGATAAGGTGGGCAGCTGGTACGGCGACAAGATCACGGCGGTCCATTTCAAGGGCCAGAACTTCCCCCAGCCGGATGGAACGCTCTATTCCACCAGTCTGGAGGATTCCTGTGTGGACTACGCCGGCGGCCTTTGAGATGCTGCGGCATGCCGCAGGCTTCCCGCCCGTGCTGCGGAGGAAGCTGTGCCCACCCGCGCCGCAAGCGACCTTGCCTTTATGCGCAGATTCGCCTACTGATCGTTCCGGATGCTTCAAAGGCTCTGTTCCCCGTTTGGGGCGCAGGGCCTTTTGTTTTATCCTATGTGTTCATAAAAAATTCACAACAATACCCCCCAGCCCTACTTGCAGAAACAGGACCGCCGTGCTATAATGCAGCTATGGAGCAAGATACCCCCAAGGGGTAACGAAAGGAGAATAGACATGAGCGATGTGAACAAGATCCCGGAGGGAAGCTGCCCCCACTGCTCCCCCGCCCCGGCAGAAGCACCCTGCTGTGCCCCGGCTGAGGGAAGCACCGGCTGCGGCTGCCGCCACAAGCAGCGCACCGAGGAGGAGTACAAGCACCTCATCACCCGGCTGAACCGCATCGAGGGCCAGATCCGGGGCATCCGGACGGCATGGTGGAAAAGGACGTGTACTGCTGGACGATATTGGTGCAGGCCGCTGCCGCCAAACTCCCTGAAATGACCCCTGCCCGGGCTGATCGACCAGCACCTGAGCACCTGCGTGGCTGAGGACCTGAAAAACGGCGGTGAGGAGAAGCCAGGGCGTGGATCCTGAACAAGCTCGGTTGAGCCTTCACGCTTTTTTATCGACCAACTCCATGGGCGTGGAGGGCACCGCCAGCGCATCAGCCATCGTCAAGGCTCCATGTGCAGGATCAGCCATCGGCTACGGGAGGCGGGCTACGGCGCAAGCCCCACAGGCTGCTGCCGCCGAGACCCCCAGCGCCGAGCTGGATGCACTGGCTGACCACGAAACACCCAGACTGAAGAAACGGCTCATCGCATCACTGGTCTTTCTGGCAGTGCTGATGTATTTTTCGATGGGCCACATGATGTGGGGCTGGCCGCTCCCCCACTGGTTCGACGGCAACCACGTTGCTATGGGTCTGGTCCAGCTGCTGCTGGCGGGCATCGTGATGGTCATCAACCAGAAATTCTTCATCAGCGGCTTCAAGGGCCTGCTCCACCGTGCCCCCAACATGGATACACTGGTGGCGCTGGGTTCCTCGGCCAGCTTTCTCTGGAGCACCTACGCCCTGTTCGCCATGACTCGCGCTCAGGTAGACGGCAACGATGCGCTCGTCATGCACTACATGATGGAGCTCTACTTTGAATCTGCCGCCATGATCCTGACCCTGATCACCGTGGGCAAGATGCTGGAGGCCCGCTCCAAGGGCAAGACCACCGACGCGCTCAAGAGCCTGATGAAGCTGGCACCCCCAGACCGCCACCCTGCTGCGGGAGGGGGCCGAAGTGACCGTGCCCATTGCACAGGTGAAAAAAGGCGACCTCTTTGTGGTGCGCCCCGGTGAGAACATCCCGGTGGACGGCCTTGTGCTGGAAGGTTCCAGCGCCGTGAATGAGACCGCCCTCACCGGCGAGAGCATCCCGGTGGACAAGGCTGCGGGAGACAAGGTCAGCGCCGCCACCACCAACCAGTCCGGTTTCCTGAAGTGCGAAGCCACCCGTGTGGGCGAGGATACCACGCTGGCCCAGATCATCCGGATGGTCAGTGATGCCGCCGCTACCAAGGCCCCCATTGCCAAGATCGCCGATACCGTTTCCGGCTTCTTTGTGCCTGCAGTCATCTCTATTTCGGTGCTGACCACCCCATCTTGTCTGGCTGCTGCTGGGCCGGGAATTCGGCTATGCGCTGGCCCGGGGCATCTCGGTGCTGGTTATCAGCTGCCCCTGTGCGCTGGGTCTGGCAACGCCTGTGGCCATCATGGTGGGCAACGGTCTGGGGGCCAGGAACGGCATCCTGTTCAAAACGCCGCCTCGCTGGAAGCTGCAGGCCGTACCCAGATCGTGGCGCTGGACAAGACCGGCACCATCACCAGCGGCGAACCCCGGGTCACTGACATCCTGCCCGCGGAGGGCGTTTCCGAGAGTGAGCTGCTGACGCTGGCGGCCTCGCTGGAGCAGAAGAGCGAGCACCCGCTGGCCAAGGCGGTGCTGGCCTATGCCGAGACCGAGACCATCGCCTGCCCCGATGTGACCGATTTTGCCGCCCTGCCCGGCAATGGCCTTTCCGCACGGCTGGACGGCATGGAGATCTACGGCGGCAATGCGGAGTTCATCGCCGCCAAGGCATCCGTACCCGCCGAACTCCGGGCCGAAGCCGCCCGACTGGCCGCTGAGGGCAAAACGCCCCTCTTCTTTGGTGGTGCAGGCCGCCTGATGGGCGTGATTGCCGTGGCGGACACCCTCAAGGAGGACAGCCCCCGCGCCATCCGGGAGCTGCAGAACATGGGCATCCGGGTGGTTATGCTGACCGGCGACAACCAGCGCACCGCCGATGCCATTGGCCGACAGGCGGGCGTGGACGAGGTCATTGCAGGCGTTCTGCCCGACGGCAAGGAGGCCGTGATCCGCAGGCTGCAGGAGAGCGGCAAGGTAGCCATGGTGGGCGACGGCATCAACGATGCCCCCGCCCGGACCCGTGCGGACGCCGGTATCGCCATCGGTGCCGGTACCGATGTTGCCATTGACGCAGCCGATGTGGTCCTGATGAACTCCCGGCTCTCCGATGTGCCCGCCGCCATCCGGCTCAGCCGCGCCACGCTGCGGAACATCCACGAAAACCTGTTCTGGGCGTTTTTCTACAACGCCATCGGCATTCCTCTGGCCGCCGGGGTGTTCATCCCTCCTTGGGGCTGACCCTGAACCCCATGTTCGGCGCCGCGGCCATGAGCCTTTCCAGCTTCTGCGTGGTGTCCAACGCCCTGCGGCTGAACCTGTTCGACCTGCACAGCACCAAACACGACCGCAAACCCAAGTCTGCCGCCCTGCCCGCTGCCCCCGTGCAGCCTGCAGCGGCTGAAAATACTGCCGAACCCATTTCGGCTCCCGTTGTCAAGGAGGACAATGCCATGAAAAAGACCCTGCATGTTGAAGGCATGATGTGCTGCCACTGCGAGGCCCGCGTGAAAAAGGCGCTGGAAGCCCTGCCCGCTGTGGACGCGGCCGTGGTCAGCCACGAGGCCGGTACCGCCATCGTCACCCTGAACGCCGAAGTTGCTGACGCCGACCTGAAGAAAGCCGTCGAGGATCAGGATTACAAGGTGACCGGCATCGAATAACGGATGCACAAAAGCAGCGCCCTGTTTTCCATTGCGGGAGACAGGGCGCTGCAAGATGATGGTGTTCAGTTCAGTGCCGATGCAAACTCGGCTTCGTCCTTCCACTGCCAGCCGTTGAAGCCATTTTCTTTCCACCACGCCATCCAGGCAGGGGTCCGCACGGCAGAGCACAGGCAGACCGCAGGCCATGCCCTCGAAGTAGGTCAGGCCCTGGGTCTCGCTCTGGGAGGCGCTGACGAAGATATCGCCCACGCGGTACCACCGGGGCACCTCATCGGGCTTGACCATACCCACAAAGCGGACACAGTCGGTCAGCTTCAGCTCCTTTGTCAGTGCTTCCAGGTCGGGCCGGGCGGGGCCGTCGCCCACGAACACCAGCCACGGGCGGTTCTCCTCCGGCTGTGCGGCCAGCAGACGCACCAGCTGGGCGTGGTTCTTCTCGGCAGCCAGACGGCCCAGCGAGAGCAGGACGGTATCCCCTTCCGGGATGCCCCAGCTCTGCCCGCATCCGGGCCTTTTCCTCGCCGTTGTCCTGCGCCGGGCCAAAGGCGGTCAGGTCGATGCCGGTGGGCACTGTGACCACCGGGCAGCTGACCCCGTAGCGGTTGAGCATGGCGCGCACCTTTTCGGTGGGGGCCAGCATGAGGGAGCAATAGCCCCGCCCGGTTTCGGCGCATCCGGCCCAGACGCTCACTGAAGAAAAGGTACTGGGTTTCCTCGGACGGGGGGTATGTACCAGCATGGCAGCACCCGCTGTGCCAGCATAGCCCTTTGCGTAGGATGGGGCGGCCAGCCAGTTTCGGCGGTCATCCGCACCCAGACCGCAGATGACCATCTGCCAGCGCCTGCCCCATTGGAACACCTCAGATTACCAGCATAGAATGCGGCATCCAGTGTCCGCAGCTTCCGCGGTTCCCGATCCGCCCTGATTTTTTCAAATTTTTTCCCGTCCAGTGCCAGCGGCAGGGCGGCACCCGCCGTGCCGCTGACGACAATGTGCGGGCGGCAGGACTGGTGGGCAGAGCGCAGACCCTGACGGCGCAGCCCTGCCATTGATGGTCTCCATGGGGCAAACACGGCCTGCCGCAGCACTTCAGCAGCCGGAATAGGGGGTGCTCGGCAGGGGGTTCTGCCGGGGGGATGCCCCATCACAGAGTTCCCAGAATCGGCCGGGCCATGATACCAGGTTTCACCACCGCACCCATCCCGGTCCAGCGACTGCAGGATCAGGTACGAGGGGCTGGTGGAGCCGAAAAGTGGCCAGCGCGTTCCGCCCACGGCAGCCAGCGCGTTCAGGCGGGCACCAGAGCAGCCAGCCGGTCACCATTCGGGGCTGCAAGCGTGCCGGGTAATCGGTGGAAAGCAGCCGGTTGCAGGCATCAAGAGACTGCAGGATCAGATAAGACGGGCTGGTGGAGCCAAACAGCGCCAGCGCGCGCACGGCCGCTTCCCCACGGGGCCCCCCCGGTGAGCACCGGCAGGGTCTTGTGGCCGGAGTCACAGCAGACCGCCGCGCCCAGGTCGATGGGGTGGCAGCTCCCGCCGGGGCAGAAAGCGCAGGTAGGCTCCGTGGGCGTTGTCCACCAGCAGGGGCACGCCGTGAGCATCGCAGACGGCAGAGAGAGCCGCGATATCCTGCATCCCGCCCAGGTAATCCGGGCTGGTCAGGTAAACGCCAAAGAGTGCTCTCCCCTGCCCTGCCAGCTCCTCAAGGGCGGCCAGGAAAGGGCCTGCACCGTTACCGGGCAGCTGCACAGCGCGCCGGTATCCTCCGGCGCGGGCCAGAGCCACCGGATGTCAAAGTCCAGCAGAGCCGCTGCATACAGCAGGGCCTTGTGGGCATTGCGGGCCGCCAGCAGCACCGGGCGCTGCCCGGTGGCGGGAACTGCCTGCAGAGCCAGAAAGAGCATGGCCCGGATGCACTGGGAAGAGCCCTCGGTGCTGTAATAGGTATGCACCGTGCCGAACAGCCGGGAGGCGTTGGCCTCGCTTTCGGCGATGATGCCCTCTGCCTCGTAGAGCTCATCGGCCCCCGGATCTCAGTGATATCCCACGGCTCACAGCCCAGCAGGCTTTGCCCCTTATGCCCCGGCATGTGGAGCCGGGCGGTGCCGGACTGGGCGTACTGCCGGACAAAATCCACGATGGGCGTGGTCATTTATTCGCAGGCCTCACCGTCGGCGCAGGCATTGCAGCTGCCGCCGATCTGGATGGGCACCTCGATGCCCTGTGCGGCCAGATCCTGATTCTCGGCCACCTGGATCATGATGGCACACTCCATCCGCTTGCGGAACAGCTCGCAGCCGTACTCATACACGCCGGTAATGCTGCCAGTTGCGTGGTAGGAGTTGGCTGCACAGCCACCGGAGCAGTAGAGCTTTGCCCAGCAGTCCTGGCACTCCTTGCGGGCGTAGGCGTTGCAGTGCTTGAACTCGTCCCGGACTGCCGTGTTGGTGACACCTTTCCAGATATCGCCCATCAGGTACTTGGGATCGCCCACGAACTGATGGCAGGGATACAGATCGCCCCAGGGGGTCACAGCCATGTACTCGGTGCCGGAGCCGCAGCCCGATATGCGCTTGTAGATGCAGGGGCCGCCGGTCAGATCGATCATGTAGTGGTAGAAGGTGAAGCCGCGGCCCTCGCGGTTCCGCTTGATCATCTCCTTGGCCAGGATCTCATACTGCTCCTTCAGGATGGGCAGATCTGCCTCGGTCAGAGCGCTGGGATCACTGGGGTCGCAGACCACGGGCTCCATGCTCAGCTCGGTAAAGCCCAGATCTGCCATGTGGAAGATATCGTTGGTAAAGTCGGTGTTGTAGTGGGTAAAGGTGCCGCGCATGTAGTAGCCCTTATCCCCGCGCTTCTTCACGAACTCCTGGAACTTGGGCACGATGGTATCGTAGCTGCCATGGCCGGCGTAGTCCTTGCGGAAGCGGTCGTTGACTTCCTTGCGGCCGTCCAGGCTCAGGACCACGTTGTGGCACTCCTTGTTGCAGAAGTCGATGACATCATCGTCAATGAGCATGCCGTTGGTGGTCATGGTGAAGCGGAAGTTCTTATTGTGGATCTTCTCCTGCTCACGGCAGTAGGCCACCAGCTTCTTGACCATATCAAAGTTCATCAGCGGCTCGCCGCCGAAGAAGTCCACCTCCAGGTTGGTGCGGCTGCCGGAATGAGCGATCAGGAAATCCAGTGCCTGCTTGCCCACCTCAAAGCTCATCAGGGCACGCTCGCCCTGATAGCGGCCCTGCGAGGCGAAGCAGTAGCTGCAGTTCAGGTTGCAGGTGTGGGCCACATGCAGGCACAGCGCCTTGACCACGGTATTGCGGTTCTTGAAATCATAAGCCAGATTCTCGTAGGTATCCGGGCTCCAGAGCTTGCCGGATTCCTTCAGGCTTGCCACGTCCCCAATGCACTGGCGCAGGTCGGCCTCGGTCACGTCCTCACGGTCGCCGTACTTTGCCATCATGGCGGCAACGATCTCGTCGGCGGTGTGGTCGGGGTACATGGCAATGACATCATACGCCACCTCATCCACCACATGCACCGAGCCGCTGCAGGTATCCAGCACGATGTTATAGCCGTTCAATTGATACTGATGTACCATTTTATTCTCCATTCCATTGTAACATAAAAAAATGCCGCCCGGCAAAGGCGGCATCCGATCTGCAGAAATTACTTGTTGCTGTTCTCGCACTTCTGGTTGGCCACGCCGCAGGAAGTCTTGCAGGCGGACTGGCAGGAAGTCTGGCACTCACCGCAGCCACCGGTCACAACGCTCTTGGTCAGGTCACGAGTAGCGATCGTCTTAATACGTTCCATAATTAAAAACCTCTCTAGCTCCAAATAGTTGATACGCAGAACCACCTGCGCATTGTTATCTTGATATAGGATAGCACGGTTCAGGGATTCTGTCAAGATTTTTGTCATCATCGCTGATCTTCTGCGGGCAGTATTTTGTAGGTTGTACAAAGACGAAGCCTTACCCCACCGGCTGATACTTTTCCAATATTGTATGCAGTCCCAGCTCCCGGGCCTTGCCCAATAAGTACCGGTAGCGGGCCAGAAGGGCCTGCCGCTCATAGATATGCTGTTCGATGAGGTCGGTGTCCACCTCAAGGTCGAACATCATCTCGTTCCGGTGCAGGCAGAACAGGCACTCTTTCAGCTCCTCCTCCAGCTCCGGGTGGTAGCGCTCGTGTTCGGTGTCCCGCGGAATGCGGGGCGAAAGCAGGGTCTTTTCCTTTTGCGTGGTCTGGGTCATAGCAGTTCCTCCTCTTTGTGCGTCTTTGCTTCTTCTGATTTCCAGTATATGCAAAGAGCATGAGAAGGATGACGGAATCAAGCAGCCCGCAAGAACTCCTGCGAAAGTGCGTCTTTTTTCCGGTTTCTGCAAAAATTTCAAAAAAGCGCTTGACAAAGCGGCGCTTTTTCCGTATAATAGCACACGTTGAGCGGCTCACCCCGCAAGACAGACCCAAGCTGATGGGGATTTGCATAGTGGTAGTGCGGTAGACTCTGACTCTACTTGTGGGAGTTCGATTCTCTCATCCCCAACCAGAAACGCCATCCGGAGATTCCGGGTGGTTTTTTTGTTTTTGCTTTTCCACCACGGTTGCTATCGATAAGATGAATCCGCCTCCTGACACACATCATCTGAGGGAATCAAATGGACAAGATCAAAATCATCTTCTTCGACATCGACGGCTCGATATGCGCACGCCCCGAAGGAAACCCTGGGCTGCAGGACTGCGGCATCCGGCTCTGGCCATGGGCAACCAGACCGGCTGGTCGCATTGCCGCCGATGTCTGGGCCCCGTCACCGACACGGCCCACGGCTTACCTTCGGAACACGGCCTGATCTGAGGGCAGAGCGCTGAAGACCTGCAGTTTTACCAGGTTTGTCCTTTTGTCTCCATATTTTGGATCTATACTCCTGACAGCATCGGAAGCGGTCCGGACGCTCCGGCAAATCCGTTCTTCATTCTTCTGAACAAAAGAGGCTTTTGACATCCGTCCTGCTTTTTGCATCCATGACCCAGCGTCGCCGCTCTGCTGTTCTCGCTGGCGGCCTATTTTCCATTTCCGCCGATGGCACGCCCAGAGGGCAACGTTTACCAGGGCGATTTCCCCGAAAAAAACCCGGGCCTATGAGACCGCTTTTGCGCTGAACCGCCGAGGGCAAAAACACCATCGACGGGCATCTCCTTCCACCTATCATGCCCTGCGGGTGGACGGTGCGGAGGTCACGATGACATCACTGTCAAGAAGGCGGCGGCAATCCTCCAACACCGAGGACGGCGATTTCTACGGGCAGAATGCCGCTTGCTGGCCACCAACGGTGCCACGGTGAGCGTCCGGAACGCCCGCATCCTCTCCAGCGCCCAGAACGGCAACGGTGTATTCAGCTACGGCGAGGGCACCACTGTGAACATCTCGGACTCCGTCATCACCACCACGGCGGACAATTCCGGCGGCCTGCAGACCACCGGCGGCGGCCCACCAATGCCTCCGATCTGACGATAGAGACCTCCGGCAACTCGTCGGCGGCCACCGCTCGGACCGGGGCGGCGGAACTGTGAACGCGGACAGCGGCAGCTACGCCATCCGGCTTTGCGGCCGGCTACCCCGGCGGACATGATGATGGTGCTCCCGGCCTGACCGCCAACAACTGGAGCAGGTCATGAAGGATAGAACTCCATCACGCTGGAAAACTGCACCGTCTCCGGCAGCATGAGCGAGAACGGGACCAGTCGGACGAGAACGCCCACAACGTAATGATCTACCAGTCCATGTCCGGCGATGCCCCTGCACCGCCTGCAACTTCTCCATGACGGCGGCCCCAGGCAGATCCCCAAAAACGGCGCCGTTCTACATCACCAACACCCACAGCAATCACCCTGTCCGGCGTGACGCTGAACAATGAGGAAACGCCGCCAACCTATGACCATTGCGGGCAATACCGGCGCAGGCCGCCGGGCATCTGACTGCATCCACGTGCGGCAGGTGCGAAAAGACCGCCGACAACCAGCACCGGTGCCATCCGCAGACTGCTGACCCTGACCTGACGCCGCAGAACGGCTCCGACTTTACCGGCAAATCAAAAGATCGATACAACGCCGAGGGCTGTATCGCTCTTTTTTCGTTAACGCCGTAGTAATTCAGACCGAAGCCGCTGCGGTAGTAGTTGCCGTCGGCATCGCAGTAGGCGTAGCTGCCGCCCTTGACGTTGGCGAGGATGGCGGGATCGATATACTGATCCTTATCGTAGCCGGGCACGTCGTTGGGAGAGGCGCAGATCTCGCGCACCACACCGTCGATCTCCTGCTCGGTGATGGCAATGACGGCAGGGTCAGAGACCATGGTCAGGCTCAGCTTGCCGGTGGGGGCAAAGTCGCCGCTGATGACATCCACCTGTGCGTTCAGAGCGTTGTCCAATGCCACGGTGCTGACGGTGTACTGGATGGTCAGGGCATCGCAGTAGGGCTCCAGCTTGTCCAGCAGCCAGGGGTTGCGGACCACGCAGGTGCTGCTGACCTTGCCGCCGCGGGCGTGGATGGCATCGGCCAGTTCTTTGATCTTCTCCACGTCCTTCAGGGTGACAACGGTGACCTTGTTGCCCGTCTTTTTCTGGCTCTTGTTCCGCTCGCGCTCGTCAGTGACGATCTCGCCCATCTCGATGACGGGCATTGCGTACTGGTTGAACACCAGACCGTTGCTGATGGGCCAGACGTGCAGGTAGAGCACATCGGCTTCCTCCGGGGTGGCCACCACGGTGTAGCCCTTCTTCTCGAAGGCTTCGGTCAGGGTCTTGCGCAGAGCGGCGTCCGCATCGGCATCGCCCAGACCGGCACCCATGGCCTGTGCCATCTTGGCAAAGCCGGAATCCTGACCCTTGAAGGTCACGATGCAGATCTTCTTGTCCTTTGCCAGCGGCAGGACCTTGTCGTGGTTCTTGACCAGAACGACGGCCTTCTGGTTGGCGGCGTAGGCCTGCTTCTTGGCGCCCTCGAAAGTTATCTTTCCGGGCCTGATCGGCCTTGTCGGGGTCCAGATAGGGGTTGTCCACCCGCTTGGTACGGAACAGGCTCAGCAGACGGTTGTAGCTGGCGCGGTCAAGGTCTGCCTTGGGCAGCAGACCGTCCTCTACGGCCTTGATGATGTTCTCGGGGTCGGTGTTGCCGCCGATGACGTCGGTACCTGCGGAGATGGCCTTGGCATAGCGCTCCGGCTCGGTCAGGTTTTCGACGCCGTAGATCTGGACCGTGGTGATGCCGGAGTCGGAGTTGACATAGCCGTCAAAGCCCATCTGGTTCCGGGCCAGATCGGTGATCAGCTCCTTGCTGTAAGCGCTGGGCACTTCCTCGGTGCTGGTCACCTCCCCGGTAGGTCTGGGGCACGGCACGGCCATCGGTGGCGATGCGGGAGTAGTCGGGCATGATGGAAGAGACCTTGTGGTCAAATGCCCGCTGGAACGGGGGCAGATGATACTTTTCCATGGAGCCGTGGGTGCGGTAGATGCGCCACTGGCCAATGGGCACATGGGGCTCAAAGCCGTTTTCGGAGGGGGCATCGCCGGGGAAGTGCTTGATGGTCAGGACAACAGAGCCCTCGTTCAGGCCGTTGTCGCCATCCTGATAGCCCTTGACCAGAGCCTCGGCAATATCGCTGGTGACATCGGGACGCTCGCCGTAAGTACCGGAGGTACGGGGCCAGCGGGGGTCAGAGGTCACATCGACCTGAGGGCCGTACATGATGTTCAGGCCCTCGGCCTTCATCATCTTGCGGTCGGTCTGGGCCATCTCATAGACCATATCGGTGTTGCCGTCACCAATGACTGCTGCGCCGATACCCAGAGAATCCGGATAGCCGATGTTGATGGGGTTGGTGTGGAGCGAATACGGGATGGCCACGCCGCCCTTGCAGGCCTCGTACTCCAGCATCTGGGTACCGACATTGTGGTACAGAGCCACCATGCCGGCCTCGCAGCGCATGTCACCGCGGTAAACACCGGCGGCGATGTGCTTTTCTTCAGAACATGGCTGTCATCAATGCTGACGGTCATGCCGGGCAGAGGGCCGGGCATGGGCTTTTCACCGGGGTTGTGGTGCTTGTAGATCTTGCCCATTTCCAGCTTGCCGTCCGCACCGGTCGCCTGCGCACGGGTGGGCACCGTCGGGCTATTGAACAGGGTGTTCAGCACCAGACCTGCCTGCTGATCCAGCCGCAGATGCTTGACCATATCCTCAGCGCGCTGCTCAGGGCTCAGCCGCCAATCCTTGTAGGGGCCAGCTCGCCGCTGTTGTCCATATCCTTGAAATACAGACCATCCTTCACGATGACGCCGCAGGTGGTCACGCCGATGTCCGGGCCGTTCTCATTGTGGAAGATGACCGGCTCAAGATACTGGTCAATGATCTGCTCGCCCTCTTCCAGAGCGTAGGGTGCAGGGATCACGCCGTCCTTGGCCTCTGCCCACTGGTCGGCGCTGGTATACCGTGTCTGCATAATGTTTCTCCTTTGTCTCTGTGCCTGCCACAGCACAGCTGATATATTACTTGCCTGTTTATTATACTTCCAGTGCAGATCGTTCGCAAGCAAACAAATAAAAAAAGTTACAAACTTTGGCGTAGTATACAAGGATGTTCTTCCGGATTTATGCAACTTTCCCCTATCCTGATCCACAAACCGGGTTCGATTCCTGCTGACAATGCTGCATTAAAAATAACCCTCTCAGTCAAAGCCTTCGGCTTTGACGGAGAGGGTCGTATCCTTAATTGATCAGATCATCTGGATGCGGCCTGCGCCGTGCGGATCCTTGTAGTTGATCAGGTAGCCGGGGTAATCGGCCAGCGGGCTGTTGGCGCTTGCCAGATGCGGCAGACCGTTGGCATCCACGCCGCCGAACATGGCTGCGTAGCTGGACATGACAAGGTAGTCCTCAGAGACATAGTCTTTGATGAGGGTCGCGCCATCGAACATGGCAAAGCCATCACCCAGATTGCGCAGGGTGTAGTTCATGCCGGCCAGAGCGTAGGTGGCGTTCGGGTCAAGGGGCTGATAGGTACCGGTGGTCTTGTCGTAGATCTCCACATTGCTGACACGCGGGGTGGCGGCGCTGCCGGTCCAGACATTCTTGTCGTTGGTCTGAACGGTGTTGGGGATCATGGGGTGGATCGTGTACCTGGCACCTGCCACCTGCAGGAAGCCGCCGTTCTCCTTGCCCTCAGACCCGGCAAAGCGGGCACCAAACTCCAGAGCGTCCTGGATCTGCCTTCCGGTCACGGACATCAGGCAGGCCACGTTGCCAAAGGGGCTGACGGTCTTGCAGGTCTTGAAGCTCCAGGGCCCAGCTTCCACATCGGTGCGGATGCCGCCGCCGTTCATAATGGCGACATCACAGTGGAGCTCCTCGATCTCGTTGAAGTAGGTATAGATGCCGTCGGCCACGAAATCGCCGAGGTTGGTCTCACCGGAGCGGATGCGCCGCTTACCGGTGGCAGGATCGTTGATGTAGAAGTCGGAGTCGCCCACGGCGATCTTCTCGCCCAGCATCTCGTCCACTGCGCTGATCCAGTTGGAGGCAGTGGCGGCCACAGCAGCATCCAGACCCTCGTAGGTGTTGATGAGCTCAGTGGTGATGGTGCCGTCTGCGCCCACAGTCATCTTGCCGATGTTCTTGAAGTAAGAACCGGTCTGGGTCAGGGTGACTGCCTTGCCGGAAGCATCGGTGACCTGCTTGTTGGCCATCACGGTGTGGGAGTGGCCGTCGATGAAGGCGGTGAAGCCGTGGGTGTGTGCAATGACTTCCTCGCTGGTCCAGGGAGAGGAGGAGGGGTCAACGCCCAGATGGCCCAGACCGATGATAGTGTCAGCGCCCCAGAACTCGGCCTTGTCGATGGCTTCCTGAACAGCATCGTAGAGCTTCTGGCCATCCTCGCCGCCCAGAATGTCGTAGATGTACTTGGTCTGTGCGGCGTTCATGAAGTAGGCCGGGGTGGACTTGGTAAAGGTCTCTGGGGTGGTCACGCCTACAAAGGCGATCTTGCGGCCGCCCACAAAGAAGAACTTGACGCTGGGCAGGACGTTGAAGCCAGTGCGCAGATCCACCCAGTTGCAGGAGATGTATGGGAAATTCGCTTCCTTGATGGCGGCCTTGGTCCGGGCCATGCCATAATCGAACTCATGGTTGCCCAGGGTGGCCACGTCGTAGCCGGAGGCGTTCATCAGCTTGATGATGGTGGCACCGTCGTCCATGGAGCCGTAAGCGGTGCCCTGGATATGGTCACCTGCGTCCACCAGCAGCACATCCCGGCCGGTATCCTCGATGCTCTTTTTCAGGGCAGCAATGGCGGCATAGGTGGGCTTGGGGGACTGTTGTCGATATAGGTGTGGACATCATTGGTGTAGAGGATGGTCACATCCGCTTTGTCACCAAAGAAGCAATTGGTCTCCTCCGCAAAGGCGGCGGGTGCACCGACAGAAACTGCGGTCAGTGCCGTGGCAGCACCGGCAGCCTTGATAAAGCTGCGGCGGGTAATGAACTGTTTCACAGGGAAAGACCTCCTTTGATTCAATACGCTCTTTCAGCCCTCTCCGTCCATGCTGTGCTCGTTGTTTTCCCTTTTGGGGAAACTGGCAGGCTTCAGCAAGACCGAGAAGGGCTGTTTGTTACCTAAATCTTAACATAGAACCCCAGTTTCCGCAAAGGGATTTTTGTAAAATTCGTGTCAAGAAATCCCACAGCAGTCATACTGTTTTGGTGCAAAACATTTGAAAATTCCTCCCCTGAGAGAAAAGGGCAAAGCCCCGCATCCCATGGAAAGGGTGCAGGGCTTTGCCGCATTCAGAAAAAAGAGGGTCAGAGGATCGGGGGACGATTCTCAGACAGCATCAGATGGCATTGTATTCCTTCAGGAACTTCTCGATGTCCGTGCCCTGAATCTTCTTGAGCACTTCCTTGAGCGCAATCTTCTCGATGAACGGAAGTTCCATATCGGTGATCTTCTTGCCGTCACGCAGTTTGACCGTTGCATCGATCAGGCTGCGGACATCATAGGTGCTGCCCCAGACCTCGGGTACGCCGCGGTCGATGTTCAGCAGGGTGTAAACCGCTTCCATACCGGTACGCATGGAGTACTCCGTGGTGAAGATGGTGTCACGGGCGGTCTCGGCAAACTGGCCCAGGAAGGCGAAGTTGACAGCGCCCTGGGGCACGATATCGGGGCGGTCGCCGAAGGCACGGGGCATGAAGAAGGCATCGATATAGGGCATCATCACAGGCACGGTGTTGGCGCTGTGCTCAGCCAGCTCGGCAATGTCCTCCTCGGGCACGCCGATGTGATACAGCCACTCCATGCAGATCTCGCGGCCGGTGCAGTCGCGCATGGGCTTCTTGACGTAATCGCCGGGCTTGTCGCTGAACAGGCCGTAGACCCAGACGCAGAGCTGATTCTTGGGCTGGTCACGGAACTGCTGCTGGCGGTTCAGGGTCCAGCTGAGCAGCCAGCTGGAATCCTTGACTGTGACGATGCCGCCGGTGACGGTGTGGCCGCTGAAGGGGTCACGCTTGCAGATCTTCTTGATATACTGGGGGATCTTGTCGTCCAGGGTGGTGATGGTGGCGCTTTCCCAGTTGGACAGCTCCGGCTGAGAGCAGAACTTTTCGGGGTGACCGAAGGAAGGATCCTGCGCAGCGATCTTCTTCCACAGATCCCAGCCGTTGCCCGGCTTGATGGTGGGATCAAAGCCTGCGGCCTTGTCCTGAGCGCCGATGGTGCAGCTCTCGACGCAGCCGCCGTTGGTGATGAAGAGCAGATCGTTCTCGGTCAGGTCGATGGTCCTGCTCTCACCCTTGTGATCCACGGTCACGCTGCTGGCCTGCTTTTTGCCGCCCTCGATCCGGAACTGGACATCGGTGACCTTGGTCTCGTACTGGAAGTCCACGCCGTGATCCTTCAGGTAGGTGACCATGGGCAGGATGATGGATTCGTACTGGTTATAGCGGGTGAAGCGCAATGCCTTGAAGTCCGGCAGACCGCCGATGTGGTGGATGAAGCGCTTGATGTAGAGCTTCATTTCCAGCGCGCTGTGCCAGTTCTCGAAGGCGAACATCGTGCGCCAGTACATCCAGAAGTTGGAGGAAAACACCTCGTCGTCGAAAACATCGGTGATCTTTTTGATCCTGCAGCTGCTCGTCCGGGGTGAAGAAGAGCTTCATGATCTCCATGGCACCCTTATCGGAGATGGCAAACTTGCCGTCGGTGTGGGCATCCTGGCCCCGGTTGACGGTAGCACGGCAGAGGGACTTGTTGGGGTCCTCCTTGTTCAGCCAGTAATACTCGTCCAGCACGCTGGCTCCCTCGGTCTCCAGAGAGGGGATCGAGTGCAGCAGATCCCACATGACCTCGAAATGGTTGTCCATCTCGCGGCCGCCGCGCATGACATAGCCGATATCGTACTTGTAGCCGTCGCAGGCACCGCCGGGCAGCGGGTCCTTCTCAAACACATGGATGTGTTTGCCCTGCATCTGACCGTCACGGACCAGGTAGCAGGCAGCAGTCAGGGCCGCCAGACCGGAGCCGATGAGGTAAGCAGATTTATTGTCAACGCCCTCAGGCTTTTTGGGGTGTGCAAATGCTTCGTAGTTGCCACTGGAATAATACATACTGGGAACCTCCTGTAAATCGTATTGGGAAGACCGCGTTCATGGTTCTGTGTCGTCTTCCCTTTCGTTGTGCCTAGTATACCAGCAGCTCGTTGACTTCTTCGTTGTGTCGGATATCTTTATAGGTCATACCGTTTTGCCCTCTGTTCACGATGTTTTCCGGGAGATGCTTCCAGTATAACCGCTGCTGCCGCCTTTGATTTTCTCATTTTGCTCAGCTCCCTTCCTTTTGATTTTAATCCAGTTTACATCAAAAGAAAAGGTACTTCAAAAATGATATGCACCCCTAATACTGGACACCCAGTATTAGGGGTACATATCAGCCGTGCCTGACATCCCCGCCGCACTTGACAAATTTTCTGAAATGCGGTAGACTGTTGGAGTAACAGATGGGCCTGTAGCTCAGTTGGGAGTACATCCGGCCCTTGGACAATCTGGCGTTATTAACCATCCGCCCCCAACCGGTTTTTGGGGGCTTAAATATGGGCCTATAGCTCAGCTGGGAGAGCGTTCGGTTCGCATCCGAGAGGTCAAGGGTTCGAATCCCTCTAGGTCCACCAATTTGCCGCATCGTTTTGTACGATGCGGCGTTTTTTATGCCTAAAAACTTTGGCAGACCATGCCGGGTTCCGAACCCTGAAGTCGGATGCGAACCGGGTGGGGTCATCAATGTACTTTTTTGAAAATCCATCGCTTTCACGTCTCTTTCTTTGCATTTTGCAGAGTGCTGCGGGCAAGCGCATCGCTTTTATGCCCCTTTTTCGGAAATTTCTTCAAAAATCTCCGCACCATCGTAGGTTGATACAGCCTTGAGCTGCTCTACTTGGTCGAAGCTGGCGTTCAGCGTAATCGAGATCTCATAGTCTTTTCGGACGCGAATCTCCTTAATGAACTGCTGCAAGATGGCGCGCCGTTCATCGTGGTTGGCAGTGTCATACACATCCGCCCATGTAAGAAGTTCATTGCAGATGTAGTTACTGCGCTTTGCCGTTTTGGTGGCTTCTTCGTATTCTTCCTGTGCCTGCACGAGCTGCTTTTCCAGAGTTTCCAAAGCCTCTCTTGCCTCGGCTACCAGTGTGCCCAGCAGTTCTTTGTCCAAGGCACTTACGCCCCGAATGACCAGAATGGTTTCGGCTTTCAGGTCGTCCAGCTCTTTCTGCTTGGCTTCCAAGTCTTTCTGGATTTTCTTGATTTTCTTCTGGATGCGGGCGGCATCGTTGGTCTTGACCGATTCCAGTAGCTTTTTCCGGGAGACCTCGCGGAACTGTGCGAAGATCTGCCGGACAACTTCTTCCACAATGGAATCCAGCTTGAAACACCGTAGCCGGACTGCCCATCGCAGTCACCCGGATGCCGGATCTTATAAAAGCAGCTATACCGCGGCCGGACTTCTTTCACCGTATGCCCATCGGCGTAGGTGTGTGCCCGTCCGCTGCTGGTCAGGCTCAAGCGGTTGCCACAGTGGGCACAGTAGACCAGCCCCGTCAACAGGGCTTTGGAGCTGGTGCCTAGTGAAGTACCGCCACGCTCACAAGTGCGTGCCTGCCGCAGTTCCTGTGCCTGCTCGAACAGCTCTGGTTCGATGATGCGGAGCTGCGGACACTCCGTCTCCACCGCACCGTTGATGAGGTACCCCGTGTATCCTTTGTTCTTGATCATCCGAACGATGCTGGTGTTGGGGATATTTTTGTTGTTCCGTCCTACGATACCCTGTTCATAGAGGTAGTGGCTCAACTTCTGTGCGCCGTATCCCTCATAAACGTACTTGTGGAAAATCAGCCGGACGATCTCAGCTTCCGCTTCATCAATCACAAGGTCGCAGACCTCTTGGTTTTTCTTGTTTACCCGGCCAAGGCGGACACGCTTGTAGCCATAAGGCACGGTGCCGCCCGTATAGTGGCCCTCCCCGGTGAGCTGTTCCAGCCTTGTGCGGGTACGTACAGAGGTTTTCAGGCTCTCGCCGGATGCCTGCCAGTAGCGGATGTAGTTCATCAGCTTATCGACATGGGAATCAAAACGCTGCTGACCTTCATTTACGCTCCAGACCTCGACCCCTTGCTTCGTGAACCACTCCACGATAAAGGGCGTTTCGTCGTCACGCCGACCCAGACGGTCAAACATGAACACCAGCAGAATGTCAAACTTGCCCTCCATTGCGGCCTGTTGGATTTTCTGAAGTTCGTCACGTTCTTTGGCAGACTTCTTGAAGCCGGAAACGCCTTTTTCGGAAAACTCCTTGACGATTTCCCAGCCCTGCCGTTCTGCAAATTCGTGGCAGGCTTCTTTTTGCATCGGTATGTCATCCTTTTCGACCTGTCCAATGGTCGAAACACGGTATAAGGTATATACACGTTTTTTCATTGCAATCTCTCTTTCTTTGAGTGAGAAAGGAAAAATCAAACGTGTTTCGTCCATATTTTGTTTTCAAGGTTCAGTTCGATTTTATCTTATCTCACGCATTCAAGGAGCACAAGGATGTCAGGCAGCGGTGTGCCCTGCCGTGCGCAGGATGGTGGTCTGCAATAGTTTCTGGATGGCATCCAGACAGTCCATATCCGCAGGCGCATAGGTGATCTTGACTTTGCAGCCTTTGACGGAAAGGGTTTCAGATTTAGCGGTGGTATCGCAGATAGCGTTCATAGGCCTCCTTTTTCTCCATACCCATTCGTTCAGATCAAGCTGATAGAGCAGCGCATAATTGAGCCGAATGAGTTCCGGGATGCTCAACCGCCCCATCGGGCGGATCAGCCGTCCCTTGCTGATGGTCTGGACAGATTCTGCCAAGATCATAGAGGGCTGCAAAAAGCCCGATTACTGTCCACAAGAACGTGGGCTTGGTGATCGGGCTTCTTTGCAGTATTGGATGTGACAGGCGCAACAATGAGGTTGGGCGAATAGCAGTTTGCGGTGTTGTTCTGCACCACGACCACAGGGCGGATACCGCCCTGCTCGGAGCCAAGGTGCGGCTCCAGATTGGTGTAGTAAATATCACCGCGCAGAAACTTTCGGTTGACTGGAATCATGCTCATCACCGCTTGCAAGGCAGACTGTGGGCACGGCCAGCACCGTTGTAGATGGACAGGATCTGTTTCATGTGGCGGTCTGCCACATTGCCAGTGTCGTTTTGTGCCAACCGGGTGATGGTCTTGGGATGCACTGTGCGCAGCCGGAGAATCAGCCGCTCCCGGCTGTATTCGCCCTGATACAGAGCCAGAAAACGAGCCATGCCATGCAGGATGCCCGACAGGAACGAATCCGAATCGCCACCCCAAGCGTCTACGAGAACGCTCAGCATTTCATGGTAAAGGGCTGTGCCGTAGCTCTTGTAGATGTAGTAGGCCGAGCGGATGCAGTAGATTTTCCACGGGGCACGAATCCCATCCAGTGCAAAGCGGACGCCTGTGTCCTCCGTTACCGAAACGAAGTCGCAGGCGTTTTCTTCATGGGCTACCAGTTTGGCACGGAGCCGCTCACCAGCGGTCAGTTCGCTGGAAACGCCTGTCTGCACAGCGAACAGCAGAGCTTCATGCTCTTTGGAAAGGCCATAGAAGACCTTGCAGCGAATCGGGAGATCACGTCCACCGTTGCACGTTTTCCGTGCCTCGATGGTGTTCTGTCCGTCAAAGACGAAGTAGCGGCCATCCCGGTAGCTGACTTTCGGTTCGTTGGCGATGTACTCCGAAAAGTTGGCTGCAATTTTTGCAACTTTACCCATACGGAGCAGCCGTTGATACTCGGCGCAGGGATTCAGCAGAACGCTGTCAACGTACCGCACTTCAAAGTTGCACTCCGGCAGGCTGGAAAGGTTCAGGTTGGAAAGCATCATATTGTTTTCTCCTTTATTTTCAGAAGATACTGTACGGCATCTTCAGTCAAGTCGTGAATGATCTTGCGGCAATCCGAATCTTCAAAAACATCCGGGTATTCTTTGAAAACCGTATTCCAGCGGCGAATGAAGTCCTCTTTGGCACCCTGTACCTCGCACATCATCAGGGAGCCGTTTGCAACGGCCCGTTCCTGATAGCGATTGTCGATGGATGCTTTCAGAAAAGTTCTTTCTTCGGCAGTAAGCTGGCGTTGATGCCCTTGGATGCTTTTGCAGATTTCAGAAAGTGTTTGTTTTGAAGAAGTGTTTCGGGGCTGACGTTCCTGCTTTGGCTTCCGCAATTCTGCAAGAGCAGCAGGAATTTCTGCCTTTGGCGTTTTTGCCAAGGCGGTGATCTCCGCATCCGTTGCCTTGATGCGCCCGGTCAGGATTTCCTCTCTTGCACCGGGGACTGCATCTTCCGCAGCGTCCACGCCTTTGGCATACTTTTCCGCTCGCTTTACGGTAGCCGGCCCCACACCGTTCTGTGCGGCAATGCGCTCACAGGTGGAGAGCTGCTTTGCCCTCAATGGATCATTTTGAGCTGTTGAGGTGAACCGTCCGTTCTCATCGTGTGCTCGCTCTTTGGAGCCGCCCCGTGCCAGCTTTTCGGATTCATACAGCTTGCCCATCAGAAACTTCTTCCGCTCCGGGTCGAGATTTCTGCGTCCAAGCTGGTTCTGGCAAATCCATGAGAGAGCTGCGTAGCGGTTATCCAGCTCAATTTCCTGTATCTGGAAAGCAATGAACGGATGCTTCCGCAGAATGCGGTAGCGAGTGTGTCCGTCCAAAATGAAGCCGTTCCAGATGATGAGCGGATTCAGCAGCCGTCCCTCATGGAGAATGTTCTGCTCAAGCTGTTGTTCTTCTTCAAAGTTCAGGGGTGGAATCTTGCCCTGAAACTCCGGGTCGATTTTAAGCGCATTCAGATTCATCATCGAAATGGCCTCGCTTCATATACTGCCCACGTTCTTGTCGGGCTGTACATAATAATCGAAACCGTAGCGAATCTGGCAGTAGGTGCAGACATCCTTGATCTTCTGCTTAGGGTCTACGCGCCGGACGCGAACGCCCTTTGCCCCCTGAAAGGAATCCAGACAAATCGGGCAGAGGGTAGTCAAGCTGGCTTCGTCTACGCAGTTGTTATAAAATCGACTCATATAGATTTCCTCCATATCATATTTTGATGGGAAATGTAAAACCACCAGTCGAGAAATCCTCAACTGGTGGTTTGAAAAATACTGTTTTCTCCTATTTGTCCTCGACACCCCGGAGGTGGGAACCTTTTCGGCGGCGGATTTGCACCGCTCCATTGGCATCTCAGCCACCCCGTCTGCTTTCTGACCGGGCCGCGAATTACGGAAGTATCATTGTCTGGAAGTACCGAAAAGCTGCTTCTTCAATTTTCAAGGTACACGGTACAGTTTCGGGCTTGTCGGCCCCTGTCAGGGGCTGCCCTTGCTGTGACCATAGTGTACTTGAAAACTGAAGTTCTCGTTAGGAACCAGTAGTTCCGGTTTTGCCATTTTCACCGGAACCAATCGTTCCGGTTCAGAGTAGTGAAAGTGAGTGTCAGGCTGATTCGCCCAGAAGCACCAGCATCGCAAAATGCCGCTTATGCATCTCTTTCAGTTCCTTACGGAAGCATATCCAGTTGATCTTGCAGTTCCTGTTCCCGCTGGGACGCAGACACACCTAAGACGATGTAGTCCAGCGAGGAGCCAAATCGCTCCCGCAGCTCCACAAAGAGGTCGACAGACGGAACTTTCTCACCCTTCTCCAGATTTCTCATGTAGCGGTCACTGATGTTCAGGTCGATGGCAAGCTGTTCTTGTGTCACTTCACGGTCTTTTCGGAGGTTTTGGATTCGTTCACCCGTTGCAGCAGGATCATAATACATCACACCCTCCGTTTCTTCCGCCGGGAGTGGGCGGAGCTTCATCTCCCATGCCGGATACGGCCAGCACATGATTTTTCAGCAGAACATGAAAATACGGTCGGCATCAGCACTATGATTTTGGATGCGCTTTTTGATGTTGGAAACTTCCAGCAATCGAGACAGTCGGAAGTACCATGTGGTCATCTTGAACCACGGAAGCAAATAGGTCGATTTTATTATCAATAATCCTCCAGTTATTTTATCAAATGTGAACATTCGGACAAAAAGGATCGTGGTGGCCCACGACACCTTGCCCTTAAAAGCGCAAAACGCCAGCCTCCCACTGAGCGGGAAGCTGGCGTAGCATTGCACATCGGCATGATTATAGATGGTGAAACAGAACGATTGTGCCGGTTTGTTGGTTCTGGTCTACGGCAGCAGACAGGCTTTTTTGATGCGTTACCCCAATAAAAAATCACAGTTACCTCCACAAACGGCAACTGTGATTGGATGGCGCGTGAAATCGCCCGGACGAGTTACCGTTTTTTTATAACTCGACCGGGAAACGCAAAAATCGGCACTATACTTCCTATTCACACGAAATACAAGGTTATACCGCGTCATTCACCAGAACGATACAATACTATTGAGGTGAACGATGATGCCGAATTCTGACTTGAAAGTACTTGGAGAAAAGGTTCGCAAGGAGCGCAAGCTGGCAGGTTTAACACAAGAACAACTTGCTGAACGCTGCCATGTTTCAACGAAGCATATCGCCAACATTGAAAAAGGCAGCATGAATCCATCTTACGAAATTCTTTTGGCGATTGCTCGTGTTTTGCCGGTTTCGCTTGATGCGCTGATTACTCCGGGGATGAGCAAAACGGAAATAGAGTTAAAAGAGTTCAATCGAATCTATCTTTCCTGTCCAGAAGCAGTGCGGGAAACCTTAATGGACTCGATCCGCACACTGGCAAAGCACCTGACAGAGTTTTACAGTAAAATTGAAAATCCCTGAAAATGTTTTGCTTGTGGTACAGTATAGCATATTTTTCAAAGTCACTATACCAAAACGAACCCAAAAGCAAACCAATTTCATACCAATTCAGTCGATTCCCAAGCTGACCTGAATCTCTGTTTCCAAATCATTTGCCAATGCCGTATATAGTTCTTGTGGTGTGCGGCAAAGAATTGCATTGAAATTGATAGGGTCGCCCTCATTGAAAAGCCTTACATATCCCCAGCGGCATGGAACAACGTCCAAATAGGTCGCAGACTCTAAAAAGCTATGGAAGTGAGTCAATACTTCTTCAAATGTTCGCATGGTTCGACCTCCTGAATTAAGTCATCTCTATTTTAGAATATTCTTGGTCATCTATGCAAGGATGCCGATTTTGTACAGCACAGAAAACGATAAAAAAGCCATACCGAAGAATCCTACTAGGATCTCACGGTATGGCTTTTTATTACAGATTGCGATTCAATCGCACCGATTCCGATGATGGGACAAATTGATATCCAATGTTGGAAACCGTTTTAATATAACGGGGGTGATCTTTGTCATCCTCTATTTTCTGGCGGATTCGACCGATCGTGCTGGTGACGGCTCTCAAATAGCTTTCGCTGTCCTTATGCCAGACTGCTTCAAAGATCTGCTCCTTTGTAAACAGTTTGCCCGGATGCTGTGCCATCAAACTCAAAACACCGTATTCATAACGACTCATGTACACCTCTGTTCCGTGTTTGAAAACACGGTGATGTTCCAAGTTGATTTCCAGATCGGGACTTCTCAGAACGTCTGTGGGATTCCGCACCAGATCAACCCATTCAAAAATCGTCTGCTCTTGCGGTGGGCAGTGATCCTTCGTGATGCGAACAACAACTTCAATTTTTTGCATACAATAGACGATCCTCCCCCAAAGCCAAATCTATATCACTCGATATGGAAAATCGGGTGTAGCTCGCATTTCCGCATTGACCGTGCACTACGATGCCGTGTGCTTTAGCCGCCGTCGTTTTTGGAATCCCGAAAGTTCAGAGCTGCCATCAGGCATCCAAACGCACCCGCCCAGAGAAGGCCGGTATAGAGCCATCCTTGGAGAATGGCGAAAATCCCCCCTGCGATCAGCAGCAGGATGCCGGCCGTTAACAGCAGACGTGCCGATAACTGCTCCATCTTAGGTATCCCTTTCTGTGCGAAGATAGTGCTGCACCCGGTGGACGTCCCCGGAACGAACTGCAATGTACCACAAGGATTGAGTCACTGCTCCGGTAGGCATTGGGTGTTTGCGGCTCAATAGCACCGCATCTGCTGTACGACGGCTTTTTTCTTTTGCCGTCGTGCGGCATTTTCTTTATTCTTCTAGTTCAAATCTTATCAGACAATCATCACGGAAATGTCACCATGAGGCATCTTTTACGGGGTGAAATCTCACATTTTTGTGACATTTGAAAACGGCCACCCTTTCGGATGACCGTTTCGTGTCTGCGTATTTTATTCAGCAAGGCGTAGCCGCTCTACCACCGTTTTTTGTGCCATTTTGTTATAGCAAACCAAAGGAACAATGGCTGTAATGAGGATCAGAGGGATAATACAGAGAAATACCGGAATCAGAGTAAAATGCCATGTAAAATAGGTTAATTCTGCACCCATCATCCGAACCACCGTTAGACTTGCTATAACGGAAAGTATCAGAGAACCTAAAAGACCCAAAATAGAATAACCAATCCCCTCATATATCAACATTTGCTTAACCTGCCGTCCTGTCATACCTACCGATTGCAGCATTGCAATTTCTCCATACCGAGACAAGATAGATGTTGTCATGGAGTTAATAAAGTTCAGTATGCCGATCAGAGCCAATATCGCACAAAGAGCACCGCCCACAAGACGGTACATATTGATCATCCCGTCAAAGGTCTGCCGTAGGGTCACTTTTGAAAGATAATCCAAAGCAGTGTCCGTATTCGTAGTGTAATTTTTCAGCCAGTTTTCTGTGGCAAGCTGGTGTTCTTCATCCACATTGAAGATTGTTTTCATGGCCGGCTGGTCGGCGGATACCATATTTCCCAAAAAGTTCATTGGTTGGGAAAATATAGTCCAATCCCATGTCTACCTGCAAAGGAGTTTGTAATGCGCTTGGAATACTTACCACAGCCAGCACATCATACACTTTATTTGTACCATCAAGCTGTGTCACGCTAATTTGATCGCCCGGTTTATACAAGTAAAGAGAACCATCACCCATCATTCGCAATGGAGTTACGTACACGCCGGTTCCGGCTTTCCACTGTTCCGTGTTTAGTTCACCGTCTAACACCTGTACATATTCTGCCGGAAAATCATCCAAGCCATATACATTCACACCATGTCCCTGTCGAACCCTATAATTTTCCAGTTCATTTGCAATATCACTGGAACAAGCAGAGAGTTCCTGTAATCGGGCGAGGTCGTTTTCAGAAAGCGGCTGTTTGGAAGTCCATAAGTAGATATTTCCTATATCTTCAAGACCATTCAAACTTTCTGCCTGGCTAATAAAATCTTGGCTTACATTCGCTGTGTTATATGGCGCATAATTGTTAATTACTGTTGTATCGGAAACTGTAAAATCTGTAAGGCTGAAATCAGCCACAAACTTATCATAGTCAAAGGAGGTCACATAGGTATAAACGCTATTCAAGAGAACAATACTAAGGGCAAAAGACAAAGTAACGATCATTACTTTTCTTGTTTCGAGTCAGATTGTTCTTTGCCATCATCATTGTGCTGATATGCTTACTGCGCCGCTGCTTTTTCTTTCCACCAGTCTGTTCAATATAGTGCAGTGCCTCCATCGGAGAAACTTTAGCCGCCAATATCGCAGGTTTTTGACAGCTAATGAAAACTGTAATTGCGGAAAAGACAATCGCTACCAAAAAGATCAATGGATTTACCGTAGTAACGATTCTTATATCATCCGTTAGCATATTTACAATCGCAGGCAGCAGCAACCGACCAATCGGCCATCCCAACAATAGACCAATAGGTATACCCATAAGAGATAGCTTAATTGCTTTTCTATAAACGATTTTCCTTATTTGTCTTGCGGTGGTTCCCAGTGTTTTCAACATTCCATAAAACCGAATATCCTGCGCGATAGAAATATAAAACACATTGTAGATTAGAAGATAACCTGCGATAAAGATAACCGCAATACCAGTTACAAGGGGCAGCATGGAAGAAAAACTGACCGTTGCCGTTTGGTAAGCGTCGTTAATACTTACCCGTTCATCTAAACCGTATTTGGAAGTCACATCTAATGCCTGCTTTTCAATATTCCATGCCGTAGGCATCATCATAACAGCATCAATATAACCGGTTCCCACAGGTGGGGTTGTTCCGTCCGTTTCCCAGTGGATGACCGGAGCTACCTGTTCCGTATATTCTTTGGATAATAGCATTGTTTGACGGTACGCCACAGCATCCCCATCCCAAATGCCGCAAAGCGTAAAGGTATCGGTAAATGTATCCGTATCGGTTGTAAAGGTCAACTCCATTTGTGTACCGACTTTATCCGGCAGTCCCATCGCATCCAGAACAATACGACTGGTGGCGATCTCATTTTTTTCCGGCAGATGTCCGGTATCAGGAGTATTAAAGGTCAGTTCCGCATAAGTTTCATCACCATATCGCAGTTCCGTCGGCGTTTTATTGAAATCATCGCCCACGGCATTTCCTATGATAATTGAATATCCGATATCTTTTATTCCTGTATCCGATGATAGCTTCTCATATTCTTCCAGGATAAACGCTTGATACCAGCATGGGCAGAAGTGCCGGTTGTTCTCATATTACTTTCCTGCATAGCAGTCTGCAAGCTAATGGCAATCGTAAACAAACTGGTAAAAAGCAACGTAGCAAGCATGATTGCCAATACCGCAATCGTATTTTTTGAGCTTTCAACGAGCGCTTTGTCAGAAGTTTCAAGACAGGTCTGTTGTTATTCCCAAATAAAATATCTGTCATGTTTTCGCCCCCTTTACTCGGAAATCCGGCCGTCCTCAATACGAATAATGCGGTCGGCAAGCTGAGCAATCTCATTGTTATGAGTAATCATCACAATGGTCTGATGAAATTTCTGGCTGGTCATTTTCAAAAGACCCAATACATCGCTGCTGGTTCTGCTGTCAAGGTTTCCGGTAGGTTCGTCTGCAAGGATGATGGCCGGTTTGGAAACAAGGGCGCGGGCAATCGCTACACGCTGTTGCTGACCACCAGACAGATTATTAGGCATACTGTTCAGCTTTCCATCGAGCGCCAGCATTTTCACGACCTCATTCATGAAATGCTTATCAACGGTATCACCATCCAGTTCCACCGGCAAAACAATATTTTCATAGACATTCAGCACAGGAACAAGGTTGTAATTCTGAAAGATAAAACCGATGTTGCGTCTGCGGAAGATGGTAAGCTGTTCGTCCTTGAGTTTCGACAGTTCTTTCCCTTTTTACTTCAATACTGCCGGAAGTTGGCCTATCCAATCCGCCCATCATATTCAGAAGTGTGGATTTTCCACTGCCAGAAGTACCAACAATAGCCACGAACTCCCCATCCTCAATGGAGAGGGTCACGCCATCCAGTGCTTTCGTAATATTGGGCTTTGAACCATAATATTTTTTAGTTCAGTCGTTTGCAAAATGCTCATAAAGAACACCATCCTTTCTTTCGTTAAGCCCATTGTAACGACCAAACCTCACAGGAATGTCACGAGCTATAAATTATTTCTGGACAATTCGGTTCTAAATGTCATAAGCCTGTGACATTTATTCTTCGGCGTACTTACTCTGTTCTCGAAGCAGGAAAACAGAAAAGATTGACCCCTTCCCAACCTCGGATGTTACCCGAATATAACCGCCTTGCAAGGTTACGATCTCACGAGCCAGATACAGACCAATACCAATTCCATCTACATCATGTACGATGTCCTCCCGATAGAACCGCTTGAAAATTGCCCCCTGATGCTGTTCTGAGATGCCAATGCCTGTATCAGCAATGTCAATTTTCACATACATTTCCCAACTTTCAACCGAAACCCGGATTTGACCGCCCTCCGGCGTATATTTCACCGCATTATCCAAAATGTTGAACAGCGCTTCACCTGTCCATTTTCTGTCATGAGAAACGATCAAGCTCTCCGGGCAGTCCACTTGAACATTAATCTGTTTTTTCTCGGCGTTCAGAAGGATATCTCCCAATGCGGCGGCAAGCGTGTCATAAAGCGGCTGGCTTTTCTTTTCCAGAGAAATGACACCTGTTTCCAGACGCGAGGTTTTAATCATAGCCTGCATGAGAAAATCCAGTTTATCAAGCTGGCTGGCCTGTGCTGTAAGAAGCTCTTTTTTTTTTTGCACAGGGACTTCATTTTCAAGCAGGGTGCTGTTAATCACTTTCAAGTTCGCAATCGGGGTCTTGACCTGATGGGAAATATCGGAAATAAGTTCTTGCAAGTCAGCCCGCTCTTGTGCAATGCTGTTCTTGTTTTCCTGCATGACTTCATACAAACGGTTCAGCCGATATTCAATTTTATAGAAAAGGCTTTCTTCTTCCACAGTCTGTTTCGGCTGCATATTCCCGGACAACATATCATCCATCAAACTGCAAAAAGCATCAGAGAACATCGCCAATTTGCGGCGAACCAGCACCATAAAACAAATAGAGCAAAACAGCACAAAGATGCCGAACAATAGTACATACCAAACAGCGGTTATATCTTGGGTCAACGCATATAAAGCCACTGAAACCGTCACCATTGCCGTCAGCAGGAGAACAGCTAAAAAGATACAGGCTTTGTTGACGGAAAGTTTTCGCACATTCATTTCAGCGCCCCTCCGATCCACATATAGCCCATACCATATACCGTTTTGATGTACTGACGGTCGGGTGTTTCGATTTTGTTTCGTACCCGGCTGATAGCCGCAGTCAGAGCGTGTTCATCCACGAAATTTCCGTCTGCGTCCCACAGTTTTTCCAACAAGACTTGCCGTGTCAAAACGATCTGTGGATTTTTCATCAGGATTTTCAAAAGTCGATATTCCAGTGGTGTGAATGCAAGGGGCTTTCCTGATAGAGTAGCACTCATTTCTGAAAAATTGATAGTCAGTGTGCCATCCTCATAAGTATCACCACCATATTGTTTTGTCAGCCTACCCAGCACTACCGCCAATTTCTTTTGAAAGACGCTCATAGGGAAAGGCTTTGTCACATAATCCTCTGCGCCCAGTTCATACCCTTTGAGCATATCGCTTTCCATATCATTTGCGGTCAGAAAGATAATAGCGGTATCAGGGCGGCGCTCTTTTACCTCCCGGCAGAAGTCAAAACCGTTCCCGTCCGGCAAATTTACATCCAGCACAATCAGGTCATAGTCCTGCTTCGTCAAGAAACTACTGGCCGCTGATTTTGTCAGTGCAGAATCAACCGCATAGCCCGCAGTATTCAAGTTATAGCATAAAGTATTATTCAAAAGTCGATCATCCTCGACTACTAAAATTCGCATGGTATAACACTCCTTCATTTTCAGTGTAGCGCCCAAATGTCACAGAAACCTCACGATGGAGTGATTTTCTCTGATAATTAAAACGGGAAACGTGCCTTTTCTCTTGCAAAGAACGGTCCAGCCTCATTATATATGGCTGCACTAATAATAGCAACGCAGAAGGATGAAATATAAAGTGTAATCAGAATAGCTTTTACAACATTTCATGTGTCGTCCATGAACTATAAAATGTATATGGGTGATGCAGAATGGCAAAAATTGAGGACTGTCCCGGCTTTGAAACGTTCGGAGCGGATGTCAAGGCAGCACGAAAGGCAAAACAGCTTTCCCGCAGTGCGCTGGCCGACATGATACATTGTGACAGCCGGTATCTTGCGAACATCGAAAACGAAGGCACGTTGCCCAGCTTGCCGGTGGTGATTCAGCTGATAAAAATATGTGGTCTGCCGGTGGAACGGTACTTCAACCCGGAACTTATGCGGGAAGAAAGTGCAGAGCGTCAGCGGGTCAGCCACAAGCTGCAGCTTTGCCCGGAAGAATACTTGCCCATCGTAGAAGGTGCCATTGACGGTGCCCTGCGAATCCATGGACAGGAAAAAGAACATGCGTGTGTCTGATTGCCACGCATGGTCATTGAAGGATGCAAAAAGCGTCCTCTTATTTTTTTTTTTGCATTTTGCGAGCAGAACGGGGGTGTTGTGGTGTCATAGTAGTGGGGAAAGGTAACGTAGCAAGCAGGGCATTCGTCATACAAATGCTATTTTGCTTTGCAAAATGCTTGTTGGGCTATGCCCAAACCCCATTTGTTCTGCATCGTGCCGATGCAGGCGGCGCGTTTGTTCCAAACACTTTTATAACAAAAAAGATAGCCTAGGGTTCTTCCATGAGGGAAGAATCCTAGGCTATCTTCATTTATCGGGACTTCATTTTTTCGGCAATGCTCTTTTCCTCTGCAAAGAACATTTCTACGTTTCTCTTTGCACGAAGAAGCTCCTGCATTTCTTCTTTCGCTTTGCGGTAGTCCGGGTAGAGTGCTTTCTTTTCCGTCAGCAGCTTGGAATATTCCGCGTCTAACTCTTTGACCTTGGGAAGCGTTCTCAAATTGGATTCATCAAATGCTGCCTTCGCCACCTTGTGCAGCGTGATTTGTTCCCGGTGTTCTTCCAAAAACTTTTGCTATATCCCGCTTTCCGGTAGGCATCGTAGACTGGGTGGGTCTTGGCGTAATTGACGATGTGCGTTTTCAGCACAGCAATTTCCGCCATCCGTGTTTCGGCGGCTTTGATGGAATCTCCCAGCTGGTGGTATTTTTCTGTTGCCGCCGCTGTGCGTTCATTCAGTTCATCTGCGCTGCCAATTTTGTGCTCCTGCAAGAAAATCAGCGTCTTGGACATTTCTTTCAGATTATATTTTTTCGCCCATCGTGCATAGCCTTCGCTTTTGCCCTCGGAGAGCTTTGCCTGAATGTTAACCAGCAATTGGAACGGCGGCTCTTGGAACGGCTGTGTCTGACGCGGACGGTGTTCGGTTTTTCCCGCAATCACTGCTTTCAGTTCGTCCTCGCTATAGCCTGCGCCCAGCGTTTTGAATCGGATGAACCGTTTTTGTCGTGCGCCCTTGACGGAAGTGTATTTTCCACGCTTGACCTCATAACCCTGTTGTTCCAGTTTTTGCAGAAAATCTTCGTAATCCTTGGGCTTTTCTGCAAGGATACTGTCGATGATGCCACACAGCCTATCACGATTGCTTTCTTTGGGTGGATAGAGGGTACGTTTCTGCCGTTCCCGGTAGGGCTTTATTTCAATAACAGAGAGCTGATGCTCCAGACAAATCAAGTCGCTCAACCGCTGAACGGCCAGTGCCGAAAAGAAAAAATCCCGGAACTTTTTTGAACCGTCCAATGCGGTGGAGTTGAAAATCACATGGTTATGGATGTGGTGACGGTCTGTGTGGGTGGCAACGATAAAAGCGTATTTGCCCTTGGTAAACCGCATGGCAAGTTCATAGCCCACCTTGTTGGCTTCCTCGGCGGTGATCTCACCGGGTTTGAAAGACTGTCGAATTTGATAGGCGATGATGTCGCTTTTCTGTCTGCGCCCGGTAGCAAGTTCATACTGCCGCTTGGTAAGCATAAATTCTTCATCGACTGTCAGAGGACTGCACTCGTGGCAACTCACCAATTCACCTTGCTCGGTCTTATCGGGGTTCTGCACATAATCTGTGCGGCTTTTCAAACAGGCCGCAACCGACTTGCCCTTGTTTTTTTGTGCAATGCGATCAATCGTGTCGCAGCCATCACGAATCACCCCCATAAAATGAAAATGCCGCCCGAAGGCGGCAAAGGATTAAAACTATTTCTTACAGTTCTGCAAGCCACTCACTGAAACGTCCAATACCCTCGGTGATGGCTGTTGCACCGAAAAAGAGAACGAAGCAGATGAACTCGGACACCAGCAGGATAAGAAACTGATCCCAAGTTTGACGGCAGGCGGTGTAGATGCCGCAGCCAAAGATGTAGAGCATCAGAGGAGCGACCACATAGCTGGACAACGTGAGCAGCCACTTCGCCATCAGAGCCAGAAAAGCCACAAAGAGAGAAACCGGGAAAAGAACAATTTTCTTCAACATAGACATCATATCAGGCACTTCCTTTCTGTTCGCTCTTATTATAAAGGTATCGACTATTGCACTGCAAGGATGTCAAGCATTATATGTACACCCGCAGTCCTCCAACTGCGGGAATTTTCTTAGAGATTTGCCAGTTTAGTCAGAATCTGCTTGCCAATGGAAATCAGTTCGTCCAGCCGGGTGCGCAGATCAGCAAGGTCGGCAGAGTAGATCTTGCCGTTTTCGTTAGCGCGTTTGGCGACCTGATTCAGATTGTTACTGCAATTCTGAAGCAGATAAGCCATTCGGCGCAGCTGTGGAAGGTCGAGGTTCAGGCAGTAGCCATCCAGTGCCATTTTGCGGATATAGGCACTCAGACTGTGGATGCCCATTCCATACATCTTATCTAAAATGCGGTTCCGTTCTTCATCAGTCACACGAATAAAGAGACGGTGTTCCCGCTTTTTCAAATTATCGGCCCTCCTTATCCAGATAACTCTTGAACGGCTTGACTGGTTCCGGTTGGTTGACCTTTTCCTCCAGCGCAGCCAGCACGGACGGACGAGTTGTGGGAGTTTCTTCTGTTTTTTCGGGAGAATCCTGTGCCGAACTGCGATCAATGTTCAGCAAGGCGTTCAATTCAGAAAGTCGGGCAGACTTTTCAGCCAGTTCTTCCTCCTGTGCAAACGGCTTTGCCACTTCAACCTCTGCAGCCTGTTTCTGCTGCTCCAGATTTTGCAGAGCATTTTCAGCGTCTGCAATACGGTCCGTAAAGTTGTCGATGGCATTGTCCAGACGAGTGATATTGCCGCGCGCATCATCGCCCAGCGATACCGGGTAACTCAACTCTGCCCGGAGAACGGCTTGATGCTCATTCTTGAAGCTGTCGAACCGGATGTTCAGTTCAAAGCCACGGTAGGTGCCCAGCAGCATCATATCGGCATTGGGCATCTCTTGCCGAGCCAGCAGCAACCGTTCGCCCGCAGCCTTTTTGTCATCGTACACCATACCTTTGATGGTCATACCGCAGAAGTTTTCTTTGTCTTGCGGGTGTGCTGCTGCAATCTGTGAATCCTGCTGCAAAGCAGTAATGCGGGTTTTCTGTTTCTGTATCTCTTCCGGGAATGTCTTGAGCAGCTTATCTTCCAGACGGTATTTCTGATTCTGGAAGTCACCGCGCAGAACTTTCAATTTTGCCACCTGCACGTCCAAATCCATCTTTTCCCGGATGCGCGGGTCACCAGCACACAGAGCCTTGATTTCAGCGTAAGACAAAGCCTGCTCATCAATATCATCGCAGGAGCGCATAGGCGACTTTGCTCGTCATGATCTGCGAAATGAACTTCTGCTTATTCTCTAAGGGTCTGATCGGGTAAGAGGATGGCATTACTGCCAGCCCCTCCCCTAAGAACCGTACGTGAGAGTTTCCCCTCATACGGCTCAAGCCTTTCAGAAAGTTCCCGTTAGGGAACCCGGCGCAACAAAACAAGCATCGTTTTTGTGCAATACGGTATGACATTCGGGATGCACCATTTCCAGCCATGGTGACTTCCCATGTCGGAACACCTTATGAACCTTGAAACTCGTTTCCGAGGTAATAGGCTCATTGCATACTGGGCAACAGCGGTGCTGATTTCTCCATACTTTCAGGAGTTTTTCGCGTCCGTTAGTGCTATTCAGCATTTTCTCACCATCGCGCTCTTCATAATAACCATTCCATCGCTCATCGAAGGGATTTGCGTTAGAGACAATTTTCTTAAATCGGATGATTTTGGTGTCCGTTGCATATTCAAGGGCAAAGTAGGATTGCTCACCGTTCTTCTTGGTGCGTTCCTCTGCGGCAAAAGTCCAGTTTCGGGTTCCGATGCGATGCCAGTATTTCGCTGCTATCCACCGTATGCCTTTGTTCTTATGCCTGCGCTTTGCCCACTGCCAAAGACAATTGTAAATCTGATAGTCGATTTTGCTGAATGTTTCAGCGGATACAACAAATCGCTGGTTGTTGACCCATCCACGGATAACCGGGTTGAGCTGGCGAATCAGGGAATCCTGCTTTGCCGATTTGTTGCTCTTGACGATTTCGCGCACCTTTTTCAGCAGAGAGCTGACCGATTGCTTCGAGGGTTTGATAAGGAGTTTTCCGTTGTACTTACGGATGTTCTTGCCCAAGAAGTCAAATCCATCATCAATGTGAGTGATGACCGTCTTTTCTTCAGATAACTGCAACTCACGTTCCGTCATGAAATCTCTGATAATAGGGAGCACTTCTTCACGCAGAAATTCCGGGCTTTCTCCGGTTACGATAAAGTCGTCAGCATAGCGCACGAAGTTCATCTTATTAAAATGAGTTTTACCATTGACCTTTTTGCGGGTCGGCAGTCGTTCCTTTAAGAGCCGTTCCAGTCCATCCAGCGTCATATTCATCAGAGTAGGCGAGATGGCTCCACCTTGCGGTGTGCCTTCCTCAGTGGGGAAAAGTTGCTTTGTATCAATGTATCCACACTTTAACCACTTCTGTAAAACCTGCGTATCCATCGGGATATTCTCCATAAGCCATTCATGACTGATGTGGTCGAAGCATCCCTTGATGTCACCTTCGAGAATCCACTGAGGAGACTTGCCCTTGTTCAGGTCGGCGAAACACTGCTCGATTGCATCGTGTGTGCTTCTGCCGATTCGGAATCCGTAGGAGTTGAGGTCACCGTAGGTTTCAGCAAGCGGTTCCAATGCAAACTTGTATAGGGTCTGCATGGCACGGTCTGTCATTGTCGGAATGCTCAGAGGCCGCAGTTTGCCGTTTTTCTTCGGAATATAAACACGTTTCAGGGGCTGAGGACGGTATCCTCTCCGTTTCAGTTTACTGATTGCCTTGAATTTTGCCTCAGGAGTTAGCCACAATTCATGGTCAACTCCAGCCGTATTTTTTTACCACGATTGCTTGTTACCCGCTTTACCGCCAAGGCTTTGGCGTAAAACGAGTGAGTTAACAGCCATTGCAGCGATTTCACCTTGTTGTAATGACCGCCTTTTTGAGCCTTTACGATACGCATTTGCAGCTTTTTAACATAAGCACGAGCCTTGTTCCAGTCGATGCTGTCCCAATTTCCCGCTCTGCAAGTCGGTGCACACGATTTCTCGTTCATTTGCAATTCCTCCTTTTTGCAAAAGTTCTGTAAATTCTCTCGTAAAGAAAGACCATATATGGAAGTCTGCCTCCTTTCGCATGAGGTGATGTTGCAACCTCTATCCATCCCCATTACAGGGTCGGCATTCGCTTTTTCCATCGTTCTTCTACCCGCATTTCATAAAGTCTCCTTACGGTTTCCGTCCGATTGCTCGGGGAAATACGGGCTTACCACGTTCTACTTATTCAACAGTATGGGTTAGGCTTCGCCTCTCCGCCGACAGCTTTGTGTCCATGTATCCCCACTGTACAGGGGGGCATAGCCAGCTGCGTTACCGTTTTGGTTCAGGCTTATCAGCAACTTTAGCCTGTTCAGCTTTAACGACGTTTATCAGCGATTCACATTACATTAACCATACCATACAAGTCAGGCTCCCCAACCACATTGTTGCTTGCAGTTTATCGCTTCCACCTCGCGGTTTCGGCTTGAACCCTTTCGGGTGGGGCTACCCTTGTCCTGTCACGCTTCCTCACAGCCGTTACCAGCTGCTTTGTTGACAGTAGACTACTGCTAATGGAATAACAGGTCTGGTCATTGCCAGACAGTTGAATTAAGCGACTTCGTGTCGCACATAGAGGTAGGCGTCAAATGTCGATTCCGTAACGTAATTATAGACGTAGACTTGTTTGTTTTGGTTGCCTTGACGGATGATTCTGCCGTTGCGCTGGGTCATATCAGACGGACGCCAGCCTACATCCAGATGATGCACCGCCACAAGCAGCGTCTGGACGTTGGTGCCGGCTCCCATCTTTGCAGTGCTGCCCAGCAGCACACGCACCTGTCCGCTGCGTACCTTGGAGAAAAGTTCTGCTTTCTTGTTCTCCGTATCTGCGTTGTGGATGAACTCGATCTCCTGTTCGGGCACACCGGCGTTGAGCAGCTTGGTGCGAATATCATCATAGACGTTGAACGAACTGTCGCCCTTTGGAGTAGACATATCGCAGAAAATCAGCTGGGTCAGCTTCTGCTCCTTGGTGTCGTTCCAGATGCGCAGGACGTTGTTGACGCAGGCGTTCAACTTGCTGTTGGGGTCATCGGGCAGAGCGGAATTCATCAACCGCTGGTCAAGACCGATTTTGCGGCCATCCGATGTGATTTTCAGCATATTGTCCACCGAGGGGTCAACAGAACCGCTGTGGACTTCGGCTGCACGTTCGCTCAATGCCTGCACCATATCCTGTTGGATTTCCGAAGGCTTGACCACCACCGTCTCAAATTTTGCATCAGGCACCGGCAGATGAAGCTGGTCGCTAGTTTTGATATCCGCCCTCCTTTGAACATCGCCATCAGTTCAGGCAAGTTGAAAGAACTTGGCAAAACGTGTGCGCGCACGGTAGCCGGTTCCTTCGGGCTGGACTTCGTCAAGAGGTTTTCGGTAATTTTTCTAAATTCATCAGGTTGTCTGCAAGGAAGTCCCTTGTGACCTCATGTCTGCACATATCCTTGAACATCTTTTCTATCGGCTTTTTGGCGGTTTCGGACTGCTTCACACACACAATAAAGGTGGTCTTACCAATCTGTACCGAATAACTCGAATTCTGATTCTCCATTCAATTCCTCCTTAAATCGTCATTTTCTAATTTGGCTGGCAGACTGGCAACTGTGGGTGTACCATGATTTTCTTGCCAGCCAAATTTTTCTGCCAGTCAAATGGCTTATTCCATCCAAAAGACCTTTTTGCGGCCTTCCACAATCTTGCTTTTCAGGGCATCGCCCAGTTCCCGCTTGGCATCCCGGACAGTTCTGCCGGGGATGCCCCTTTCCAGCGCCGCCTTGTCGATGTCCTCGCTGAACACCTGCTTTCCTCCGGCAAGCAGGGTGCAGATCAGGTCTTTGGCTTGCTGGGTCTTGGTTTCCCGCTGCGGCTCGATGCCGGACAGCATTTCGTCTGCGGTAATGTCGTACTCGCCGACCCAGCGGAAGCCGCCCTCGTCCCCCAGAGAGAACGCCAGTGATGCACCCGGCGGGGCAAGGGAGCTTTTTTCGTGGGTCAGGATGCGCATGGTGGGGTCGTGCTTCAGCTTGCCGATAAACAGGACGCTGCGCACGGCGGCTGCAATGTCAATGGAGCCGAGACCTCGCTGTAGGCTCTGCATCCCGGCTGCTTTGTTCAGATGTCCAATCAGCAAAATAGCGCAGCCTGTTCGCTGCGCTACCTGTCCCAGCCGCATGAAGATGGGTCGCACCTCGTTTGCCCGGTTCATGTCCACGTCGGCACCGAGATACGCCTGGATCGGGTCGATGATGACCAGTCGTGCGTTGTTCTCGATAATGGCTCTTTCAATTCGTTCATCTGAAAGGGTGAGCTGCACCTCGCTGTCGTCAATGACCAGTACCCGGTCAAGGTCTGCACCAGCTTCGATCAGGCGGGGCTTGACCGTATCGCCCAGACCGTCCTCAGCGGTCTGGTAAATCACGTTGAAGGGTTCCATGCGCTCCATGTTGGGCAGCAGCTTTCCGTTGGTGCAGGCAGCGGCAAGGTGCATGGCAAAGTAGGTCTTGCCCTCGCTTGGATTGCCTTGCAGCACACTGAGTTTTCCAAAAGGAAGATACGGTTTCCAGAGCCATTCCACAGGGGTCAGCTCCACATCGCTCATGCGGATAATTTTCACCGTTTCCGGTTTTGACGGCTCCTTTAGCACGGTACTTTTGAAATAATCCCGGTTCGGAAACTCTGCCCGGTGCGCCAGAACTTCGTTCCAGTCCTTTCTGGTGGGCTGAATCCGGGTCACGCTCACGGTGTCCGGCAGCAGCCCCGCCAGCCGCTTGCAGGCATCCTCTCCAGCCTTGTCGGCATCCAGACAGAGGAACACCCGCTCCACGTCCGGGCGTTCGGAGAGAAATTGCCGTAGCGCCTTGCCCGACACCCCGCCCAGCGACAGATAATTGTGCTGCTGCCAGTTTTGCGGGAACAGTTCGATGAAAGACAGCAGGTCGATGGGGGCTTCAAAGACCAGCAACTGTTTGTCAGTGCCACGATGGGCAAAGCCAAACGCCTTTTCTGCACCGGCCGTATCCTGCCGAAACTTTTTCCCGATCCACGGCTGCTTGCGTAGCGGGGACGCCCGTCTGCATCCCGCCCCACAAAGACCACGTTGTGGTGAGCGGCGTCTTCGTAAATATCTCCGGCGGCGATAAAGAAGTTCACCAGCGAGGGACTGAGTTTTCGCTCTTGCGTCAGATAGTTCAGGATGTTGGCATTGGTGACATTTCGCAGCGGCAGACGCAACGCAGGAGAGGGGGCGGGGTCAGCCTCCGGCTGGACTTCGCCCGGCTCTCCGGTCAGCATCTGCACCGCTTCAGGGAAGGATTTTCCGTAAAATTCCATCACGAAATCGACCGGCATAGCCGCCCTTGCTCTGGCTGTGCCGGAACCATTTGTTTCCGCAGACGGTCAGGCTGTCGTGGGCTTTCCAGCGGTACTTCCTTTCCGCTGCACACCAGCGTTTCGCCCTGTGCCCGGAGAAATTTTTCCAGATCCACCGCATTGGCTTTGTCAATCTGGGCTTGGGTGTAGGTCATGCTGCTTCCTCCTTAAAGCTCCTGTGTGTGATTTTTCGCTTCCGTTTTCTTTGTGGTCTGCGCCGCCTTGGCTTCTTCCAGCTTTTTCAGCACCGATTCTTTCTCCGAGGTCTTGCCGCCCGGTACAGAAAGCTGCTGCTTATTCAGCACCATGTCGATATACTTGCGCACATTTTTCAGGGCGGAGATGTCCGGCTGCAAGGTTTCCAGTTGGGTGCGCAGCTCTGCGCTGCTCGATTGCAGCGCAGAAAATTCGGCATCCAATGCCGAAAAATCCACCGCTGTGCTGCCGTTCAGCTTCATCAGAGTGCGGACAGCTTTATTGAATGCGTCCAGCTCCTCCTTGTGCTGGGCAGCGTAAGCGTCCTTAGTCAGCTTGAAGTTCTTCTTGATAAAGGTATCGTGGATGGGCTTCAGCTTGGCATGGACGGCAGCAGCGTCCTTGATCTGGGCGATTGCCCGCATACGGTTTTCGTTCTGCTTCAACTGCCTGCGGAGAGGAGCAGTGGTCTGGTTCAGGTTAGAAATTGCAGTGTCCAAATCCTCGATGGTGTTCAGAGAATGTGCTTTCAGGTAGTCCACAGCCCGTTTGACTTCCTCAAAGTCCCGAACAGTGCATTTCAGTTTTGCCTTGCCAGACCAATCGCTGCGCTGCTCATTGCGAAGATTGAAGTAGTCCACCAGCAGGTCGGACAGCGTGGGTTCTTTCGCCTTTTCCAGAGCGTCCAGAAGAAGCTGTTTCTTTTCGGTCAGGTCTGCGATCCAGCGTTGCAGACCACGGATGGTGCTGCGGATGGACTGCATCAGGCTGTTGGCAGTGCGAATATCCCGATTGAGATTTCCAAGAAAGGTTTCCACTCCACGCTTTTCCATCTGGTGTGCGGTGGGGCCAAGATGGACGGTCGGTATCTGCTGGATGCCCTGCCGCTCAAAGGAGCGCAGGTCAACACGTTCTGGTCTGCCAGCAGCTTCCAGATAACGGTTGGTGATGGTCTCCCAGCCATGCCGCCAGACCTCGGCGTACTTCTGGTCGTTCCAGTCCACAGTGTTTTCCTTGTGGCACTTCCAGTTGCCAGAAGGAAGCCGGATGCGCTCACCGTTCTCGTCAAGGTCATAAACCTTTCTGGCTTTCGGCAACCACTTGCCGTGTTCGTCCATTGCCCGGATGGTCAGCAGAATGTGGGCGTGTGGGTTTCCATCTTCCTTGTCGTGGATGGCAAAATCGGCAATCATGCCCTTGGAAACAAACTGCTCGTTGCAAAATTCTTTGAGCATGGGAAGATACTGTTCCTTCGGCACCTCTACCGGAAACGCCAGCACGATGCGCCTGGCAAGCTGGGAGTTCCACTGGTTCTCCACGGCTTCCACGGCGTTCCAGAGGGTCCCCGGTCTGCATATCCGGGCGGCGCATAGGACGGCAGCATGATCTCAGCGTGGACAAGCTCTTTCTTTTTGTTGTAGAATTTCGTTTTCTGGTCGTACTCGCTGAACAGCCGTTCGCCGCTCTGGTAAGCGGCCCCAGCAACAGCGGACTGTCAGCGGACTGTCCTTGGCTGCGCTTGACGATGGTAATTTGGAAATGCGGACACAGAATAGGCATCACCCCCTGATAACATTTGGATCGTTCACTTGTAAAAATCACGAACTTATGGTACTATTAGCTTGAATAAGCAAGCAGAAAGTTGGTGAACCAATGCCGGAAAGAAAATCACAACAGGAGCTTGGATTTTGAACGGAAACACGAAGAAGATTTGCAGCGGTTGCGTGGATTGCGGTTGATTGATGATGATTTCATGGCTGCGGTGTTTGAAGAACGTGCCTGTGCTGAGTTTCTTTTGCAGATCATCTTGAAACGTGATGATTTGACCGTCAAAGAGGTTCACGGCCAGTACGGCATCAAAAATCTGCAAGGCCGTTCTGTCCGATTGGATATTTTGGCAGTGGATCGGGAAAACCGTGCATATAATATTGAGGTACAGCGCAGTGACCGTGGTGCGAGTGAAAAGCGTGCACGGTATAACAGTAGTCTGTTGGATGCAAACCTGACTGATGCGGGCGATGATTACGATGCGCTGAACGAAACATACGTTATTTTTATCACGGAAAATGACGTATTAAAGGCAGGCCTTCCAATTTATCATGTTGACCGTACAGTTCGGGAAACGGGAACAGTTTTCAACGACCAGGCGCACATCGTTTATGTGAACTCACAAATCAAGGACGAAACCGCATTAGGAAAACTAATGCACGACTTTTTCTGTACCAACTCGAAGGATATGAATTATTCCATTTTGGCACAGAGAGTTCGTTATTTTAAAGAAGATACGAAGGGAGTGGCAGCTATGTGCAGAGCTATGGAAAAGATGCGGGATGAAACCGAGCATGAAACATCGGTCAAACACGCATTAGCAATGTTGGCAGATGGTGTGCCTTGTGAAAAGGTGGCAAAGTACACCGACCTTTCAATTGAGGAAGTCCGGGCATTGGCCGAAAAGAAATCTGCCTAACAAAAAGATAAGCCGATTGGAAATGTTGCTGTTTCCAATCGGCTTTTTCTATGCGTGTTTTATGGTAGCGGGCAAAAGGACAGCTGCAAAGCAGCGCAAGGAAAATGCAGTTTTCTTTGGGATGGAATCGGGCTGGCGCACAAACGCCAGCTTTGATTTTATCGAGCCGTCTGCAAGACCGCAATTTCACCGGAACGGTGTATAATTGCGCCCTATTTTCATAAAGGGTTCGGAACGTTCTGCTTTTCGTGAACGTCATGCACCATCTTTGCCGGCATTTGGCGTTCGAGAATCTTTTCTCGGTGCTGATAGTAGCGTAACTTTTGTTCTGCTTTGGCTTTTTCGCTGCGGAGATAGGCAAGGTCGGTTTTCGGTTGGGTCATGGCATCACGCTCCTTCATGTAGAGTAATGTAGTCTTTATTTTCAAGTAAGCAATGTTATGGTATACTAAAAAGAGAGCCTATGATTTTGAAACAAAATGGTATATGGGGTGAGATTATGTATGAAAACGTTGAGTACGACCAGCATTTTATAGGTGAGTTTGATGTGGAAGGCGATTCATTTAATGGTGAGTTAATATTCAACAAGAAAAATGGTGGCATCCTTATTCATTTAACAAAAGACGTAACCATCGAATCTGCATTCCGTTATCATTATGGAAAAGTAGCGGTTATAATCGGAAAATTAAATGCTGGGATTGTTGTAACTTTGTTTAATAACAGATGTGTTAAAAACCACACCAATAATTTCAAACTGCTAACTCTAAACTTCGTTTCGGATTATTTTGTTTGGTCAGATAAAGAACGAAGGGATACATTGTATAATAAAATGGTTTCAATTTTGGGAAATGCTTACAAATGGAGTGGTTTTTCTGCTTTTGAAAGTGTTCCAGGAGGGGTAAAAATAGTCGATACGCTTCCCCAAAAACTTACAATTGGTTTGGCGTAAAAATAACATTCTCACCATGTTTAAACAACTACATTCTCCTTCCATTCAAAGAAGAAGAAACAAAAATCATTCAAAGACTTTCCGTCACAATAGAAAGTTCATGCAAAATGCCACTAGATGAATTTATAAAAATAAGAAATAGAGTCACGTCTCTTATCTCCTTCGCGATTAAAGACAATGTGAATGTTGATGATGAATATTTAATTGATTTTGATGACTCTTACACAATCGGATTAAAAGAAGCGGGGTATACTGAATATTCCAAACACTATCTGTTCACATCTTCGCCGATACTCGACACTTTTTTCTACATATATCCATGAATATAATTTTCGAATGAATCAGCTTCCAGAAGACGATACATTAAATGTCAAGCTAGATAAATTAAAACCGATATTCAATTTGTACCTTTCGCTATTCAAATATCCATATATGCCGCATGAAATGGTGTTTCTTAATATTGCACAAGCCTTGGAAACCTTTCATGCCCGTTTCTTTTATGATGATGATAAGGATCAATTTGTGAAATCGGTTCATCAGCGATTCGGTTCTTTGCCAAACTTTGAAACATACAAAAAGTTATTACTAAGCAATGCACAGAAAAAAAAGCAAGCATATTATTTTGGTATCAAGGTTAAACGATTTATTTATTGGAACCAATGATGGGCTTTTTGCAGAATATTACCTAAAAACCAACTATGCTCAGAAGATCACAGATACACGACACTATTATACGCACTATGGGGAAGCAAGAGAAGCAGCCGCGTTAAAGGGGAACGATCTTTTGCAAGCAACCTACATTTTAAGGCTGCTGTTAGAATATCACGTTTGCTTGATATTGGGAATTAACAATACAGCGAAAATCGCGCATTCACTTCAGGCTCAATCTAATAGTCAAAAAAACTGTAATTAACGATATAGTTTTTCTATAGTTCAATATTTTCAAAAACAAAAAAACCTTAGCCTGCTATTTTATAGACTAAGGTTCTTTTTATATGTTCTATCCTGACGAAACGACCGTTACTATCTTTATTAAAATTCTATCTCGTCTGTAACGCTTGACACATGATTCATGTGCTCAGCTTTTTGTTGGGCCTTTCGTTCTCGTTCTTGCTGCTTTAATGCAATATATCGCAGTTCTCGTTTATTAGCTTCGTTAACACAAAGCTTTAGAGTATCTCGATGAAACTCTTTAACTTCATCAATGGTTGTTCCATCAAGTATAATACGGTTTCCTATAACAGAAGCAATGCCCGGTCTATGCATGGATGTAAAACGTGGCGGTTCTTCCCATTCTTCTAAGAAGAATTTTATCCACTCGGAACTTGGCGTTCTTGACAACTGAAATGGAATTGCGTACAAAGCACTGCCTCTGGTGCCATCCATTCTTGGTGTTGTTATTCCATCTTCAATGATTTTCACAATGCGAATGGGGCTGTTTTCATCACCAGAACGATAGAAGTTGCCAACAGAGGCTGGCTTTTTTTTCCAACAGGAGGTTTTCGTTTCTTTCCAAAAATTGTTTCCAATAATTTACTGTACTCAAGTTCAGAAAATGGCTCATCAGAAAGATCAATGGCAAATTTTCCCGCACAAAATGTGGGCATTGCCGTTAAATGATCACCTTTACGAATCACTGGAATGAATTTACGCTCATTATGCTTTTGAAATAATTCATCAGAGATAATGTGTCCTTCGTATCCCGCTCCACCCATTCGACGATCTGCTTTTTGTTTGTACAATGGGGTGCAAATAATTAAAACAAAATCGGCAGCTGTGATAGACTGCTCCATGAATTGTGGCAGCCGATCACCAGAAGATACATCGTATTGATCGACAGTCACATCAACTCCGTCAGAAAGTAATCTGTCTGAAAATTTTCTCACCCATTCCTTGTGTTGTTCATTATCCCATGAATACGTGATGAAAATTTTAGGGACGTCGCTCATGAAAGCCTCCTCATGTCACATTATTCTAAATATTGTGGAATTCAAAAAGCAACTCCACATTTTGTTGTGTTTTTATCAGCATATCACTTTTGCGTTGAAATGTCAAATCATCTTCTGACGCAAAAAAATGCACCCGCTCCAATGAACGGGTGCATTCACATAATTACGGCAACAAACTGGTTTGATGAACTGGTAGATCTTCAAGGATGTGCGTTTTCATAATGGTGCTGCCTGCGTACATTTCATACTTGATTCCGCTGGCTGCTGCCATTTCCAGCGCAGCTTCCTTCTTTGCCTGAACAACAACGTCATCGATTTTGTTGTCGCCCTTCACCTCAATCAGTTGGTAAGTGCCGTCCTTCATTTTGGCGAGGAAGTCAGGGTAATACTGCCGGATGCGACCGGATTCCGGATCATAGTAGTATACGGAGAGATCACCTTGGTTCGAGGTGAACATTCCGGTAAAGTACACTTCCTGTACCTTATCGCTCTTGATATATTGGAAGAAGCATTCCTTTTCGGGAAGCGAATCAAAGCAGTATGTATCCGCATGGAAGCTCTTGAGCACTTCATCTGGCGTAAATCCGGGGTATTTATTCGTAATCACGAGATCATCCTTTGCGGAGAACTCATAATACGCTGCATCCTTCGGCTCACGGAGCAGTACAACATCTCTATCTTCCGTCTTCTGGATTGCGGTTACATCAAACAGTGCATGGAAAATTATCGGGATGATAATATCGTCCAAAAACAGCATTGTATCGATTGACATCTGCCAGAATCACGTCCATTCCATCTTGTGCTTCGCGTAGGATTTTTGCGGCGAGGATGCTGGAAATGTTCAGATACCGTGCTACTTCACCAGCAAGTGAGAACGCACTGTACTGCATTTTGACCTGATACTCGTCTGCATTGCTCTGTTTTGTCGATGTGTCATTGGCAATACTGTCACGTTCGTACATGACACTGGAATATTTGGACAGGTCGGCACCTACCAAACCAAAGTCCACCGGCGTAGAATACTCCTTGCTGCTAACAGTATACTCATGCCAGACACGTTTCAGTCGAATGGATCTCGGAGGTGGAAGAACACGCACTTGATATTTGTGACGATCATCCGTACTGGTGTTTTTGATGTCACTGATTTCCATATTGAAGTTCTTATGGAGCTCATCATCAAGAGTGTCGTAGTTCTCCTTGGAAAGGAAAACCGTTGCAGTCAACCGCTCGTCCGTGATAGCTCGGAGACACCGCATAGTCGCTTGGAGCACAAAAATTTTCGATTTCGGGTTGCGATAGAGTGCAACACCAAACAGGGAGCGACAGTTCCAGCCTTCTTTACCTTTTTCGACCAGAACGACAAACTGTTTTTCGTTGCCCTCACTTCCAGGAACATCCAGATTATTGAAATTTCGAATATCCTCATCCTTCGTGTATTTGGAATCGCCCACATTCAGAAGGATAGATGCCGTTGGAATTTCAAGACGTGTTAGAATTTCTTCCAATGCGGGTACTACTTCGTTTACTGCTTCCTCTACATTGGCGGCATAAATTGCAAGCTTCGGATTCAGATTATCGTAGATTCTTCCTCCATATTTCTGCCAGAACTTTGTGACCGTAGCATTCAAGAACTCATCACTCTTGACGTTTTCAAAGCCAATCGGATCAGCATCTTTCAGATATCCATTCCAAATAGATTCCCGCAACCCGTAGGCATAGACAACCTCTGGAAGAAGCTGATTTTTCACATATGGTGTACCTGTGTAGGTGTAGCACGCAACAATCGAGGTATTAGCAGCCAGCAGGTTGATCGTGTCGCGGAGACTGGTTTTGTTTGCGCCGCTGGAGCGAATTTGTTTTTCTAGATCCGCACCGAACAAATGATGCGCTTCGTCAACATACACACCCAACTGCGGCAAACGGCAGAGCTTTTTTGAATCGCTGATTGTCCATCAGCGTGGAATCGTCCCAAGCATCATCTTCAGAATCGTCACCACCATAAACAGCGGACAGCAGAGAACTGTTGCTGCCAAACAGTACCTCTCCCGGAGTGGCTTCCTTACGTTTTTTCTTGATGATGATTTTTTGTGTATTGGAAATAATAATGTTGAAGTCCGAATCATCAATCGTGTGCAGAACGGTTCCGCTTTCATCCAGAAAGTGAAACTTGATATTAGAATCCAGCACACGTGCATATTCCGGAGGAACGACCTTCGTCTTGTCAAAGATCATAATCTCACGCAGGGATTGCAAAACCGTTTTGTCCGGCGCAAACACCAGAGCATTGTGGCAAAAACGCTTATCTTTCGGATATTTTTTTGCGAGCAGAAACTCATAGAAGATACAGGTGCCCATCAGGATGGTTTTACCCAGACCCATGGTCAGAGCATAGATATAGTTCGGGTAACTTTCCCTGTACTTTTTCATTTGCTTAAACAGGACATCGGTCTGCTTTTCTGTCAGTGCATCGCCAAGACGAAGCTGACCGTTGGAATAATAGGACGCTTCTGAAAAACGGTTTCGCTTATTCCTCCAGTCATCAAACAATTCATAAACTTGCGCATTGTTCATGAATTCTTTTATGAAAACATACATTTCCAGTGCTTCAAACTGGGGCTTGCGCAGAAAAGCATTTTTGTTTTCGTCCTTGTCATTATAGGACAGAAATTTCCGGGTCAAATCATTATAGCGCGAGCGGATTTTACCACGGTTTTCCGAGTAGAAAAACCACAGTTGTTCGTGAAGTGAAAAGTCGGAATCGTATGTACTAGCCACTCAGCGCACCTCCACTTCCAAGGATTCAGAAAGTAGATCGGTGATTTTCACTTTGATCGTGCCCGCATCTTCCGGGATGTCGTACACTCCCTTTACCTGCTCGTTCTTCTCTGGAATGTCGATCGTGCGGGGCTGCATAACAGCACCATCGTAGTTCCAGTCGATCATCACAGAATCAACGAGTTGTCGCCACTCTTCAACATATTCTTTCTGAAGAGAGAGTTTTTGCATCAAGTTCATGGGGAAAAATTCACGAATCACCAATTTATTGCCTTCACGGACAATTTCTGCTTCGGAATCTCGTTTCAACTGCAAGTCGGCTTTATCACGCAAAACGTCCAGTATCTGCACATCGACCTTGTAGTTGGACAATTCCTGCTCCAGAGATCCCTTCAAGTCCGGCTCATGACCCATACACACGATTGTCATGTGTTCCACGGGTTGATTCGGATTTTCTTCTTTCCGCTTTTCATAAGTAGCATATGGCAAGTTCGCCAGAAGCTCTTTGAGGTCAGCTTTCGTTGCAATGCGGTTGACAGGCATGATTTTTACCATCCGTCCATCCAGTTCGCCGTCCCAGACATTACTCTGCGGGAAGGGCGAATTTCCAGAGCCTGAATCAGCAGGTCACGGGCTTCTGCCGGATTGCGGAAGAAATCGTAGTTATTGACGTTATAGACCTCAAAACCGGTATACTTTTGTTTCCTCCTGCATCTGAGAATTAAGCTCATTGGCAACACCCACCAAACGCTTTGTCGTAGTTTGAATTGCACCGAGATTGATGTCTGCACCAATAAAACGCCTGCCAAGCTTCATAGCAACTGCCTGCGTTGTGCCACTCCCCATAAAGCAGTCAAATACAATATCGCCCGGATTTGAGCCTAATTGAATAATTCTTTCTAATAGAGCTTCCGGTTTTGCGTTGGATAATTTTGATTTTCTAATGCACCGCCCTGTACAGCTGCAATATCAACCCAAATATCCTGAAGGGGCACGCCGGGTGCCTCATCAAGGTATCGTTTCTTTTGCGGAACGCTTCCGGGCTTTGTTTGGATAATAATGCCCTTTTCGTACAGCTCCTGCATCTTAGCCTTTGAATGAACCCCAGTATCTTGAAACACCTAAAAATTCATAAAATGGATTTCCTTTTGCTGCACCACCAGGACCCAAAAAGAGAAACCAAACGATATTTTCTTCCGATTCATCTGTATATTTATAAAAAAAAAATCATTTATGTACTTTTCGCTATATGGCGTATAAACTGTGTTCAGCTTAACATTAGAAGATTTCCGATAAAGAAAAATATTGTCGTGCAATCGGCCCAAATGTTTTGCTCCTTGGCCCATATCACCATGTGAAAATGTTCTTTTCCAAATTATCTGATTAACAAAATTATCCTGTCCAAAAATTTCGTCAAGGATAATCTTTATATAGTGACCCCGAGTAGGATCGCATTCCAAAAACAGCATACCCGTGTCACTCAAAAGTTCTCGAATCAGGATAATTCGTTCATACATAAATTGGAGGTACTCATCGTTTGTCCAAATATCACTATACTGTTTTTCTTCAAAAGAGGATGTATCGCCAATCGCTGTCTTATTCTTAATTTTAATTTGCTTTTTATAATCTGCCCTACTATCAAATGGGGGATCGATATAAATCAACTGAATTTGTCCCCGGTATTCTTTCAGAAGATGGCTCATCACCTGAAGATTATCACCCCAGAAGATTTTGTTCATCCAACCGTTTTGTTCTTCACCGTACGTTTCACGCAGTTGTGCCGGGTAATACTGCGTAGATTTATAAGGCCGCTTGCCCGTCCAACGGAGTTCCGGGAATCCTTTGATTGTTGGACGCTGTGCAAACTCAAAGGTAAGCTGTTCTACTTCGCTCATTTTATATTTCTCCTGTTCGTATGGGTTTATTTGCTTCTGCAAAAAATATTTAAAATCGCAGTTTTTTGCAGATTTTCTCATCGTTTGCACAATGGTGAAAATCCTTTTTTGAGAATGTGTTGCACCGTATCATCAAAGGCTGCCATCGTACCCTAAATCGCTGTTTTAGTGTAAGGGAACGTAACGACTGGAACGCCGTTTTCTTCGCCTGTATAGTAAAGATTCATTCGGCTGACTTTCTTTCCGGTACGTTCCTCCACCAGATAAGCATAGATGTTCAGCTGTCGGCGGTATTGCTCCAGCTTTTCACGCGACTTTTCAAGATCGGGTTTTCGCTCTGATTTGAAATCCACGATTTCAACCGTATCGCCTTCACCCTTGATCAAGTCAATTTTGCCGTCAATGATATAATCCGGCTTAACCAGACTGACATCGACTTCTGCCTGTTGTATCGTGCTCCAATTCCCATGTTGACGGTCAGCATAGCGGATAACTTGCTTCAATGCCGCCTCCAGCTGCTGCGCTGCAAGATAAGAGTGTTCGGTCTTTGAGAGTGAACTGTAATTGGCATCAAACCATTTTTCGATGTTTTCATGCGTGATTTCAGATTCTTCATGCCGAATCGCAGCTCGATGGATGTCTTCTATGGTTTCGTGGACCAACGTACCAAAGAGCATTGCGTTTGCTCTCACGGGCATAAATTCCAGTTCTTTGTAGAATTTATACTGCAAGGCACAGGTATCATAAACCGTAATGTTGGACGTAAAAGCAAATGTTCGCTTGATGTTGACATCTTTGACGGGTTTGAAATTGAATTCTGCAAGCTGGAAATGGTCGCTATCTACAGATTGCAATTCACTATATAGTTCCCGAAAATAATTGCTCGGTGTTCTCTTATCTTCGTCGCAAGTCAAAATCAGCAGATCCTGCGCACGGGAAAATGCAGTATAATACAATCTCCAGAAATCGAAGTATTTCGTCTGGTCGTAAGGTTCGAAGGCGGGACGCTTAAAATGTCGGGCTTCAATTTGAAGCATCAAATCATTGTTGCGAGTCCTCGGCACATTGCTGAGCGAATCCACTACTACAATCGGAAACTCCATGCCCTTGGATTGATGAATCGTCAGGAAAGACACACATCCACTCGGTGCGTATTCCGAGTCGTCCTCGTACTCTGTGATGCCACCATCGTAGAGTAACCGGATGTAAAGGTTGAAAAAATTTCTCTGTATTGATATTGATATACTTGCCATTCAGGGTATCGACCCGATGCAGGTATTCAAATTTTCCGATGATCTGTGAAAGTTTTGCAAAATTTCGGGATGGTCGAATGTCCACAACACCAACATTCAGGTCTGTGTCCAACATTCCTTGAAACGGCTGATACTCAAAAAGTTGATAGAGTAGCCCCGAGTAGGCATAATCCGTAGTCCCCTGCAAGCCGACATGGATTCTTCCTGTTTGTCGAATCCAACGTAAGAGACTCTTGTTCTCTGGTTTCAAGAGGTGCTCGTTTGCCAGCATTATACACTGACGATAATATGTAATATGTTCAGGACGCAGAGTTGAATAATCTCCATTTTCCAGCCCTTGCACATAACGTGGGAACATCAGCATCAGACATCCCAGCGTCAGTCGCACTTCGTACCTTTCAAAGAACATATCGGAGCGAGGTGAATAAACATTGATTTGATTTTTCTCCAAAAAATCCGCAAGAGCCTTTACTTTTGGATGCTTGACTGAGCTGAAAAGAAACGCAATTTGATTGTAGTCCGTCAACTTTCCAGAATCCTTTAGTCGATGGATAAATTTCAGAATGTTCTCATGCCATTCATCCTCATCATCAACACCTGACAACTTCACTACAGCTGGACTTGATAATTTAACTTGAGTGTGTGCCACGATTTTTTTGTTGTAACGGAATTCACCCCATTGGAACTTAAATTTTGCGCCTTCCGTAGTAGCCATCCACGTATTGTAGAAATCCACAATATCCGTATTGGATCGGTAATTGACCACCAGAGGAACCACCTTGCACTCGCCAGCATTGAATTTCTGCGGAAATTCCAGAATATTTCGAATTGTTGCTCCTCGAAACCTGTAAAGGCCTTGGTCATCATCACCGACAACGCAGATGTTTTTCTTTTTACCAGCCAGCAGAAATACAAGCTGTTCCTGAATATAGTTTGTATCTTGGTACTCGTCTACCATCAGGTGCGTAATTTTAGTCTGAAGTTCCTCAAGAATCTCCGAGTGTTCTGTCAAAAGACGGTAGGTCTCTACTTGAATGGAAGAAAAATCCATCAAATTGTTGTCATTCAGAAGCTTCTGGTATGTCCTCAGAATAGTTCCCATCGCTGAAATTGCTGGGTCAACATCCCGTTCGAGATCATCCGGCGAAACCAACTCCTCCGAAAGATTATTGACATACCCACAGATAGCCTCCGATTGTTTCCATGCTCCGCTATCTGGCAGAACTGCATCAACATTCGGAATATTGCGGAACTGGTAGATATTCTGGAATACGGTATACTTCTGATCAAACGCATCCAAAAGACGGTAATTTTTCTTTAATCTTGTGTATTCCAGATTTTCTTTCAAAATGCGAAGACAAAGCGAGTGAAACGTACCAACGTACATTTCATTGACATTTGCAGTAATATTGCGCCGTGCCAACTCGTTTGTAATTCGAGTGATGAGCTCTTTTGCAGCTTTTTCTGTAAAAGTTGCGATAAACAAATTTTCTGGTTGAACACCGCATTCTTCAATCAGATAAATTGCTCGTTGAACCAGAGTATAGGTTTTTCCAGTTCCTGGGCCAGCCGTAATCAGTACGGGGCCGTTCGCAGAGGAGATGGCTTCTTTCTGACCGTTGTTTGAGTTTCCAAAGTCGAACATTACCGTGTACCTCAAAAAGTTTTGTCTGAATCAAAAAGACGTTGCCAAAAGGTGTACTTTTTGGCAACGTCTATACATACTAATATCATCCGACAAATCATTGGTAGTTGGTAGAAAACGTCCTGATTTTGTGGTATTATAAAATAGATATTATTTTGTCTCTCTTTTACAGAAAAGTACACTTTCTTGTAAAAAGAAGCGTTTACAAAAAAGTGGCCTTTTCGTAGATTTTTGCACGGTATCGAAAGGTGGACAGCGGCATTCCGCACGCTTTAGCGGCATCTGTTCCCGTTATTTTGCCGGAGCACCACTTCTGGTAGACACTGTGGAAGTTCTCCGGCAGGGGGCTGGGCGGTCTGCCAAAACGCACACCTTTGCTTTTCGCCGCCGCAATACCCTCAGCCTGCCGCTGCCGGATGTTGGTGCGCTCGTTCTCAGCCACAAAGGAAAGTACCTGCAGCACGATGTCGCTCAGAAAAGTACCCATCAGGTCTTTGCCGCGCCGGGTGTCCAGCAATGGCATATCCAGCACCACAATGTCTGCGCCCTTTGTCTGGGTGAGCAACCGCCACTGTTCTAAAATTTCCGCATAGTTGCGTCCAAGACGGTCGATGCTCTTGATGTAGAGCAGGTCGTCTTTTTTTCAATTTCCGCACCAGCCGCTTGTACTGCGGACGGTTGAAGTCCTTGCCGGACTGCTTATCCATAAAAATGTTTTTCTCCGGGATCTTCAGTTCACGCAGTGCAATCAACTGCCGGTCCTCGTTCTGGTCACGGGTGCTGACCCGGATATAGCCATATAAATTCCCCAATAAATCGCCCCCTCTGCTAAAGAGTAAATTTCATCGTTCTATGTAAAACGGGCAAAGCATCCCTCTTGACGCTTTGCCCGTTGTTCTTTATTCTACCATAGCAGATCGGTTATCGTTTTCAGGAGACCCGCACCGGCTGGATAGCCAGTGCTGCACCCCCCTGACCTGATACGTCACCCCATCGGCTTCGCCCCTTGCTTTCCTCTGGCACGCCTCCGGGTGCTGTGCTGCAAGGGCATCAAGCTGCTTTTGCAAGGCAGGATTCAGCGTGAACACGCTGCTTGTTCCGTCCTCGCTGGCGTAGATCATGGTTTCCAGCTTAAACATCGTCAATCAGTTCTTCCTCCTCGGATTCGTCAAAGATGGTCGGGCCCCAGTCCTCGTCCTCCTCGATGTCCCGTGACATTTTCTGCATCATGGTGTAATGCTCCATCTCGGAACGGACGAAGTAGAACATCTGGTCGTACCAGTCTGCCAGCGTTTCATCCCCCAGCTTCCGGCAGAAGTCAAGCACCAGTTTGTTCTGGTCTGGGTCAAC